>JAABUO010004760.1_pt1 | contig 15958 bp, 14 predicted proteins | sample 5559291 | NCBI WGS metagenome assembly JAABUO01 (sample SAMN10711878, study PRJNA513372) | rock metagenome | isolation source: Antarctica rocks | place: Antarctica: Victoria Land, Finger Mt sud
TGCTAACGCAGCGAAAGCGCAGGTGCATGCAAGCCATGTTTTGGCAGTGACATTCCTTATCAACTTGCGAGTACCACGCATCCAGACTGCTAAACAGAGGAACAATTGACATGTTGAAGGACACACGCCATGCATTTGTTGCAGCATGCCAACACTCACTGGTTGCTGTGAATGCTATCTGTCAATTTTTTCTGCTGCTGCGTGATGACTTGCAGTGTATTCGATTGCAATAGAAAACAATGCGTGTCAAAGTAGTGCAACAAAGCTGACAAGCAAAAGTCCATATGTGTGAGGAAACACAGCCACCAGCATGGTCATGTGTTTGCTGCATTGCGCACGAGCATATGTGAGCTTGACACTCTGTAAACCCTGTTGCAGCAGACCTGTTCCCAAAACATCACAGCCCCGCCAGAGCTTGAGTGCCTGTCGTGGGCTGGTTGGCTTTGACAGACAGATGCATTATCGAGCAGTCCAGCCCCCATCAATGGATATGCATGCCCCTTGGAATGACTGCGCATCATCACTGCATAGGTGCCGCACCAAAGCTCCAATCTCTTCTGGCTTCACAAATTTCTTGCTGGGTTGATCAGCCAACAGCACATCATTGATTACCTTCTCCTGCAGCATATCAAACGCAGTTGCATCATTTGATTAAGCCCAATTCACCACAGTTGCGATAAGCCTCCAAAGTAACAGCATGGCGAATAGTCAAGCTTGGATCTGAGGGTTTCAGCAAGTCTCTTGTTCTGTTGCATATGACTCTACATTGCAGCAGACTTGTCTTCATCACAGCCAAAGTGCCCTGCTGCATGCTATAAAGCATGCCCATGCGCTCAACACCCACAAGGTAGCTGCATTATGCACCGCTGCCAGACACAGACCAGCACCATCATTTTCCCATTGATGGTATGCTGATGCACAACCATGATCACATCAAGGTGATTACCTCTGGAATTCCCCTTGCCTTTGCAGTGTCCTTCAACTGGTTTTTGATCAAATCTGTCAAGACATAGCCAGGACAGATGCAGTTGCAAGTGATGTTGCCTTTCTGCGCAACTTCTAGGCCCACGGTCTTGGTGAATCCAGCAATGCCGTGTTTTGCTGCATTGTAGGCACTCTTGTAGGGTGATGCAACTAGGGCATGCATGGAGCCTGTGTTGATGATCCTGCCCCACTTCTGCTCTAGCATATAAGGGAGGGCTGCTTTGGTGGAGTGAAAGGCTGAATTCAGGCAGACATCCATGATGGCATCCCATTTCTCCTCAGGGAAGTCTTGGACTGGGGACACAAATTGGATGCCCACGTTGTTTACCAGTATATCCAGGCCATTGAAGTCATCCTGAGTTCGCTTGATCATATCCCTGCAGGCATGCAGTGTGGGCTATGATGTGGCCAGGGAGCACTGTGGTCAAAGTGTGCATGCCACAAGCATGCAGCCAAGAGTATAGCAAATGCAGCGTTGCTTACCTGATTTCTTGTGGTTTTCTCACATTTGCTGCACTGTGACCGACTTTGACACCATACTCCTCTTTCAAGGCTGTTGTCTTTTGGTCAAGCTCATCTTGAGTGACTAGACCGTGCATGACCACATCAGCACCGGCGCTGGCCAGGGCCTTCAACATACCAAAGCCAATGCCTTGTGTTGACCCTATCAAAAAGCCACACAACGTTCTGACTTTCGAGCGACCTAGGCCATGCACTCAGAGCATGCTTCGCTCATATGCACAACACTTGTGCCATCGTGTTTCTTACCCGTGACGAGGGCTGTCTTGCCCGCCAATGATACCGACATTGCTGCTTGAAACGGGTTTTGCAGGCCAGGCGGCAACTCGGCTTGTTAAGTTTGACGGCTTACACTAACTGATGTAGAGATTTGTAACCTGGGCGCCCGCGGTAGATGCTGCAATCCGTTCCCAAAATGTAGCGCGGTTACTGTATATCGGTAAGCAGCAATGCAGATCCGACAATCGCGAAACAACTTACTCCTGCGCACATGCGTTTGACCAGGCCATAATGCGTCATGCATGGCATGACCTGGCAGGAAGATGAATCAGCAGTGTCACAAGTCAGCATGCATCCATTCAGAGATTATAGATTTGCGTGTTGGCCATGCAGCCGCAAAATGACATCTCATACGAGCCTGCTTTCCTGGACCAGCAGGGTGCTACCATGTGCGCAAGCAAATGTGCTGCAACGTGACAAATGTTTGAAGATCGTCCTGCTGCATGCCCGTGACAAACTGTACTATCCTTGATAGATTGGATCTCAGATACACTTTCCCAATTGGAAGGATACACTAATTTGCAGAGCTTGGTAAAATGCCTGGATCATAGAGATATTACATCGGATACACTATGCAGTCAAGCAAGGTTGTATTAGGCTGCGCGATGCATTGAAATGCACCTCGGAGGCTATATTTACAGTCATGAAGAGTAGAATCGCTGACTGAAAAGCTGCTGAGACTGTACTATAGTAGCCTCAAACACCAGAATTAGGATAGGTACTGTAGCTCAGCCAGTAGACTGTGTCGCTGCTGACTACTAGAGTCCAGGAGCAGCAGCCTAAGCAAGCGCAGCTGCAGTGCACGCACTATGGGACTCGAGGCTACTTCTGAGAAAACCTGCAGGTGCACAAACACATGTGACATGTGCTCAAGCAGCATGTGGGGCATGGTGTTAGTGCAACATGCTGTTTGTGCAGCAGCGCTAAGCAAATGCGCAACCGCTTTAAAGCTGCCTGTTTTGCGCAGCCTGCCCACGCAGCCACTGCTCATTGCTTATGCGCCACAAACAGCAGTTTGCATGTGGACACACACGACAGCAGCATCAGGTAGCTATTGGATGCAGACTAGCTTCCTATAAAATGTACTTAGAGCTGCTTGCTGGAATGCCACTAGCACGTCAATGCATTGCACGATGCAAGCAGCTAATCTGCCACCTGCAATAAGATATTGTGTTTTGTGAAAATGACTGACCTTCTGTACAAGCTCAACAGCACCATCATCCATGTCTTGGGGCCCTTGAACCTGCCGCACCTCCTGCTCAACCCTCTGCAGTACTTGCTTAACCATGACCTCTTCCTGCCTGCCCTGAAGCTGCCTATCACACTTCTTTACACTCTCCATCACAAAATCCTGCAGGTCTGCCGGAATCGATATCATTTGTGGCTGCGGCTTTGGCTGAGCAGGCAACTGCAGCCAATCTTGAAGCTCAGAACCGCTTGATGTGCTGTTGACATTCTGCTGTGGGTGTGAAGCTGTTTGGCTTTGTGCATGCTGTGGGTTGTCCACTTGCATGGAGGAGGGGACAGCATGCGTGGCATTAGCTGCAGCAGCTTGCGATGCATGTTGCTTGCCGATTGGGTCAGTGCCAGCTGCCTGCTGGGATATACTAACTTGAGAAAGCTGCTGCTGCTGTGGCAGAACCTGCTGCTGCGTCTGCTGCTCATCTGATGGTTGGGCATCTTGCATGAGTGTGTCAGTACCATGAGCAAGGGGGGGATCCCTTGAAGGGGCTTGCTGATGTGGGTTAATAGCTAGATTTGGGGTATGCAGCGGTCTGGGCAGGGGTGTGAGCCATCTGAGAGCCTGATCAGGCAATGGCAAGCCTGCTGACTGTAGCTGCACTGTCCCATCTGGTGCCTGAAACAATACAGGCTTCAAGCTGTGGTTCAGATTTCAGGGCACCGCTGATCAGTGTAGCCAGAGTCTCAGCCTCTGGGACAGACCAAGCCTCAATGCAATATAGCGTTCATGCAGCAAACAACATCGCAGCGTGAAAGGCTGGTCATTGACTGAGCCAGGATTGGATTGTTGCCTCATGCACATAGAAAATTAACGGCAAGAAGACATGTCTCAGCAGCACAAAGACTTCAGCTTATGTCTCCTGCTTGTAAAAGCCGACCAAGCAAGGGTCTGCTGTGTGGCAGATCATGCGGTCAGTGACACCAATCCTCACCTGCAATACATCTATCAGTGTATCAGGTTGCTGCTCCTTTCTGTGCAGCTGCCATCGTGGACCTAAGGGCAGGGCAACATCAATTTGGAAGTGCCCTGCAGACCCAGGCGGAGACCGCTTCAGATTCCAGTGCTGCTGAAGCTGTCCAAGCTGCACGAAAAAGAGGTGGTCTGTGGCTGAACGGGCCTTCAGTGCAGCAGACCCTCTCCTTAGCCGGCTGCCTGCATCCTACACATACTCAATCAGCATGTATGGTACCAATCTGATTGCTGACCTGCATATCCAGCATGAACAGTGTCGCCTATGAGCACTGTACCTTATGCTCATGTCTAAACAACAGAAAATAGGCTATGCTTGATAGCCATTTGAGCCTGGCATCATTTGAGTCAGCCTCTACACCACCTCTGTGGTCATTTCTGCTGTTGAGAAAGCTGGGTCAGCAGGGCAGCATGAATGTTGCCAAGCAGCAGCGTCAACAATATTTGCTTGCAAGCTGTACACTGGGTCCTGCAGAAGCTGTTGTGAGCCTCACCTTGAGCTTTGACACTTTCTGTTGGAGCCGCACAGCTTGCTGTTGTTGCTCCTGCTGGATGTTGGAAGACAAGGCCACATTTGCTACTCCCAGGTACTTCTGTGCTTCCATCAGGTTTATCAAGTCCAGCACAATATCCAATTCACCCTACAGTCCCATTAGTGTTGAGAGCCTATGACTGTTTGAAATTGAACTACTTTTGCCAGAGTCAAAGGATCAGGCATTTACATGAACCTGTCACAAGTGTATGTTTGCTTGAAGTCAAGAAAGCACCATACAAGCAAAATGCACCTGTCCACAGGTGACACTCATAGGTGAGGGTCGCCTTAGCTGCAGACAACTTTTCAATCACTTCTCTGGGGGTAGCAGCAGCAGGCACTTGTGCCGTATCAGCATCTTCAGCCTCTGACTCTGCTGCTGCAGTGACCACCTGCAATGGACGAGGCAGTCTCGGTTGATGGTCTAAATCAGCGCATCATGGACATAGCGGACACACCCATAACGCCACCTGAGCAGCGGCATCAGCAGATTGTTGAAAAGCAACTTTGTCGTCTGCTTCCAACTCTTCCTGGCCTTGCTGATCAATACGCTTCACTGGCTTTGCTTTGGTGGAAGGGAGGATGTATGCCATCTTGTATCTGCTGCGCTCCGGACAAGACAGACAGAGCAAAAACCTCCGCAAGAGACACTTGATGAACTGTGCGCTGCAAGGTCTGCAGTCTATTTCATAAGCAGTTTCAGGGCAAACACGTCGTTCGTCTAGGGCGACCTGACAGGCCCTGATGACGCCTTCTCTGCCTATCACACCGTCCACGTGCTGCAGCACTACCATGAAGCGCACGTCATAGGCCACAGATGTTTGCGTTGTGCCATCCACGCAGGAACTGTCATGCTGCACATTTGATGCGAGATGGACTACCGATTTGCTAAAGACTGACTTGCCCATACAGACCATCCAGGCTACGTCACCGCTCAACCTGTTGAGTTGCTGTTTTCTTGTACGTTGCGCGTTGGCGGACATATTTAGAGACAAAGCCTACCAACATTTTGTTATAGTTTGTGTTGGTCGCGTCAACGTGTTATTCATTGAATACGCTGGTTGACACAAAGATCCGTCACCTCACACAGACGGCATGTGTGCTTTGACTAGTGTCTCACGGTCACTTTGAACGCGCTACTCCTCTACATTGGGTAGTGGCGTACCCTCAGACATCACAACCAATAGTTGCCCCTGCTGGCTGCTTCCACACAGAACCTGATACCTGGTAGCAGCGCAAAAACAGCTGCAGTACAGCCTAGACAGCTGGGCGTGCACATGGGTAGCCTTGTAGGAGCAGGCATCATTGAAAGGGGCATCTTTGATCCGGCTCACGTGAATGAAGCAGCTGTGTATGCAGCATGGGCATGCATTGTGGCAGCCTTCTACTGGACAATCGCTCGCAAACACCGACCAGGTACCAGCATTCACTGAGTTCTGGTCAGCCAATCACAAACGGCAACTGCTGCTGAAACATTTCACAGTGTCAGGATCTGCTGTCTGTGTGCTGACTATGCCACATTTGATGCAGGCGTCAATGAGTGGCTGTTACTTACGCTAGGCCTCGTCATGCCATCATATGCACTACGCTATGTCTTCTTTGGCACTAGATGGGGCTCCAACAGCAGCTTTGCCATGGTGAACACGCTGTTCACGTCCCTCTGCCCAGCAAGGATCCTGCTACCGTGTCCAGACAGCAATCCTGCCAACTGCCATCTTACCTACCCCAAGCTGTACCAACATTCTGTAGATCTAGCCAACAGCTCAGCTCCCTCAAGCATAACTCAGCCTGCTGGGAGAATAAAACCACGTGTACAGCTGTCAACAGCTGAAACGAATCTTGTCTACAGTGCTGCAACACGCAGCCCGCTGACCAAATCCCAAATACGGCAACAAGTTTCTGGGTGTCCATTTGCTCATCAGAGTGGTGTCAGCATATCTTCAGATGCAACCCTGAATGTTTCTGACAGCAGAGAACCGGCACAGGTCATCACACAGGACAGAGCAGATCTGCACTTCCCTGTGCTAGTTCCTTTGTGGCGCATCTATGTCAAGGAGCGGCCTCTGCCAATCTATCTTCACACAGCCTTCATGACAGTAGCTGCGTTGCTATGGCCACTGCAGGTACTTGAATCAAATGCAGCAACTCACCTCATGTACTGTGTCGCATATGCTGCTGTGTACAGCAGCATTGTTGCAATGCAACTTTTGCTTGCTTGTCGTTATCATCTGCTCGTAAGTGCACATACAAGTGATGGTACACTGCAGGACAGTGATACATTCCACAATGGTCAACCTTTTGCTGTTTATAATCGAGTTCTCATGTGTGTCCTGACATCTGTAACCACCCTGAGCTGTATTGCTTGTGATGCTGCAGCTCTGGAAAGAGTTCAGGCAGCAGAATTATGTCTGGCACCGGCGACTAGGGTATGTGGCCTTGGCCGCAAGTGCCCTTGGCAGCTTGTCTGCTGCACCATATGCAGTGACCTACCTGCTATCAGCCAAGTTACCAGAAATGGTAAGCATAAAGCCTCTATGGATTTGTACTGCATTGCTTGTGGCCTTCGGTGATGTGTTATGCTGCTGTATCATCAGCCCAGTTACAGTTTGAACGCATGTATCATGTCTATACAGTGGCAAAGCATATAGAGAAATGCAAGCATACAGCTGACAAGGCCTGTCTGCTAGTATCCTACCAGCCTCCCAATTGACCTGGTAATGTTGTGGTGCAGATCACAGGCTTAGGTTACCTTGCAATGTACTCCAGTGCAGCTTACTTCCTTGCAAACGGTGTGCAAGCAGCTCGCTGTAAGCAGATACAGCAGCATCAGCTGAACATGATTAGGCTGGTGGGCTTATCATGGGGAGTAAGTCCACTTGGCAGACTTCTGACAATATCGCCACCCATCATCTGGTTCACAGGGCCATGGAACAATGCTGCTGTGGTGTGTCTCAGCTGGCCTCTGGGAATTTGCATTGCGCAAAAATGGCTGCTAGGTAATCATGGACAACATGACAATGACAAAGAGCCGAGGACTGGCAGTTTGGGCACAGAAGTACCAACGCAATGACCTTGATCAGTTGACAGTCCTATACGTACAGTCATGTTTGAGTCAATTGATGTTTTAGCTGCCATATTGTTGTTGGTGTTGGATGCTGTGTTGTGCTATATATCTTGCTGCCATTGTGCTGATTGCCTGTGTATACTTTGGCTGTGCTTGCATGAGTTACATGTACAGCTGTTTTGATGTATGATGATGAATACTGTGCCTTACTGACTGTCAGGGCATTTGACTCATGTCTGTGTAGTTGCATTGCTATTGACATTTCAAGATATGCTCTATGTCTGCACAACAGTGATAACAGTAGCAGTTGAACAATGCTTGGCTCAGCTGTGAATAACCATCAGCATATGCCAATGTACTAGTCACATGCAGCACCAACTGTCTTTTAACTGCATATTGCAAAGACTGATTAACGAGCCACATGACAACTGCAGTGTGTGCGCAGCAGATGCATTCATGAAAGGATCAACATGTCCTTACAAACAGACTGGATAGTTCAATTGATTGTGGCCACCACAAACTTTATGGCAAGTTCTACAGGACACAACATATGCCTTTTTCCAGCATTCCTGTCCATGTGCTGTTGCAGCAAAGTTACTCCATTCAATCTTGTATGTATGATGGAGAACACACTTTAGTCAAGTTCATTCCTGATGGTTCGTTTGACATAACTATACACCGAATCACAACCAAGGATCTCTTGTCAGTCAACAGCTGCACTCAAACTGCCTCCTCCTCTGCACGCCTTTCTGCAGCCGCAATCCTCCTTTGCAGCCTCTCCATTTTCCTGATCAACTCCCTGTCAGGCGCCAGTTCCTTGTTGGGCATTGGCACATTGGTCATGGGGCTGGTGTCATGTTTGCTCAGCCAATCAGTGATGTCTTTCCTTTCATATGTACGCCCATCAGCAGCCTTCACTGGGTCCTTCAAGATGTCCTGCACATCAAAGACAGCTATGAGGTACTTCTGCCTGGTCATGACTGCCATAAGGAGCTGACCACTGCATTGCTTGAGCAACTTTGCCTTGGTCAGAGCAGCAGGCAATGCACAAATTGCAGCAGAAGGCAAGACAAAAGAGGACGCAATGAATGGCAAGCAAAGCGCAGCATATGATAGGTACAACAATGACGCCATGTGACAATTCCAGATGTAGCACATGTGGTCCAAGACACATGTCAGGCTAAATTATGCACAGCAGAAGCACCTAAGGCGGCAGTGGGGCAAGCACAAGCGATGGGACACAAACTCAATGGCTTGGTGGCTAAACTGTGATGCATGTGACTGCATACCAGGGTCAAGGGGCAGCAGAAGTTGTCCTCCAGCTCCTCATGTAGAATCTCGGCCAGTTCTGCAGCAGGAATGGCCAAGTCTGCATTGGGTGCAGCCACAGCTGGGGCTGGAAGTGGCACCGCCTCAGGAGCTGGCTCTTGGCGAGATTTTCTGCCCTGCTTGGGCTGCTCCCATGCATTGCCAGCAGAAGGGGGCTCTGCTGTTTCCCACACACCATCACCACTGCCTGCATTCATCGATGCATCATGTGGCGACTGCACACAGCTCAGGCAGCAATGGTTGGAATGGTCTGCAAAAGCACAGGCTGCAATGCAGATGAGTAGCAATTCACACTTTGCAAAAGCTCCTTTGCCAATATGGCTTCTCCTGGTAAGCTTGCAAGCATTGCTGCGGTGCCACAACAAGTCTATGAGAAACTGTGCATGCTGAAATGCCAACTGCACAATCAGCATAGCAGTGATCCTGATGGCACATTTGTGACATGACAGACATAGCACACCTGTGACAACACAGACAACCATGTTACTTACCTTCAGCAGCTTCATCACCAGTGTACCCCCAAGGACCTGGGCTGGCAGCAACTGCTGCAGAGGTCTGCTTTGAGCGCCGGGTCTGACTACGCACAATGCCAGCAGTGGCGGCTAATGCAGCAGCTTCGGCAGCTGCAACAGCCTCATCGGAGGCAGCAGGAACCCGAGGAGCTCTGCCAGCTGCACTGCCAACTGGCCCAGTCCTAGGTTTGGGCTTTGGCCGCTCTCCAAAGTCCAGCTCTGCAGCCTTTGCAGCCTCCTCCTCCTGCTGCGCCTTCAGCTGTCTCACTATGGCATCTGCCCCTTCTTTTGGCAAGGCACCTGCAGATGCATGCACCCAGTAATTAGCATTCCTGGACAGAGATCAGATACCACTGCAGAATGGTACATTGAAGTGTACATGGGATACTGCTTGGATACTTCAGGCTTGCTTGCAGGGCTCCCGGTCAAGACTACATGCCCATCTGCGACATAGCATCATCAAATTGTAGACAGTGGACTCCCCAGGCATGCATTGTTCTTTGCAGCACCTGAGGCAGGACAAGTTATGTGTTGTGTTAGGCAAGCAATACAGTTGACACTCAGTGTGTGCGTAACACACCGTCTCCACCCCTGGCAGCTGCTGCCCAGCTCATTCTGTGCAGCCCTGGGGGTGGGGCAACCCCAGAACCAGCCCTAACTGGGCTGCCAATGTCAGACGTGGTGTGCCCAGCAGCCAATGGTGTCCTTGGGTGGTGTGCCTGCAGGCGATCCCCGGCAGTGCTGTCTGAGTCATTGTCTGACCAGGTGGATGAGTGGACATAATCACGCACTGCCTGAGCCTGAGCGCGTTGTGCTGCATCACCATAGCGCTTCTTGTGACGCTTGCCTGCCCTGGTGCCTCTGCGCCGCTGCGGGGGAGCACCCTCTAGCAATGCTAGCCCAATTGGGCCGTTGTCATGCTGATCACCATCTGCCGGCAGCTCGCTACCGGTGTCTTCCTGGTGTGCATAGGCATGAATCTCTTGTGATTCAACAGGGTGGCGCTGCTGCTGGTGACTAGCAACAGTGGTCCAAGGCTCTGCAGATGCATGGTCTGCTTGGCGGTGCTGCTGGGCGCCACTGACAGCAATCCAGTCTTCTTCAGACTCTTGCACTGCTTCTGCAGGCTGTCGGCGATGCTGAACTCCATTGACTGTGGTCCAACTGTCTGCTGACTCTTCATGTTGGTCATGCAATGCAGATCTGTAATCCTCCTGTGCAACAAAGACTGACTGCTGCTGCTGACCGATGCTGTCCAAGAAGGCATTAAAGTCAGAGCTGGCTTGGCTTGTACCAGCCTCTGATGGCTGTTGCTGCTGCTGACTGCTGCTAGGCTCTTCAGAAGAAGGCTCTGCGTCCACATCAGGCACAGCGACTGGCGCAATCTTGGCCTTGCCTGGCTTTTCACCCTTCTTGCCAGGCTTGGGTCTGGGCCGGAGGTTATCTGGCAGGCCACTGTGTGCTTCCGAGGGCGCAGCTGGGCTGGCAAGCTGCAGACTGTCACTGCCTGCTCTTGAGGGCGTGGTGGAGTGACTGTCAGCTGCTGCAGCTGACTGAACCGTGCTGGTGTTCTGACCAGCAGGCTGTGCTGGCTGCTGAGTAGCCTTGCCAGACGTAGGCTGAGTACCCACAGCAGTGGCAGGGGCAGCAGCAGCAACTTCAGACGCTGCTGCTGGGTCTGAGGGACCAGCTTGGTCCTGGGCTTGGTTGGCATCTACCTGCTGCTGATCAGCAACCTTGGCAGCCAAGGCTAGTTTGGCGGCCTTGGCCTCCTCTCTCTTCCTCTGCTTTTTGGCCTGCTTTTTGGCCTGCTTGGCTTCCTCTGCTGCAGCTGCAATATACACAAGTGTGTTCAGAAAATGGACTTTGCAAGAGCAAGAAGCTGTGATGAGATATGTTTGGCGTTGCATACTTCACCAAGATTCATGCAATAGTGAATAGCAAACGCACTTGACAAGCAATCCTGTCAGCAGAATTTGTGTTGGGTGTAGAATGCTTGGTCTCACAAGGCTCATGCATCATTTCATAACCTCGACAAGCGATTTGCAGCATGACATCCTGGTCTTAAAGAAACATCTTACTATCCTCACTTGCCGCTAATCTTGTGCATTGCATGGAGTCAGAGCATCAAAGCTCATCTATTGAAGCAGATGCATAGTGTTGGTCAAGCATCAAGACCAAAGAGCAACACAGAGGCATGTATGACAACAGTGTTGTGCAACGAAGCAAGACAAGCAAAAATTCGGGCTGACACCATGCAGCAGAAGTACACTATCATTTGAATTACACTGCCACATGACAGTGCCTGAGCACACAGTCTGGTACCTTGTGTTGCAGCATCTTCAAGCTCTGATGCAGCTGGTGCAGCCAGCTTGGCTGCATTTGCAGCATCCTCAATGGCCTTGGCAGCTGCTAGTGTAGCCGCAGCCTCCCTCTCATTCCTCTTGGCTTTATCCACGTTCTCTTGTATAATCCTTCGCTTCTCAGCATATTCTGCATCCTTGGCTGCTTGTGCAGCATCCTTGGCTGCTTGTTCAGCGTCCTGCTCTGCTTTGATCCTAGCATCTTCAAGGGCTTTGGCTGCAGCCTCCTGACGCTGCTTCTCGCGCTGTTTTTTGCCCATACGCTGCTTGCCTTGTTTACTGGCTGAGGCTTGCTCCCCTGTGGGAGAGCTAGGGTCAGCATCAAGGGGGGTCAGAGAGCCCTCTGTTGCTACCTCTGGTCTGACATGAGGTGCCTCGGGCTGGACAGCTGAAGATGTTGCAGCAGTTGCTGGGGAAGCTGAGGGAACTGCAGCTGTTGGTGCAGCTGAGGCAGAAGCTACAGCAGCAGCTGGGACTGGCGCGGCTTGGTCCTTGAAAGCTGGTGGTGTAGCTGCTGGTGCAGCACTCTGCTCAGCACGGGCTTCTGAAGGTGACTGAGTAGGCAGCCCTGCTGGCTGGCTGGCAGCGGGGGCTTGAGCCTGTGGCTGAGCAACAGAGCTGCTGGGCTGTGTCCCAGCAGCTTTGACCTTCTTGGATTTTCGCGCTGCTGGTGCAGCAACATGAGCAGCAGGCTCTGAAGCTGTTGTTGCAGATGCTGCCACCGGGTGCTCAGCTACAGTGGCAAGTGAAGCAGCCTGAGGTGATGCTGACCCTGCCTGTGGGGTTGAGCCTTGTGCTGCTGACTTGGAAGCTTTGGGAGCAGGCCTGGCAGGCTTTTGAGGCACAAGTGCGTTCTCCTTGACAAACTTGGCTACCATGGTCTGATCAACAGCATCAGCACCCAAAACAGCTGCTGCTGTTACTGTGGGGGTTGGGGGCTTCCCATTAGGAAGGGTGGTCTCAAACCTCTTCTCTGCTGAGTGGACTTGCGCCAGCAGGTTGACAGCTGCCTCTGGAGTAGGCAGCTTCTCAGGACACTTGTCAGAAGAAGCTGACTTGTGGCGAGGCGGCATCAAAAGCGCACCTGGCTGCTCAGCCTGCAGCTGAGCTTGCTCACGCAGAGCCAGTGAGCTGCGAGCTACTCCATAGGGGCGGGCTTCTGGGTGGGTTGTGCTGGGAACAGGAACTGGACCCCGGCCAGGGCGGGCATCCCTGGCCTTGCTTGGGCGCATGGCAGGGCGTTGAATGCCTCTGAGGCCAGGCAACATTGGGACGCTGCCAAGAGGTGGGCTGAGGTCCAAGGGGTCTGGGATGTCCACCTCAGGGTCCAAATGGGTGACTGAGCTGCCTTCTGCTACAATGGGCAGAGAAGGCTTGAACACCTCTGGTGGTGGGGAGATCTGGCCTGACGACCTGTAGGCCGAGGAGGAGCTTGACGGCCCTTCTGATGCCTCTGCCTGAGAAGGCACTGCAGAGCAAACTATGAAAGTCAGAAGACAGATTGTTAACATCTTGTATGACTGGCACATAAGGGGAACATGTCATGCAGTCAATATGCAAGGCCTTGGGGTGCACTTGAGACCAAACAACACAGTGCAGATGAAGGCTGGTTGCCATCAAGCACTGCACTATCCAGAGGTGTGCTTGCAGTAGAATTTTTAGCCCAAGTGCTACATGAATAGGGCTGTCCAAATGACTCCTTTTGTCACAGCCTTGTCAGTTAATTACCCAGTAATGTTACCACTTGGTAAGGAATGAAGTAACTCACCATAAAATGGTTACGGTCTGAATGCTATACATGGCTGCTTTTGATTTTGATGGCAACGCACTGCTCTTGCTAAATGCGTTGCATCTGCCAAGTTGAACAACTTTTTGACCAATGTTCCTACCCCAAAATGCTGTTTGCCCTGTTTTGACATGTTTTGAGCATGCCAAATTTCCACAGAAACCCTTCTAGAAAACCTGTTTTTGCCACTAAACACCCCCTAAAAGTTAGCTGATTTGGGCTTATAAGTTGTGAAATGAAAGATGCTGCATTACACAGAGCTGTACAAATGGTACTAAAGCTATTTTATTGCCAAGCCCAACAGTAAGTTAACGGTAATTGCAGTAATGTTCTGATCAAGTAATGATTGCTGGAAAGTAATGTGCACAGCACTATACGTGAATCTAAACATGCTGCATGTGTTGAAAGGGGAAGTTGCATAGCAGTAACTTCAATTATTTTGCACACCTGACATTACAGAACACAGACAGCTGCATATGCATCCTTGAACATCACAAATCCTGTGCAAGAAAGTTGCAGCCAGGTACAGAGACTCTGCTGCATGCTGAGAGGTTGTCAGGCAGCAGGGCAAGGAAGCTTGGCGGGTGCAGGTTTTCAGACACAAGACTACGCAAAGTCTGAGTCGACCGAGTCAATTAGATGGGTGTGCATGCAATGTTGACCTGCAGCAGAGCAACTGTCAGCAAATTGACAGTCTTACCTGGATCTTTTGGGAATCGCAGTGGCAAGGGATCCTTGCGCTTGTACACCTCAGACACGCGAGCCCTAACCGCCTCAGAGCGGTTTGCAACCCTGCCGGACTTGTAGTCCTCCACACCAAGCTTGACAGCAGCGGCCACCGCTGCAGTGTGCTCCTCAGATGGGTTGTACACCTCATCCATGCGCCGCTTGAAGTCCTCGGGCAGGAGGCTGTCCTTCTCCTTGTAGGCAGCCCAGGCAGCTTTGCGTGCCTCACTGGAACGCCTTGCTGCCTCAAGATGCGGCCTTGCTGCATCTGTAATTGTAGTTGCACTGTCACGTGTCGACGGGCCAATTCTGTCCCTCAGTGTGGCCTTAAGTCAGCCCAAGGCAATGGCTGCTGACGGTCTTTGGCCAGAGACGCCTCAAGCTCGGCAAGCTGAGCCTGAGCGCGAGCTAGTGGCTCCGATACTGAGCCGACGGTGGCCATGCGCTCCTTCTGGAAGGTCTCCAGGGCGTTCCTGGCTGCCTCCAGGGAGGGCACAGCCCCTGGGGCCAGGTCTGGTAGGGTGGTTGGTATCCCACGCAAGCGTGCGGCCTCGCGCACCTTGGCCCTTTCTTCCATGTCTCTCTTGAACTCCCTATATGGCTTGCGCTGTGCAGGCTCCATCAGCTCCACAAGGAGCGAGTCTCCCTCCTCCTTCTCACTGCTTGCTGTTCCTACCGCTGCTGCTGCAGCTGGCAGCACTTCAGGCACGGCAAGCGGGCTTTCCTTGGACTGGGCTGTGCTCGGAGATTGTGGGCTTGATGCAGTAGGGCCATTGCGGAACTTGAGCTGATCCAGTCGCGAAGGGATGACTGAAGCCTGAGAGGTCAACTCCCTCAGCTGAGCCTGAAGGACAGATGGTGGAGGGAGGCCGTTCATCAGTGGCATATCTGTGCTGCTGAGAGATGCACCCCACTCTGGATCACGCAGTGTTGCCTCTGTGTCTGCTAGCCAGCTGGACAGGGATGGCAAGTCCTGAGTGTCCAGGTCGCCATACTTGTTGCACGCATCTGTCAGTGAAGCAACAGCAGATGCAGAGGCAGAGAAATCGGGACCCAACCCTTTGGGGGGCATGGAGGCGTATTTCCCAATCTTGTTCTTCCTGGACAGCCCGTCAAGGCGCTTCTCAATAGCACTGAAGTCAAACTCCAGCAGCTCCTGAAGCAGAAAGAGGGCTGTTTTTAATGATATAACAATAACAGTAATGATGATGATAATACTAAAACAGGCTTAGCCAACAGGCACTAGGTGCGTGCGACGCAAGTCGGGACTGTTTATGACTATGTGCAGAGCATAAATGCAATTCCTGCAGATGACTGAAGATGTGCTTAGATCAGCTGAGATATGAGAGCAGGATGTGCATGAAGCAGTCAAAGTCATGTAGCTACCAGCGATTTGATGATGACATGCAACAAAGTGTCAAGCGCCACTTAGAACAGTATTGCAGCACTCAAGAAAAGGTACGTTATATATTGAACAAGGCAGACAAATAGCAGTCCAAGCTGATCAGGGAGCACATGACGGAATGAACAAATGATTGAGTCAACGGAAAATGACTGAGTCTGTGATGAATGTCCAATGCACCAGATTCAAATCTACAAGACAAGCCTCCCGTCTTCAAGCCTGTATTGACAGTATGATTGTCAAAGACCCC
>JAABUO010004761.1_pt1 | contig 15957 bp, 15 predicted proteins | sample 5559291 | NCBI WGS metagenome assembly JAABUO01 (sample SAMN10711878, study PRJNA513372) | rock metagenome | isolation source: Antarctica rocks | place: Antarctica: Victoria Land, Finger Mt sud
AAGCGTGGGCGCAAACAATGCTAGCGCGCAGAGTCTTCTGAAGCAGGATTACAAAGAAGACTGTGACCTGAAGGAGGCTTGCGGTTTAGCAGTGAAAGTACTCAGCAAGACGATGGATTCGACGAAGCTAAGCAGTGAGAAAAGTATGCAACCCTAGTATTACCAACCGGGAATTTGGCTAACATCCTCCGAAGTTGAGTTTGCTACAGTTGGAAAGACGAAGAACGGAACCGTCTATCATCATCTATGGGGCGCAGATGAAATAAGCACGCTATTGGAGGAGCATGGACTGGCAAAAAAGGAAGACACAGATACTGGATAGATTTAATTCAACATAGAAGTTGAAAGTTTTCTTCTGGCGTCAGGGCGCTCCAGTGACAATGTAGTAAGAGATGTCGGACTTTCTAACACGATTTGCAGACACAAGCATTCCAGGAAACACTCCTCGAGTAAAAGGATGCTTTCACTAAACATAGTGTCTCAAGGACTCAGATGGTCAGGAAAGGAGGCTTCATTATTGGTGTGACTCTGGTGTCCTATCAAGCTAATTTCGAGATACCCTTTAGTTCTAGAACAGAGACAATTAGCTTATGGATTATAATTGTCCTTCCATATCTCAAGCTACGTGAAAAAGACTCAAAATCACGTGACAGATTCTGGCGGTTGTGAAATAAATGTGTGCTCAGGATTGCGCCGTGTCCTCAAATCTTGTATACTGCCGACCGCCAACGCAACGACTACGTGTCTCCACTCCCCCTCCACTCCCTTCCTTAACCCATCTCCGCCAGCGTGCATTTAAACACTTGCCCGAACCCACTTTCGTTTCCGTTACCCTCACTACCAAAGTTCCCAAAGATGGTAACATTGAGTTCGGTACGGAAGCCCTGGCGGCTATTGTTGTTCCAAGTCCCCGAGGCGTCAAGGCATCAGCGAATAGCAACACATCAGGATCTTCAGAGGTGAGATGGGTTTCATCGAGATTCTCTAGCTACAAAAAAGTACCAGGTATCCATGCAATTATCAGTCAAATCGACCGGAAGTTCCAATCATTTCATCCCAAGAAATGTGTGCTAAAATACCGCACATCCGAAGCTTCGGCTTTTCCGTCATCAGCATTGCCATATCTAGCAATCACCTGCCATCTCAAATGGCCTGAAGTCTTCTCTGACGCTCGCTCCCCAGTTCATATATTTCCTTGTCCAAAACCTTGATCATGTCGCACGACCGGTCAATCGAGGCTCGGAATTTGCTACCTTCTCTTTGCCAACGGCTAATCCGATCTACCTCTGCGCTACGGCGCCGTTGTTTCGTGTCGATCTTGTCGCAAAGTTTACATTTTTGGCTGACAGGGACCGTTTGCATGATCAGTTTCATACCGCAAGTTTCACCTGTGCGGTACTCTCTGTTGCAATGTTGTCTAAAATGTCCCCATTTCCAGTCGCCGCAAGCGAAACGGTGTTGATCAAAGAAGCACATTTTTGAGCTTTTCTAGTCCAATCTTTCACTATCAGCAAAGTCTCAGAATGCCAACGCGGTTTCTGTTGTTACCTAAAATACTCTGTTTGGTATGGATTACTGGCTGTTGACGTTCGAAGAAGTTGGTCAACGTTGAAATAAAGTCGGCTCTGGGGCCCATATTAGCTGATGAAACAGAACAATAGCCATCTTTGGCACGAACCTGGCGCTAGGACGAAGGACCTTTGACACGAGTATCGGATCGGTTGAAGACGTATAAGGATTGGGGAATACTGAATAGCTAGACTTCTGGATTCGAGATGTTGAGCGCGAGTCGAAACATCAAGGGATATCAACGCGGTATTTATGTCTCGAGGACATCGAGTGTGATTTGATTCTATGGTATTCCTCGCTCACTTTATCGGTGCCGAAGATACTGGTCCATCACTGAATACGGCAAATTCCCATTCCGGAGCCTTGAACGTGTTCACTTGTTGGCTTCTCCACCAATCACTATGGTCAAGTCTCACCGATCGACAGTCACAATCTTTTACCGCTTCCGGGCAACATGTGAGAAACGGTGCATTGGGCAACAACAACCAACAGATTTCTATGGGGCGCTGATCTCCGGATACAACACGGTACGAGGTTTGTTAATACCTCCTCCACGTCCAGTCACCTGCTCTACAGCTATCAGTTCCTTGATTTCTCTCCGTTCAAGCCGCTTTTCCACAATGCGGTACAATTCCTCCCATCCTTGCTATATGCAGGTTGCTCACTGTGTATTTGTCACATGAGCTTCAGCTCTTCCGTCTGTTCCCCGCCTTAGCTCTTGGTTGTATCCCTACCGTACCACTGGAGATGGTTCGTGTTCAGTGGCATTCTCCGCTAGTCTTTCTCTGGATGCAGGACTTCAGCACAACTTGGATGTCACAGAGTGGTCTCGAACGTCTTGCATGGGGAGGGGAGACCGTTATTTGCTCGATCATTGGACTCCATATTCCAAAGACTTCAGATATGGCTTTCCTTGTCTGTTTCTTCAGCTTCTCAGGGTACCCACAGTCTTTCAATGGCGAGGCTTTCAAGCTACATGCTCGATCGTCCAGTAGATCTTCAAAGCTAGTGATCTCCTACAAAGTCACGGCTTCTTTTTTACACAGCCCTCGCCCTCCCACCAACGATTCAAGGTAGTGCTGCAGAATGGATGTCCGGGCTGGAATCCGACTCGTCAGTGCTTCAGTCTGGCTTCTCTTTGGCTTCAACAACCCCACTCGCACCGTTGATCATGTCTTTTTTGTGCCACCATGACATCAATTGTGTTTCTTCCGTCACCTCCGCACCCTGGTGCCTTCGAATTCGATCCGCACAACTTCGGCTACGAATACGCTGAGGAGCATGATCTTCCTGACCACGACCAGGGTCAGCTTACACCGATTTTGCACTGCATGCTAGGGCCCATATCACAATGCAGAACGCCGGAAATACAGATACCGGAACATCTCCGCTCTCCTTCCAGCCTTTGGGCATTATTTGCCCCCTGCAGGCAACCATATAACTCATACACTGGGTTTCATTCCATACGATGAACAAGCTGTCAGCTAGCCAATGCCAAGTAGTAAGTCTTGGATGCTGGCACAAGGCTGGGGATAGCTGAAAAGTGCGTTGTTCACATCGTCGATCTCGATGTCACCTCAGCCTCGAGAGAACCCCCAACCGGCTGAAGTCACCAACCTGTACAATCGGCCGAGAACATTTACAACAGGCGGTTGCCAAGTTTAGATATTTACCTCACTATCGTACTTACTAGCCTGCCAGACCCCTATCACAACAATATTCAATAGCGCACCAATGTGGCAGGAAGCAACAGACGGCATAGCCAATGATAGTACAAGACTTGCGTCAGCATTTGCCTCATGTTTCTGACACGGACGATTAACAATTCCAAAGAATGTTGATATTTTACTTCTTCACAGAGTTCTTTGACGTTGAAATTCACTATATGCACGTTTGTTCCACTGCAACGTCCGTACCCAACAGCTGGGACTCTCGAACTCACGGGAGCAGGATTTAATGCGTGCGCGAGAGGAGATGGACGCGGACCGTCAACAAATGAAAGGCCAGCGAAAGGGCCTGCAGGAATTAAAGTATAAGCGTGTTGATTCTCATGTCAGCATATGCACGTTGATTGGATCCGAGAATTCGTGCAGCCTTCGGCAGATGAGCACCAATCAGCCTCGAGCTACGCGCTAATCGTGAGCTACGCAGTAAATGCCGTGAGAATCTTATCTTCGCCTATTGGGCTAGGCATGAAATTTCACTTCTGCTGCTGCACCGTGACCTGCTTCTTAATTCGTCTACACGGGCTAGATCAATCGAACATCAAAGGATTGGAGGTTCTTTTGTCGCCACTTGACTTACTCAGAGTTTCCCTGATGTAATGTGATTAGTTATAAATCATGTTATAAATCATTTGTTTACTTTGTGGCAAAGTCTGGGCACTATGAAGAGATCTCATGTGGTGTCTGCTGTCCCGCACAGTAAACCCTTACAGGTAGCCATCGACCTACTGGAAGAGGAACAACGTTGCAGATTGCGAAAAGTCTGCGGATTGGGACTATTGGCTCCCTCGACGACGATACTTTTGCTCGTTCGCCATGTTGCCTTGACGTTTCCATAATTGATCCAAATCACGTGAGGATATTCCTTGGCTTGCAGAAGAACCAGAATTGGTCTAGCTTGCCAAGAGAACTAATGCAGGCTTGCAGCCTCTTCACCCTCCAATTCCTCACTTGACTGGTGAGATCACTAAGGTAGAATATACGAGATTGGTTCATACATTAGAAGATATCTATACACGAAGTGATATCAAGTTCTTATGTGCTTGAGCTTAAGGTAAACTGTCCGACAGATTCTAAGGATCGAGCTACTTACAATAAGCCAGCTATACTGAGGCGTGAGACAAACATCTTAGCAACACATGTAAAGCAGAGACTACTGACATCCAATGACGAATGGCGGGATCCCAATTCCACATTATCAATCCAGCTCTGCCAGACCCTCCTTGCCCCGTCATATTAATATAAAAGCCAGGCCAAGAAGAGAAGTTGTGCCTCATCTTTGGCCATCGTTCCAAGTATAACCGCCATCTCAATTCTCGGTGTCCATGTGCCATGCAGCCCCTAACACACAACCAGGACTCAATGTGATCCACAACGCGTGACCCAGTACTCGAAAACTTTTCCACCATTGTTCCTCTCCCGTGCGACTTCGTGTACGAATCCCCTATAATCCCTTAGGAGGTTCCCTCGCACTAAAGACACGCTCCAGAAATGATCGCGTCGTTTGAGTTCAACCTATGATATCATCTAAAAACCAATCTTTATCCTCTTTCGGAAGCGGTTGTCCATTATACCCACACACAGGGCAGTTGTGATCCAATATCAGGGGAGCATCCCTCGGAATGACATGGCTCGCGGCGGTGGTGTTGTTGCATTGTGTTTCCGCGAAATAGCTATGGCGGCACCTATAAAGTTGAAGCTTCTGGAGACATATAATGGTTGGTACCTACTATCATGTCAGCCCACCAAAGCCAGAGCAGTCGCTTTCCAAAGAACCTCCTTCGAATACTCTCTCTATTATCTTCCCACGCGTCTCAAGCCTCGTTCAAGATCCAGTGTAATATAGACAAAAAGCTCAGATATTATTTATCAAATATCGTGATACAGATTTTCGTTTGGCTTTAAAGGTCACTGGAAAATGTAGAAAAAACCCAAAGGAGAAGCAGGACTTCTCCCATGTTCGAAATCACCTTTTCCATTTTTTCACAGGCAGCACGAACTTCCCATATTGTCGGTGGAGTATTCTGTTTATTTTTAGCTTGAGGCGCTTTCTGGGAGCTTGAACGCTGCGAATAAAGATTATTAGAGTGTGGATGATGCGGAGGAAAAGATTTTGAAGAATGAATACCGCGGGCGAACATTCAATCCCCAGGGAAAGCCTTATGAGTAAGACTTCTCATTCACCCTGCCTCTTTTATGGTTGCAGTTTATTGGACGACTGATGCTTGAAACCCTTCAAGAAGTTTCCGCAGAATGACGGCGCAGGTGGATATAGTAGTACGATAAACAGGGAAAATATATTGAATCTAGAAACCTCTAGGTAGAAGAGGTGTGCTATCCCGCGTGTCCGAATCAAATCTCGAAGCAAGAAAGAAACTTACCAACCCGCAACAGCGGCGATAGTCGTGGCGACTGAAGACTTTTTAAGAAAAACTCAAACTTAGCTTTCCAAATCCCACATCCACTGTACTTGAAATTTGAAACTTGAAACTTATCTGTGCCAAACCACACCCTCATGAATGAGATCATCATGAGATCCACAACGTTACCAAGAATGGACGAAGAAAGGCTATTTGGCCTAATAGATTACTCCTGTATATGGCCGATTGATGAGCTTCGGGTTTTTCTGGATAAAAACGAGAATCAACGTCGAGCAGCAAGCATAGGACAGGGCTGTTCGAGCTACGCATATCGCCTTCTCCACTTGCCCAAATCGCAGAACTTCAATAGAACTTCAATAGAATACATCGTTATAATGAAACCGTTCCCTTCAAAAGTTTCCAGGACGCTAGTAGGTCACCTAGATATGCCGAAGCGAGATACATTACTGTTCTCACGCAAATGCCATAAATACCGAGACACGATTCGAACCTGATCGATAATCACCACATTCACTCAGACTAGAACATTGACGACTCAAGCAGAGGTACAGAATTAGCTATTATGACTTCTAGGCTACATGACATTTGGGAGGGTAAAGGACGTAGAGTGCTGTGATTGAGAAAGGTCTTCCGAGCCTTGCTGGTAAACTGCGTGTTGGGTCCGTAAATGGGCTGGTATCTTGGTTTGTGGAATATAGAGGTATGGTGCGTTGGGTTGATGAGATTGGATAGTGGTGGTGTGGCTGGTGACTTGAGAAGGGGTCCGAGGAAGGAGAATTTCGTTGACCGCGGTCGGAAACGTTGCTGCGGCACCCTGAACTCGACCAGAATTTGATTCTATGATGACTTCTCCTCGATTCATTAGCTCTTATGCGAGGAGGGTAGCTATTTCCCCTTGCAATTAGCATTTGTTCATGGCCGGCTTAACCACATCTCCTCCTTTCGCGTCTCAGCCGCCCGAGTACCAACAGGACCACAAATGTGAGCTTCCAAAGGTGCGCGACATGTTGCGAAAGGCTGGGCACAATTCCAGTGGCAGCCGGTCGTGGATTGTACCAAAAAAAGGGGTAGAGGCATGCCATAGTCTCTCCTTCTTATTCATCCCATTACTGCTTTAGCTGCCTTCCAGTTGAGCTCATCCTTGTTCAAAGCACAGGAGATTTGGCCCACACGGCCCCTCTTTACAGTCTTGTAACTCATTTCCATAGACTTGATCTTGGGGTCGGTCTCTTCTGTTGCTTGGGGCGCGGGGGAATTTGAGTGATTCCGAGTCACTATGTATTTTAGCAAAACAGAATTTGAAAAGCAGGTCTTTCCTACTTACCGTCCTCTTGCGTCTGAGGCAAGACTGTGAAGATATCAACGACATCACTGTATTCGAAGTTAGCACCAGTGCCCTACTGACGAAGTAAGGTCAGACTCACTCGGACATTGCATGACAGATGCCCTCTAGAGCTTCCCTTTCGCGACGGAGTGATTCTGGATCAGGTTGATAGACTGGCCTTTGTACATTTTGGGCATTTGAGCCGTATTGATTTCGGTAAGGAGTATCAGAGAGCAGTCCAGATGTCTCGGGGTTCTTGCAAGGGAGAGTCAGTACCGGCGCATTGGCGAGGGATGAATCCACATACCTCACTGTGATTGCTTCGGCCAAGGCCAAGGCAGGAGGCACAAACACCCATGGAATGCGGCTTGCAGGAGGCACTGATAGAGAAGACGGAGTGCGTCCCGTATTCTGTGCAGAAACAGTGGTAGTGCCGAGGGAGGTTGGGGACAGGTAGACTCGACAAGGTTCCTTTAGCATTCACTAACGTCGATCATCCGAAGACGTACTAACTTTATCACAACTTCTTGAAGAGTATTGAGTACCACACTCCTAGTAACCTTCAACGATTATGAAAGACTTTCACCGAGGATCTTTGGGTAAATTTATGCTTGCTGCATGTTATCCACTATTCACGTGCCTCGAAAGGATTTCCCTACTTCCTCGAAGTACATTACAAGAAAATAGTAGGCAATGCCAACCAGTCAGCGTCTGCAAGAGCTATAAGAGGATCTCGGACACCTGTGCATGTAATTTCTTCGACATACCGCAGGCAAAACCCCTTAGGTATGACTTAGTGCATTCCAAGGGCTTTGAGTGTAAGGTAGCCGGATCATCATAGGCATCTCCTCGACATGTATAAAGACATGTGTTGCTACTCTCTTTCTATCTCTATCCCACGGTCCGGTCTTTCTCTCTTTTGCTTAGTCTTTCTTCAGCTCTTGCAGCAAATAAACCTAGGTAATCATGCATTTCTCTCTTTCTACATGTTGCCAGGCTATCGTTCTACTGACTCTTTCCGGACCTACTATTGGACGTTTGATTGCAATCAAGAGAGACGTTTGTGTGAACGATGACTTCCTTCTGTCTTTCGTCGAGTACCCCAGCGACACAATCCCTTTTTGTAAAACGTACCTTGGTCTTAAAGATGTCACTACTAGTGTAATCTCGACTACTTCTTACACGTTCGTGCTATCTCTACCTTCTCCCTAGCTTGAGATATTAACATTCCTAGTACCACGGTCTTGACGGCCACTAAAATCGAAACCGCAGTCCAAACTATCACGGTTCCTGCGGTCACAGAGTATGAAACTATCACAGGTGCTGTGTTCCGTAAACGGGGCCCAGAGCCAACGAACGCTGCATTAGCCATCAGAGACTTGAGAGCTCGTGACAATTCACCTCAAAATTCTGCGATAATATCCGGGATTTCTAGCGCCTGTTCATGCCTTCACATTACCCCTGATACCGTTACATTACCTGCTACAGCGTACACAGTATAGCCCCCTCTCACAGTGGAAATCTAGTCTGTCGGACTAACCGTTGCGCTTCAGACAAGGACTGAGGACGCCATCGATTATCAAAAAGTAATTGACATCGTTACTGTCACTGGAGGCACAACCACTGTGGTTGCGACTCTTACCCCAACAGCTTCATTGGCCACAGGTACTACTCCGACTTGGAACGCGACCACTATATCCAGCGCTTCTCCTTCAACCACCACAGTGTCTTCGACTACTATCAGCACCATCATCACTATCAGTAACCCGTCTGGATCAATACTGCCGGTCTGGAACACTTCCTCTGTGGCCTCTACAAGTCTGTCCTCTGAATCTAGCACGTCTGAGATTCTCAGTGAACCTACGAATTCGACTGCTACGGCCAAATCCTCGACAATAGCTGGCCCTACAGGATCTAGCTCAAGTGTGACTAATGCGACCTCTACTATCCCGACGTAAGTCCTTATTGGTATTCGATAGCTTTCATCGCAAACAGTACTAAGGGTGATCTTCAGCAACTCTAGCTCGATGGCTTCTATCACTCCATCATCGTCTTTGTGAGTACCTACGCGATCGATGAAGTTTCAATGCCCGCTAAACTTCTTCCTCCAGTAATTCTAGCAGCACGGCGTCCATTACCCCTACTGCATCTTTCAACAGCCCCCTTAGCCTGAATATCTCGAGCATAGAATTCCAGAGTACGGATTGTATTCTTTCTAAAGTATACCACCGTCCTTGATCCCCATAAGCTAAGAGGGCTATCTAATTCGTGTTCGTTAGGAGGTCCTCACTTCCACAAGCGTAAGCGTAACAACGTCGACCAACACCGTTACCGTTACTGCTACCGCGACAATACCGAGGTGGAAATTCTAGATTAGTGTGAGACAGATATTTGTACCACAGTCCTCTTGACAAAGCACTTGGATGATTACGCTGGCCAGCTGTCACGAATCAACTATCTACGAGGATTTTTTCACATCAGCATCCTTATATTATCGATTTGATGTCCTGCTATGATGGCTTGCAATTGTTAGCGTATCTCTCTACATCTTTATTTGAGGACGGCTCCCTTATCTATAGAGATATACTCGAGTTTAATAGTACACTTCGAACTATCACAACGCTTGCCTCGTGAGATTGACATGGAAAGCAAAGAGCCCATGGAACGCTGGGTCATCCTGTCGTCCAGCTTGTTAGTGTGGCATGCCATAATCCAAGGGACAGTGACGTGGACACCACATTGGTTTAGAGGGTAAATATCCCGATGTACCGTAACTCTTGGTCTAGGCGAGAAATGGTGACCTGGTTTATTTTAACGTAGATCATGTCATCGATATTAGGGAACATCATGATGGATGATACAATTAGGGCGTCCCCTGAGCCAAGCCTCTAGGCGTTAAAATTGAGACGAGCGTTTTATCAGTCCAAATAATTGAAACGATCTAGTAATGGTTATATAGTCAACATTGAACTTAATGATGCCCGACCAACGTCCCGGGAGGGTAATCGTAGCTAATTACTATGCGACGCGGGAATTGATAAATAGTAGGTAGAAAAGGGAAAAGGAGATCAGACGCGTGAGCTATACCTTTTTAGAGCTAGCTGATTCCTTTAGCCCATTAGTGTGAAATCTGCCTTCTCTATTTAGATCTTTACTTTCCCGCGGCAATAGCATCTGAAGTTTCAAGTTACGACTCCTCGTGCATTTACAATCTCGCAACGACGCGACTATGCAAAGTGCCCCCACAGATCAAGGCGTGATGAGTCAATGTAGCGGCGCTGCAGCGATGCGTTTGATCAAAATGCTGTATTTTGCCTTATTCGACCGAAGCGTGTCTCCAGTTAGCCTACGAACGAGTCAACGGTGAGTTTCCCTTACTCGCGGCTAAGAATAATCATACAAACCCATCAGCCGGAAACCACACGAGAGGAAGTTCAACTCTCCAACTTTCGGATACATGAAGCCGGGCATTACGGTTTGAGCCAAATTCGGCTGGAGCTTGACACGAACTACTTGGCAGGTGAGAAATCGACATCAGAGAGCTTCGAATATGCCCGCTCTTTCACAATATCGTGTTAACACCTCAACTGAGCATTGTCTCTTGACTTTGAATCGGTGATATAAACATTTGAACTGAGTTGTTCCTAAGTATCAGACGTGAGTCGGACTTTTCTAGAAGCTATTTTACATTCTCCATGATGCCAAATACGCATTGAGGTATAACGGCTTGGGTTAAATTTAGAAGACTCTGAGTCGATCCGTACTCTTTATCACTGGTCTTCCGAATGGACTCGGCAATCCTATGCTTGACTGTTCAGCCGACCCCCACAGTGGCCGTCTCGCGATATTCTATAATTGGACGAAATAAGTAACTGAACACAGTAATCGTCACTATCCCGCGCCATACATTAAAGCCTGGGAGGGTTGTTCCTCTTTCCTTTTTTCTGATCACATCCGAACATCCTCACCTTCGAGCGTCCAATCTTTTGACTCCAACCTATTCACGCCAACTGTTCATCCACCAACCAAACCACCCACACATTCTAATTCAATAACCTCAGCAAAATGCAATTCTCCACCAGCTTTCTCTTCGCCTTCGCCGCTCTCTCGGCCCTCCCACTCAGCCCTGCCACTCCTGTGCCTGAGTCAGTCGCTGAAGGTCTCAACCTTCTTGCACGTGCAGCATGCGGCACGATAAATGGAAACTGCTATGAAAACGGCTGCAACGGCGATTCATCTCTAGACGGATTGACATGCACTGCAGGAAAATATAAGGACTGCCCTTGCGGATACGGCTGCAGCGCAAAGTACATCGGGCCATGTGCCGCCTATGGCTGCGCCGGTCTAGATGGAAGCTGCACTGGAGACTACTTAGGATGCTCTTGCCACTAAGAGATGAATCCCTTCAATCACGACACCCGAGTCGGCCAAAACGCCACCTCGATCTATCTTGATGTGTGGGTGTGGGTGTGGGTTAAGGATCGAGGAGGAGAATGTATAAAAAGGGGGACTCTTGAAGTCAATTACGCTCATTTTGCATTGCAGCAGCTGTTATGTTGTCCATGATCAGGACTTTTAGCACAGTTGTACCAGCATAATTATACATCCGTCACTATTTAGGATACAAACGCGTTTGTCTCTCTTTACATCATCGAATCCCGCCGTTTGGGTAGTCTATTTTGCTCGCAATTGGTTCCGGGGCGGATCGTAAGGCCTGATGTTTCTAAACGCACATTTAGAAGCTTGGAAGACGCAAGCTTTGTAAATTTATTTGATTGTGTATCTAATACCGAGTAAAAATAAGTGTGATCAAACATAAGGCTAAAAATGAGCAAGACAAGGCGGATGTGTCCTTGCTTCTTTTGTACCATTGTTCATCAACCCGTGTTCCATTGTCTTGTTCGTTATAACTAGTACTCCCAATCTTTCTTTGTCCACGCAGGCCTGACTATTGTCGACAACTTGATCTTTCCATCTCCAGGAGTTACGAATTTCCTATATTCCTTCTATTAACTCCCCCCGACGCTTCTTATTCACAATCACAAACCGTCTCATATCGAAAAATTTCCACGCATCTGCTCAAAATCAAGAAACTACTACCATGGGTATCGTCTTTTCCCTTGAACCGCCACCCTCAACAGAAGCCTGCCAACGCCACCACGACCCCGCCTCCTCTGAGCCCCTCCTCTGCACCGGCAACTCCATCTCGTCAGATACCGACACCGTACGCAGACGGCTTACCACGGCGGCAGAGCAGCACGCAGTACATCAACGACGTCATCGCAATCATGACAGCCAGGCTCGCCGTACAATAGCCTATCTGCAAGAAGAGCAAGACGGCCATGATTGTAGCAGGCGCCTATCGGAGCCGGTACATTTTCGTGCTAAGGGTGGTGAAGGGAAGAAGAGAGATGTTGGGGAAGAGGTGAGTGGCTTCATGCGGGCTATTAATGGGGAGGGTGGTGTTTGGAGGCTGTAGGTTTTGAGAGTTGAGAGCTGCTAATTTGGGGTTGAGACGCGGCTCTGGTCAGGTTCGTTTTTCAATATTATGGGAAGGTTTGTTTGCGAGGGAGTAACAAAATCAATTCCTATTCAGAGTGATTTCCATGATCAAAACAAATGCCTCAATACTCTAGCCCGCAAAAATTTCGCCGTCTGTCCTAGCCTTTCTCAGAACGTTTCTATTCCGACGCTCTTTTCAATAAAAATCTTTCGACAAGAACCCCTCCCTCATTGTCTGATCCGGAGATGAGGTATCAGACGGTCATATTAAGAGGTTTCAAGATGATTTCATTTTCTTTAACGCGGTAAAAGCACCCCAACGCCTTCGATAAATAGTAAAGTGCAGGTTTGATGCGCCCCAAATTCTAAGACCCGGGATTGAAACGCTGGAGTAAGGGGCTTCGGTTGATCCCAGATATAAGAGGCTTAAGAGCAAATCCATCGAAACAAGGACAGGAAAACTCGGACTATTTTGATCATAAACATCCGATACAAAGAGCTAACTAAACTTATTTCCCCAGCTAGATAGAACCACTTATGGACAGACCCGATTTTCAATCCATCTCAAAACCTGCTTCCAAAACTCAACCTCCTAACCGCAGTTCACGACCGTGCTCCTAAATCCTGATAAGCAGATTCAAGCCTCTGCAGTTCGCCTTTCAAAGGCGCAACATCTCGTTGGAGTTCCTGCCGATAGATCACCTCACACACTCCGTTCCTCTGAAGCAGCAGCGCCCGCTCATTTAGCAGCTGGTTAGTCCCCTCTTGTACTGTAATAATACTTCTTTGCTCCTGTATAGCGAAGTTTTTAGATTGATCACTGAACCTCAGTGTTCCGAGTTCAAGAGCAAGATTACTGGGAAGAATATGCAGAATAAGATATTCATGAAATCCGATTCTTTGAAGTAATGAAGATTGCTGATGCAAGTGTTGAAGCCTCGACAGCGAGATCTATCAACACACTCATGGAACAAACGATGCTCTGTGATGAAAAAGACGTTGTCTTTTTGATATCAATAGACTAGATAGCACGAATGACAGCAAAACATCACTGTAGACATCTTCAAAACCCTGACGCTCACGAACACAGGAGACAGATATAAACATGTCCTACAGTAGGACAGCAACACACGAAGCCCCTGTGCTGTTCGTTATCTTAAATAAATCTCGAAATCCTCGCTTATGATCTCTGAGTACTATATACTGCACTTCATTTATAGACATCTTTCAGCTATGCATTAAATAATGTTCGATAGATGAAGACTCTCATTAATTACGAACATCATACAAGAATAAATGTGTCTTTCGACATAACAGAGATCTCACTCATGAATTAAGAATTTTCTCGACTTGTAATTAATCATTACTCGATCATTTTCGAAAATAATAATTCATTAACAGCACAACTTCTTCATTTGTGTCATTCATCTCTTGAAGACTTCAATCAACTATAAAAATATAGGACGTTAAGGTGAGGATGGTCGAGGATAATTCTCAAAACTGACTGAGCTGATGCTTCCTCGAATCCCACTTGACCCAAGGAGTTGCGGCGGATCGTCCGGGCCGGCTGTATGAATGTTGTCACTCGCTCGATGCTGCTGCACATAACCCATGCTTGAAGGTCGATCTGACCGGAGGTCAAGTCGACAAAGACTCAAGCACTGACGACGAATGTTTCCCATGACTGACCGCTTGATTGATGTTTTCGTCGCTTGAATGTGTAAAGATGCTTGAAGTAGCAGACTCTGCGTTGGTAGAAAATCTATCCTGTGTCGACGCAAACGGCAACCGCTGCAATGTACTGTCCGTTTGCAAAAACTGGTTAAATGAAGTATCAGGATCGTAAAGTCTGTCTGACTGCTAAGGAGTTAAAGGGGAAGACTCAGCTATTGTCGAAAGCCTAATGGCTTCGACGTTCAAATCTCCGTACGGTGAATGTCGACTGAAACTCTTCCTCGAAAGCGTTGAAGGTATTTTACTGTTGCGAGTGTTGTCGCGCGTTGACTTAAAGTTCGCTCTGAAGGCGACGCGGCTTAGCAGCTCAATTTCTTCCTCAGTCTCGATTGTTGATAACGAAGAAGGGAATGAAGACTGCTGACTTAACTGATTCACTGAATTTCATTCCCCTTCACAAAAAGACCTATCGTCATCATCATCTTCACTGCTTGAAGGACTGACCGGCTCCTCATCCGGTAAGTGCCGAGTGCCTCCGTCGATCGCATCATCTTCATCACTAAGAGCAAGGTCTCGTCTTCTCTCAGGAGTCACGTCTCCTGAGTCGTCAGAGTACGAAGGCTCTTCCTCAAGAATGAGAGTTCCCGACGGCGTACGCCGTCGGATAGAAGGCGCTCTTGAGCTTCTTACGACTTCAAATCCTTTGCCCGTGTCCTTAGTCTTACCCTCAAACAATCTCTTGATCTGTAGCAGAGGAGACAGGCCCGATGATGTCCGCAGGACCTGTTTTCAGTCTACGCGTGAGTAGGTTCGAGAGCGTCGAGCCTCGAACGCCGTAGTAAAAATCGACTTCTCGCGTCGCGTAGTCCGTTTTGAAGAGCCGTGAATCTTCAGGATTCGAGTTCGAGCGATCTCGTGTTGTATCAAGATGAGCAGAAAGAGAAGTTCCTCGTCCTGACACTGACGGACCCTTCATTAAATTTAATGATTTCTCGTTCTCCAGGCTGTGCTGACTTCATCGTCTGTTTACTCAGTCGACACTAGCTCAAGAAACTCGACTGCGTACGTCGGGGGAGAATGCATCGACTGTCGGCCGTTTAGCCCTTAATGACCGATAGTAAGGATTCGAGACTTCAGCGTTTTTAAGTTAACAATACCGCCACTAGTAGATCCTGTGTGACCTCCTGCCTGACTGGCGCCCGGAAGGTATGAAAAAGCACTCGCCCCTCCGGATGTGGGAGTGTATGGGGCGCTTCCACTATCCGCAAGATTGTTGTCGTCACCAGTCGCACTCACCGAATCGAGGCCCACACTTGTCCTATTTTCGGCGTAACCTTGTCTGTTCAGCAAAATCGCAGAGCTCCCAGAAATGCTCCTAGATCTTCCGTCGCTGAGCTGGACCGACTTTCGATCACCGTCTGAAAAAAAAACCTTTGCCAGAGAAATGATTAGAATACGGAAGCAAGGTTTAAGGCTCGCGATCAGCAAAGCGCAGCTGCAGAGCGTGCAGATGCAAGTCAATGAAGCATTCTCAGTACGGAAAATCGAGGGCAGCATCAAGGCTTCAACAGGGATCATGAAGGACGTCAATAGCTTGATACGGTTGCCGGAGCTTACAGGTACTATGAGAGAGCTATCACAGGAGCTGGTCAAGGCAGGGATTATTGAAGAAATGGTTGGAGACAGCCTTCCGGACGATCAGTTAATGGAAGGTGAGGATGACGAGGCCGAGGCAGAAGTAAACGAGGTGTTGAGGGAGATACTGCAAGGCAAGCTGGGCTAG
>JAABUO010004763.1_pt1 | contig 15953 bp, 15 predicted proteins | sample 5559291 | NCBI WGS metagenome assembly JAABUO01 (sample SAMN10711878, study PRJNA513372) | rock metagenome | isolation source: Antarctica rocks | place: Antarctica: Victoria Land, Finger Mt sud
GAAATGCACGACAACTGCCTGCGCTTGTTCCTGCACGAGTACAACCAACCGACCAAGCATCAACCGAAGAAGCTCAGGCTAATTTGAGCCACTACCGAAAAGTCAAAGTACCCAGAAGAGTCGCCGTGGAAGACGGCATTAAGCCCTAAGATGATGCTAAACACACAAACGACAACTGAAGACGTACATACAGAGAAGCCAAGCCTAAAAGAGTTCCTTTCTTTCTTGATAGCAAGACGTGGTTTTTTCAGTCTCGTCGCTGTCACCTGGGGCTTTATGCTAGGTGGAACGGCTCTGATCATAACAACATTGGCAGCAATAGCTTTGCTAGGAGGGAATTGGTGGACTGCCTCCTTCCTGTGCTGTGTATTTGGCAGTTATATCCTGTATTTCGCCTTTCCAGGAATGCGAAAAATATACCGTCAATCTCGAACAACGTCTACCGTTGCCCTCAGTAGACTATTTGCTGTAGCAACACTTTATGGGGCTACCGCGCCGTTCTACACGATTTATCTGCTTGGTCGCATCTTTTATCTTAAACACAAACTGATTGGTGTAATAAACCAATCGAACAGTTCAGCGCTAGAGCGGCGTCAGAAACTTAGTGAGATGCACAGCGAGGTAATAAGGCTAAAGAATGAATACAAAAGGAAGGCACTGGTCCTTCCGCGTGGGAGTAGTCAGATTACTATAATCCAACTCGAAATCGACAGTATGCGCCACAGTATTCGAACCGCTGACGAAGAAAACGAGGCATACCTTTTAGAATGTCGGCGGGAAGCGAGAGAACTTGGCATCGTTCTTCGCGAAGAGAATAATATCGTATCTCTCCCACCAGACGTTAATGTCCTAAATCTTCTCTCTCTTCGCATCAAAAGTTTGACAATTCTTGGCTCAAATTGACAATAGCTAACCGCACACGAAGCAGATTGCAAATTGACTTTCTCACGCACCACAAAACACCGATGTTAGTTGAGCTTCATGTTACGAATTTTGCGCTGATTGACCACTTAGACCTGTCGTTTGGCGCGGGGCTGAATATCCTGACCGGGGAAACCGGGGCGGGAAAGTCTATTATCATTGATGCGCTTGGGCTTGCCCTCGGCGAGCGGGCCGGGCATGATCTGGTCCGAACCGGCGCGGGGAAAGCGACGGTGGAAGCGGTCTTTGACCTGAGGAACGCGCCTGACGAAATGCGGCAAAAGCTGGCCGATGCCGGCCTGAGCGGCGAGGATGGCGACGAGGAAGACACGCTGCTGGTGACGCGCGAGCTGGCGCGGGGCAGCGGAAAATCACAGTGCCGGATCAACGGGCGTTTGATGCCGGTAGCGGTCCTCAAAGAAATTGCCGAGGGCTTAGTGGACGTGCATGGGCAGCATGAGCATCAGTCTTTGCTTGCCGCCGACCGGCATATTGACATCTTAGATAACTGGGGCGGCAAAGAGGCTCTGGCCCTGCGTCAGCAAGTCGCCGATTTGGCGGGGGAATCCAATGGCCTGAAGCGCGAGCGGGAAAAACTGCGAACGGATGCACGGGAACGTGCCCGGATGCTGGACTTGTACCGGTTCCAGCAGGAAGAGCTGGCCCAGGCCAATTTGCAGCCGGACGAAGAAGACGAGCTTGCCGCAGACCGCACCCGCCTTGCGAGCAGCGAGAAGCTGAGCGCGGCGGCTGCCGAGGCTTACGCTGCGCTGTCCGGCGGCGAACGCGGCGGAGGGGGAGCGCTGGATCCTCTGAACGCCGCGCTGTCCGCTGTCGAGCACGCGGCGAGCCTGGATGAGAATCTAGCGCCGCTCATTGAGACTTTGCAGAATGCGGTGGTGTACGCCGAAGACGCCGCCCGCGGCCTGCGCGTTTACCAGGAAAGCGTCGAGTCAAACCCGGAGCGTTTGGAAGAAATCGAGGCGCGGTTAGACCTCATTCGGACGCTCAGGCGCAAGTATGGGGAGACCATTGGGGAGATCATCGCCTATGCGGCAGACTTGAACGCAAAGCTCGACGCCCTGGAAAACTCGGAGGCCCGCGAAGAAGAGCTGACCACGGCAATTGCTGCTACTGAAAGCAAGCTGAACGCTGCCGCCGGAAAGCTGACGGCAGTGCGGCGCAAAGCCGCCGTCAAGTTCGCCGCCGGCATCACCCGCGAACTGACGGATTTGGGCATGGCGGCCACGAAGTTCGAGGTTTCGATTGAGCCGCAGGCTGTTACGGGTAAAGGCGCAGACAAGATTGAGTTTTTGCTGTCGCCGAACCCCGGCGAACCGCTGCGGCCGCTTGCCAAGATCGCGTCCGGCGGCGAGATGTCGCGCATCATGCTGGCGATGAAGTCGGTGCTGGCAAAGTCCGGCACCATCCCGACCATGATCTTTGATGAGATTGATGTGGGCGTCGGCGGGCGGACCGCGCAGACCATTGGAGACAAGCTGGAAGCGCTGGCGAAAGACGCCCAAATACTGTGCATCACGCACCTGCCGCAAATCGCGTCTCGCGCCGCCACCCACTTCTTTATTGAAAAGCAGGTGCAGGATGGGCGGACAACTGTCTCGGTCGCGCCGCTGGATTCTGAAGGCCGGATTGACGAGATTGCCCGGATGCTCGGCGGCAGCCGCCGCTCCGAGGCAGTCGTGCAGCACGCCCGCGAAATGCTGTCGGCGGCTTGAAATCAGCAAGTAAAGCAAGGCAAAATCAGGAGCGCGGGGGATGAGCTAGGTGTTTTTTAAGCGCGACGTTTTGCTGGCACAGGAGTATCTCGCCTTCCTGCTGCTGAATATGTTCGACCTGTTTTTGACGAGATACATCTTTAAGTATGGGGGAGTTGAAGCCAACGGCCCGGCCAACTTTATCTGGACGCACTATCATCAACTGGGGTTTGCATTGTATAAATTTGGCTTGGTAGCGATTGTCGTGCTGGCCTGTGAAGGGTATTCTCTGAAAAATGTTCGGGTTTCACGCATTATCGTCACCACCGGCTGCCTGGTTTATCTTCTCATTGTCTTCTGGGAAGTTTTCTTGATTATTACGCAGGTTCATGGCCTCATACTCTAGCGACGCTAATTCTGACGACTTTATTCTCCGGCCTGCCCATGAAGGCGACCTGCCCGCACTGACCGGCATCTACAACGCCGCCGTCACCGGCACGGCGTTCACCAGTCATGTCGCGCCGCTGGCCGTGGAAGACCGCTGGCCTGGTGGCAGGCGCATCAAGACCCGCGCTATCCCATTTTGGTGGCCGACACCGACGGAGAGCTTCTTGGCTATGCCTCGCTGTCCCAGTGGTACGACGTGCCTTTGTACGCTCATACCAGTGAGTCGTCCCTCTACCTTGCGCCTCACACGCAGGGACGCGGCCTCGGAACCACGCTGATGCGGGCGCTTCTCGCAGAAGCCAAACGACTGGGCCACCATGTTGTCCTCGCCCGCATCTGGTCAGACAACGCCGCCAGCATCGCCATGTGCCGCAAATGCGGCTATGAAGTTCTCGGCGTTCAGCGCGAAGTCGGCTTCCGCCACGGCGTTTGGCTTGACTGCATTCAGATGCAGGTCATTTTGTAAGCTGGTTGGATTTGCTTCATTCTTTGGGGCCTCCTAACTGATTTCATCTTCTCGCTGCTTGTCCAGCGCCTCTTTATCTTCCCGTGATAGCGAGACATAGCCCCAAAGGTTAAGGGCAAGCCAGCCAAGTGCTATGTATATCTGGTCACGCCGAATTGTGTTTTGAAACAGATAACTGAGTGTCCAACAAGCGGCTCCGGCCGAAGCTGTTATCATAATGCTCAAGCCTCCAATCCGCGCCTTGCCTTTACGCAGTTTGTACCAAACGGAGCAAAACAAAAAGACCTCAACTGCTACGCAGAGGGCAAGAATAATTTTCACTGAAACTCCTGCATCCGCTCGCGCCGCGCTTTTTGCTGCGTATACAATTCCTGATAGATGGCGAACTTGGCGGCGTGATACTCTGCGGTCTCGGGATTAGGCGTGATGACGGACGCGGAGCGGCACATCGCCTGCATGGCGTCGGGGATGCTTTCGTAAGCGCCGGACGCCACTGCGCCGAGCAGGGCCGCGCCGAGGAGGACCGCTTCCGGCTCTTCGGGCAGGTAAATCGCTGCGCCGGTGCTGTCGGCGTGTTCCTGAAGCCAGAGCGGGTTCTTTGTCCCGCCCCCGGCGGCGTAGAGGCGCGTGATGGCGTAGCCCTGCGCGTTCAAGGCTTCTAAAATCGCCCGCGTGCCGTAGGCGATGCTCTGCACTGTCGCCAGGTACAACCGGGCCAGCGCGGCCAAAGAGGTGTCTAAGCTGAGGCCATCTACTAAACCTCGGGCGCGGGGATCGGCGAGCGGGGAGCGGTTGCCGAGATGGCCGTCAAAGACGTGCAGGTCGCGTGTCAGCAGGGCAGGGGTGGCGAGGCCCGCTTCCGCAGACAGCCGCAGGGCTTCGGCGTTGATGACTTCGTAGAGGCTGAGGCCGGACTTCTCGGCCAAGCGCCGCAGATCCGGCGCGGCAGCGTGATTTGCCAGCGTGTAGTCCAGCAGCGCTCCTGTCGCCGACTGTCCGCCCTCGGTCAGCCAGAAGCCGGGAACCATCGCGCTCCAGTAGGGACCCCAAACGCCGGGAATAAAGCGCGGCTCCCGCGAGACCGCCATGTGGCAGGTAGACGTGCCGCCAATCAGCGCGAGTGCCCTGTTCCAGTCGCCGGTCTCTGCGCCCAGAACTCCGAGGCCGCCCGCGTGGGCGTCAATAATGCCGACGCCGACAATCGTCTGCGGCGTCAGCCCCAGATGCGCGGCGGCTTCGGCTGTTAGAGGGCCAATTGGCGCACCCATCGGGCGAATGTCCTGACCGACGCGCCCGCCGTCCAGCAGATCCCCCAGGCCGACAGCCGCCAGAAACTCCGTGTCCCAGCGGCCCTCTTTGCCGAGATAGGTCCACTTGCAGACATTGGTGCAGAGCGAGCGCACATCCGCGCCGGTGCTCTGGTAGGTGAGAAAGTCTGCCAAGTCCAAGAACTTGCCTGCATCTGCCCAGGTCTGCGGCAGATGCGTTTTCAGCCACGCCAGCTTCGGGATTTCCATTTCCGGCGAGAGCTTGCCGCCGACGTAGCGCAGGACGTCGTAGCCGCCCGCGTTAATGGCTTCGGTTTCGGCGATCGCCCGGTGGTCCATCCAGACGATGACGTTGCGGGCAGCGTCTCCGCTTTCCGACACAGTTAGCGCTTTGCTGTCTTTATCCAGCACGACCAGGGAACACGTCGCGTCAAACCCGAGGCCAACAATCTGCTCCGGGGCGACGCCGCTCTCCTGAACCACCTGCCGGACGACTTTGCCGACGGCGTTCCAAATGTCGTCGGACGACTGCTCCGCCCAGTCCGCTTTTGGCTGCCACATCTGGATCGGCTCCGTGGCGATGGCCCGCCGCCGCCCGTGCAGGTCAAACAACCCTGCCCGCGCACTTCCCGTCCCGACATCCACGCCGACGACAAACTTTCCCAGGTCACTCATGCCACACTCATTCGCCGCTTACGGCGCGGTCTCCTGCTTGGGGAACGCTTTGACATGCCCGTCGGCGAACAGCACAATGCGGGCGCAGGGCAAATCTAAGTAGCCGTTTTCCGTAGTTGCCGGCGACTCCATCTTGGCAAGCGCTAAGTCCGCCGGCTGCTCATACACAAACGTGTGGCCGCTCACACTAAACACGTTCATTGTCTTGATGAAGGGGTAGACCTTTGCCATGAAGTCGCCGGCAGCCGGATAATTCTCGTCGTTATCCTGTGTGAACTGGATCAAGCCAAGTCCAATCCGCTTTAAGTCCGACATTGCCAATATCTGTTCTTCGGCACAGGTCAAAGTCAAGCCGACAGCCAACTTTTCTGATGGCAGAGGCCCCGTTGCCGTCATCAAATCAGTTATGTACAAATCATCATTCGCTAGGAAAGCAACTTGTCTGCCGGTCGGCGACCAGGCCGCTTCAGGGTTCGCGATGTCTCGACTGGAAACATTTCCATAGGGCATGAGGCCGGCAGCAGCGGCTCCAAACGGTATCTTGCCAAACGCCGTTCGGTGAATCCAAACAATGCAGGCCGGAACATGTCCGCCGCTGCCCTTGTCTTGTTTGTCTTCTAAATCCTGCTGCTCGTAACTGAGCGACAAGTCAGGATATTGTTTAGACGCCGGAGGCGGATCGAGTTTCGTATTCTCTGGGAGGGGGCTGATCTGGCCCGTGAGAACATCAAGCTGCTTCCGCTTGCTGTCCTGCCAAATCTTTAAGTGGCTTGCATCAGCCCAGGAGTGCGACAATACAACATTTGGAGGCAAAGACAGCAGCTTAAACGTGTCACGCTCCGGGTCATACAGCAGATACGCAGGTTTATCTGGTCCAGGCTTGCCGTCAGCATCTACATTGTGAAAATACTGATTGAAGGCAATCCAGCGCCCGTCCGGCGAGGCATAACCGTCATTCAATTCTGTCTCCACGGGCACGGCACCGGCTGGGAGTGCAGCCTTCGGGTCAATCGTTTGGGCGACCGGCCGATTGGCGCTTAAATCCCACCGCAGGAACTCGCTGACTGTCTTGTCCTGCTGAGTAGGATCAGGAGCAAACTCTCTCAGCAGCAGGTACTTTCCGCTGGTGCTGAAACCGAGCAGCAGAAAGCTTGCATCCTGGCCGGCGGAGGCGGTCAAGGTCAGGCGGCTGATTTCATGCCCGGTGCGGGCGTCAATCGTTTTGACGAAGTGGAGCGTGTTCTCGCCTTGCGGCTCGGAGCCGGCATAAGCAATCTCGATGCCGAGCGGGTCATAGGCGAACTGCTCGACATGGGCGTTCAAGGTCAGCGGACGCATGGACTTGACCTGGACAAACTCGCCCCGGTGGGTGTAGAGAATGTCCGGGCGCAGATTGGTCGACGTGGGAGTGTCGGCAAGGGCACTGAAAGCAAAAATCAGCAGTAGCAGGCAGGAAGCCGCAAAGGGAAGCGGGCGCATGTTGGTCCTCCTCGACAAAATGGGTTTTGGAGACTATAACGCAAGAGGAGGCGGTTTGGGTTCGGCTCCGAGTCCCCCTAGCCCCCAATAATGGGGGAACTGGATCTCGGACAGGCAGAGCCTTCTTTTCTTCTCATGTTCCCCCGTTATTGGGGGCTAGGGGGATTCTAAAGCACCGTATAGGGAGTCGCGGTGACAACGCCGTCTACCGCTTGCAGCTTGGGCAGCAGGGCTTCCAGCGTTGGCGCGTCGGTGTCAAACGTAATCAGGACATGGCCGGGGCCGGTGACGATGTCCAGGGAAACGTCCTGCGCCGCACAAACGGCGGCGAGGGCAGCGACAAGGCCAGCGCGTTCGTCGGTTTCCAGCAGAACTACGCGGCGCGGGGCGTCAAGAGTCATGGCGTGCCCCCTTTGCTGGCGTTGAGCGTAGTCCCTGACATTTCTTTGTGCGTGTGGCTGTAGTAAAGGTAAAAGCCGGTGACGAGAGCGATAATCAGCAGTCCCGCATAGAGTGTTGCGAACACTTCCTCGCGCTTCAGCTTGAAGTAGCGAAAGTTGGCGATTAGAACAGCCAGGCCCATCGGAACCAGAGCGGCAATGTTGAACCCGACTGTCTGAACGACAAGCATTGTAACTGTGAGGAGGCCGTAAATCCACCAGAACGTCCCGCGCACGTTCAGGTTCAGGCGCAGGACAACGGCGAAGAAGAACGCGACAAACAAAATGTCGCCTGGTCCAATGAAGCCGAAGGGATGCAGGCCGCCGTGGTGTGCCGAGCCGCCGACGCTGGGAACAGGGACAGACACATGCTGTACAAAGCCTGGATTTTTGTCCACGACATGCTTTGTGAAACCGATAGAAGTCATCGCTCCCAAGTAGTCAATTGGCATGGCAATCAGCGCGACCGGCAGTAAGACATTCGGCTCACGAATAATTGCTGACAGTAGGATGCCCAAAAACGTGCAGCCGAGCGTCACTGCGAAGCCCTGAGCAAACTGCAGCCCAGCAGGCGGGTTGATACCGTAAGGCACTGACAGACAGTAAAACACAACGAAGAGGCCCGTGCTGGCGATAGCCGCCAGCCCGCAGGCCAGTGGGCGCGGCTTCAACCCAACAACTGCCTGTGCAAGCCACAGTTGCAGCAGCATGAACGTCAGTGTCGTAAGCAGCAAAATGCTAATAACAAGGCCGACACTTGTTCCGTGATGCGGTGGCGGCACCAGCGGCAGGAGTAAGTTGAACGCGATATAGCCGACAAAAGCCAGCAGTGCCATCAGCCAGTGGCGACGGGGCGTGGGCGGTGCAAATACCGAGGGTGCAGGCGTCGTAGGGGTCATGGGGCTACTCATTTTCCCGGCGGGAATGACTTTCGCGGCGCAGCAAGTCTTCAATCTCGCTGATCGTCGTGGCGGTGACCAGCAGGCCGCGCAGGGCGGAGACGCCGGGGAAGCCCTTGAAGTAGTGCGTCAATTGTCCGCGCATTTCTTTGACGGCCCGCTCTTCGCCGACCGCCGGGTTCTCGGCCATTGTCTTGAGGTGGAACAGCGCGGCGTCAATGCGCTCGGCAAGGGTAGGGGCGGGCCGCTTTTCGCCGGTCTCTAGGTACGTCTTGATGTCGCCGAACAGCCACGGGTTGCCCATCGCGGCCCGGCCCACCATGACCGCGTCGCAGCCGGTTTCGTCCACCATGCGCTTTGCGTCTTCGGGCGTCTCCACGTCACCGTTGCCGATGACGGGGATCGTCACGACATCTTTGACCCGCCGGATAATGCTCCAGTCGGCATGGCCTGTGAAGCCCTGCGAGGCATAGCGGGCATGAACGGCGATCGCCTGAGCGCCGGCGTCCTGCGCTCGCCGGGCGAAGTCAATGCCGGTGGTTTGAGAGGGGTCCCAGCCGGAGCGGATTTTGACCGTGACCGGCACTTTGACTGCGTCCACCATCGCTTTAACGACAGACTGGGCTAGGCAAACGTCTTTCAGAAGCGTCGCGCCCGCGCCGGTCTTGGCGACTTTCGGCACCCAGCAGCCCATATTGAGGTCAATGATATCTGCGCCTGCCGCTTCCACCACCTGCGCGGCTTCCGCCATCAGCTCCGGGACACCGCCGAAAAGCTGCACGGAAACGGGCCGCTCGCTGTCCGACCAGTCAAACATGCCGAACGTCTTGGTGTTCTTGTAGTGGATCGCGTGGGACGATAAAAGCTCCGTTACCACCAGCCCCACGCCGTGGTTGCGGCAGAGCTGCCGGAACGAGTGCGAAGTCACTCCCGCCATCGGGGCCAGCACCAGCGGCGTGTCAATCGTCACCGACCCAATTTGCAGAGGCTTGAGTTTAGTTGCTACGGGTTTGTTGGCTGAGATTGTCATAACTCGCTTATTATACCCTGCCTTTTTGCCCTCATCGTGTGCCTCTTGCTGATAAGAATGACACCTTATAAAACTTTTGCGACACTTGCAGGAATGTCCGTTTGGTCTGCCGAAATATGCGATGAAGCAAGTAGACAAGAGCATCTTTGAGCCTCTTGCTGAAGGGAGTTTTCCATTGACACTGAGCGAGACCCTAGACGAGTATCAGAAAAGCATCAATGCCTGGTTGACAAGTTCAAAGCGCGAAACGCAGGCAATTCAAAAACTCGCCAAAGCGGCGGAAGCAGGCAATTTGCGGGACCTGGAAAAACTGCGGAGCGCCGCTCAGTCCGCAGGGGTAGCTTCCTCTCAGCAGGCGGATACTTGTCGTCCACTGGACTTCAACACCGCCGAATACTTATCGCCACAAGGAGGTTACCTGGTGGAACTAAAAAAAGTGGCGGAACAAGAAGGAGTAAACCTCTACGAGCGTGACGGCGTTTTGTTCTGCTATCCGGTTCTTGTCCGGCTTGAGCCGGAGGCGTGCGCTGTCCGCATTGACAAAAAACTGGAGATGAACATTGCTCCCAAAGCGCTGGCCGCCCGTCTGAAAAAGGAACAGGGGAACGAGCCGAAAACGAAACCGGAGCAGTTTGTTGAGGCTCTGTTCGGCGCTTATCGGGTCATCCGTGACGGCGAGTATCAAGGGGCCGCTGTCTCCATACCGCTGAAGCGTCTTTACGACATTCTGACGTTGCGCCCCGGCAGCGGCAAAGAGTATTCCCTGCTGGATTTTACGCGGGAAATCTATTTCTTGGACAGGAGCGGCATCACCGAGACGAAGAAAGGGTTTCGATTGACGCTCACTGCCAGCACTGCCAGCCGCGAGCGGCAGGGGGATTTATTGAAATTCGTGACTCGTGACGGACATGAAAAACTTTACGCGGGCATTAAGTTTACCGGAACAAACAAGGAGTAACCAACATGAGCGTCGCGTCCGCAGAATGGGTCAGGCTGCTGGAAAGTGAGTACCTGACGGACTTCATTGCATCGGGCGGTTCTGCCGTCAAAATTGCCGTCGTTTTGCCGCAACATACGGCAGAAGTGACGGGTGCCGTCGCCGGCAGCGCACAGGGCCTCGGCTACCAGGTCGTCCGCGTCAATGCAGCAGAAACGCGCATCCACATGATAGACCAGCTTTTTTATGCCGTTACGCGCCAGATCGACTGGGACAGCCTCACGGATCGCTGGCTGCGCGATCTGCTGTCACGAAACGGCATTGCGATTGCCGAAGGGATGCCGCTTCAGGATACGGAAGCGCTTGCGGCCTTCAACGGCCTGTTGGTTCCTGATTTATTCGGGCAGATCAACCGGCTGATTACGAACGCGCTGCTCAAAGACTACACGCTCTGCAAAGAGTTTCGCACGGCGATGACAATGCTCTGCCGGGCGTATCTGAACCCGCAAGATGTCGTTTCCGAAGACGCCGCTGTCATCAAACAGTGGCTGCACGGCGAGAAGTGCAACTTGACGGCGTTAAAGCGGCTGCAAATCTATCAGAAAATTGGTCGGCATAATGCGCGTCTTTTGCTGAACTCACTGGCGGTCTGGGTTCACAAGGCCGGGTACTCGGGCCTGGTGGTGCTTCTTGACATCAATGCAGTGGTCACTGAAACGCCGCCGGGGCTAGGCCTCATCCGCTACTCGCGGGGAAGCGTACTGGATACCTATGAGCTTCTGCGCGAGTTCATTGATGACACGGACGAGACATCAAATCTGCTGCTCATTGCCACTGCTGGGCGCGGCCTGCTGGATGATCCCAAGCGCAACGTGGACCATTACCAGGCGCTCAAGCTGCGGATTTCCAATGATGTCCATGACAAAGAGCGTGCGAACCCGCTGAACATTATGGTACGTTTTGACCAGACCGAGCCTGAAGATGTGAGGAACACTGAGGCATTCGCCCAAACCGATGGAGGGGTCTTATTATGACAGTTAACCTTAACCAGCGCCGTGCCGTTGAGGCACTGAGAGCCGGAGTGCCAAACCGTGATGTGGTCCGCCAACTCAAGCCGATGCAGCCGGAGCTTGAAAGCCGCTTCGCCGCTCTGCTTCAAGGGACCCAGGAAAACTGGCAGGCTGACATGCAGGCGGAGGGCCTGCTGATAGAAGGCGGGTTTGGAACCGGAAAATCACACTGCATGGAGTATCTGCGCCATCTTGCTCTCGAAAATAATTTTGTGTGCTCAACACTGGTTCTTAACAAAGAGATGCCCCTGCACAATCTGGCGCGTATTTACCGAGGCTGCGTTGAGTCGGCGACGGTTGCAGACAAGACCGGGTCTGCATTGACGGAGATTGTTAACTCTTACAACCCGAATCGCGCCCCATATTATCGCGAGTTGTACCAATGGGCACACCAAGCGGACAAAGACCCGCGCATCGGAGCAACCCTTTTTTTGTTCGAGGACTGCAAAGATGAAAATCTTCGGGAAAAAATTGTCGCGGAGTGGACCGGCTACCCTATGAAGGTGCAGGATTTGAGAGCAGCGTTGAAGGAGGTTAATCAGCACAAGGAATACAATATCAGCCGTCCTCAGACGATGAAGATTTCGCAGCGTTTCGAGTTTCTTTCAAGGTTCTTCCGATCCGCCAGCTATCAGGGATGGGTTATACTTCTGGATGAGACCGAAATTATCTCGCGGTACAGCCTTCAGCAGCGCGGAAAAGCTTACGCGCATTTGGCCCAGTTAATGGGCCTCACCGACGGCACAATTATTCCTGGACTTGCCAGTGTGTTCGCTATTACGGACGATTACGCGGGGCAGGTTCTCAGAGCGGGCAAGAACGATGTTTGCAATGTCCCAGGAAAAGTGCGCGACATGAAAGATGAAGACATTAGCGGCGATGCTGGAATAGGAATGGATGCCATCGAAAATCGGTCGCTTGAACTTGGCAAGCCGACGGCAGAACAGGTGCTTGAAACATACGACAAGGTCTGCCAGGCTTATTCGCAGGCTTATTCATGGGATGCGCCGCCCATCGATAACAAGCGAGAGCATCTCGCGTCAAACAGTATGCGCCAGTATGTTCGCTCTTGGATCAACATCTGGGACTTACGGCGCTTGTACGATTACCAGGCGCAGACCACGCTTGAGAATGTCACAATGTCTTACGACGAAGACGCCGATTTGCAGGAAGACGCACCGGAAATCGAAGAGGGGGCAACAATCTAGCCTACGGGTTCGGCTTCTGCCTGCTCTGCCGTCGTCTTTTGGCTGATGACGAGTGCTAATGCCCCCAGAACAAGCAGGCCGCCGAAAAGCTGGGCGGCGGTCAGTGTTTGATGAAGCAGATACCACGCCAGCAAGGCGGCAATAATCGGTTCCAGCAGAATAGAGAACGCGACCAATGACGACGTAAAGTGGCGCAGGGACCAGTTCAGCAGCGTGTGGCCGAAGATCTGCGGGCCGAGCGTCATGCCCAGCAGTGCTCTCCAGACGCTTGACGAGTACGCCAAAGTCGCGCCGCCGCGCATAAGCAGCACGGCCCACAAGAGGCCCGCCGCGACGCTGTACACGACTGTCACCTGGCGCTGCGACGAGATCGTCTTGTGCAGGCCCTCCACACAGAGCAGGTAGCTCCCGAACAGCAGGCCGGCGCTGAGGCCGAATACGTCGCCCAATACTGTCGTGTGGGAGGCGATTTGCCTGGACGACTGCGTCACCAGCCAGAGGCCGATCCCGGCGACCGCCAGCGCTCCAATGTCTCGCAGCGTCGGACGCCGCCGGCCTAGCAGAAACCCGCCAATGGTCGTCCACAGCGGCGTCGTACAGGCAAGCAAAGTCGCGCGGGCGACGGAAGTGCGGTCGAGCGCCGCGAACCAGGTCACGAAATGGGCCGCAAGGCACAGCCCGGCCAGCACCAGCCGCCAGCGCACGTCTTTCGGGATTGGGCTGGGAATACTCTCGCCGCGCAGCAGCAGCGACAGGCCGGTGAAGAAGAGCGAGGCCAACCCCAAGCGCCAGGCGGCAATCGCAAGCGGCGTCGCCTGCACCAGTGCTTGATGCGCGAACAAGCCCGCCGTGCTGACGAGAAACACCGCCAGCAGGAGTATCAGTTTGTTCAATTTAAGAGTCCCGTAGGGACCGTTCCCAGAGCAGGCGCAGGCCGTCCAGGGTCAGGTGCGGCTCCAAGTGGGTGATGCGCGTACTGGCTGCAAACAGCAGTTCCGATGCAAACCCGCCGGTGGCGACGACCGGGCAGCCAGGCGCGTCCATTTCGTCCTGGAACCGGGCGATCATGCCGTCTGCCAGTGACAGCGTTCCCAGCACAATACCCGATTGCAGGGCATGAACCGTATTATTGCCGATGGCGCGGGGTGGGGGTGCCAGCTCCACACGCGGGATTTTGGCGGCTTTCGCAAACAGCGTTTCCAGCGACAGCCCAATTCCCAAACAGATCGCGCCGCCGAGATAGACCGGCAAGCCGCCCGGCGTTAATGGGGCCGTGACCGCGTTAAACGTCGTCGCCGAACCGAAGTCCAGCACAATGCACGGTGCGCCGTACTTGTGCACCACCGCCGCCGCGTCTACCAGCCTATCGGTGCCGACATCCCCCGGCGGCGTGTACCCAACTTCCAGCCCGAGGTCACTCAGCGCCGTAATCTCCAGCGGCTCCAGTCCAAACGTCTGCCGGGCCAGCCGCGCGAGGGCCGGGGTCGCGCCGGGAACCACGCTCGCCAGCGTTATTCCCGTGATGTCCGCCATCGCCAGGCCGCTTTGGGCGAACAGCGCCCCCAGGAACGCCGCGTACTCATCGTGCGTCCGCCCCGCTTCCGTCCGAATGCGCCAGTGCGTTTGCAGGGTCTCGCCTGCATACACCCCAAACGTCACATTGGAATTGCCCGCATCCATCACTAAAAGCATGGGCTATTATAGCACGGCGGTGTCCATAAAAAATAATTATGCACGAATGCTAGAATTAGCAATATCTGTGTTATGATGAGTTATCGCAGCGTTAAAGGGAGGAGACATACGATTCTACAGATCACTTTCCGTCTCTTGACTGATTCATGTCCAATGAAAGAGGAACATCCTTGAACACTCAAAGTCTTCGTCACTCAAAGTCTTCGTCACTCAAAGTCTTCGTCACTCAAAGTCTTCGTCACTCAAAGTCTTCGTCACTCGGTTGCAGTTATTTTCTAAAGTGACAGCCGCTTCTTTAACGCTTTTCTGCTTGCTCGCTCCCTCCTATGCTACTCCCATCAGCTCCGATCCGGGCGGCGGCGGTGTAGGCGGCAACGCCGCTTCGGCCCCTGGCCCATCTTCCTCCTACCCCTGGGTTGGTACGGTGGACGACACAAACACCGGCACGGGAAACAAAACCACTGAAATCCCGACGATAAGCTGGAACGCGCGTGGCGGCTTAAAAGTGGATCTGACGCTGTACCACAACAGCGAAACCAACTTCCCAAGCCCGTTTGGATACAAATGGCTTTTGATTTATCAAAGCCAGGTCGGCGTTGACAGCAGCGGGAACGTCGGAGTAACCTGGGGAGATGGCCGCAAGTACAAGTTCGGCAATACCTCCGGCGTTTACTCCCCACCTCCCGGCATCCACGAAAAACTGATTGTGACCGGCAGCAATCCGGTTGCCAGCTATGACATTATTGAGAAGGATCAGACTAAGTACCACTTCGCCAACTACGGCGGTGTTTATGTCCTTAACACTATCACCGACGAAAATGGCAATCAGATCACAGTCAACAACAGCTCCAATGGAGGCTTGATCAGCGTCACAGATCCAAGCAATCGAACCGTGACATTCGGGTATAATGGCCCTTCTGCTGGCTTTTATAACACGATGACCGATCCTTTAGGCCACGTCGTGAATTTGAGCTATGACGCGAGTGGGAACTTGTCGCAGGTAACTTATCCCACGATCAACGGGTCATCGTACAGTACCGTGCTGGGGTATGATCCCAACCACAATGTGACCAGTATCAAAGACATGCGCGGCAATACGTCCACATTTTCCTACAACTCTGCTGATAATAGCCTAGCCTGGGAAAAAGACAATCTGGGCAACCAGACGAGCTTCAGCTACGGTTCAACCGCGACGACGATCACCGACCCGAACGGCCACAGTACCGTCCATACCTACACTAATGGGCGGCTGTCTCAAGTCACTGACGCTTTGGGCTACTCTGAAGCCTACAGCTACGACACAGCAAACAATGTCACGCAGAAGCAGGACAGGCGCAGTTACTACTGGAACTCGACCTTCGACGCTATGGGCAATGTTCTGACTGCCGCAGACCCGTATGGCAACACCACAACCTATACCTATAACGCCCACAACAAGGTGCTGACGGTCACACTACCGCTGGGCCGGAGCGCTGCTGGAACTTACGACACTGCGGATAACTTGACCCAAGTTCAACAGAAGGACGCCGCTGGCAATATCGCGGCCACCACGAAGTTCACCATCGGCAGCTATGGCCTGGTCTCGGACAAGTACGACCCGAACAACCACCACACAAGCTACACATACGACGCCAACGGCTACCTCAACAGCACTACCACGCCGCTCGGCCACCAGACCCAGTGGGCCTATGATGCCCTCGGCTTCC
>JAABUO010004764.1_pt1 | contig 15953 bp, 5 predicted proteins | sample 5559291 | NCBI WGS metagenome assembly JAABUO01 (sample SAMN10711878, study PRJNA513372) | rock metagenome | isolation source: Antarctica rocks | place: Antarctica: Victoria Land, Finger Mt sud
GAACAATGGCTCTACCTTCACTGTCCATAAGTATGATGCCGATATTAGTATAGTAATAAATATCGGTACAACGATGGCGAAGGTCAATAAACCTGGTTGCGGATATCTCATGTACTGCTTGCCATCTTCTTCTACCCTCTGAAGATCTTGTAGGGCGAACAGGAGCCAAGCCAGGATACTTCGCATGAAAGTTCCATGTAGGAGATATAGTGGAAAACTGATTTTCCCTAGGAACAATAGCCATGAATGGCTCAATGCCCGCCGTAAATGAGGAGACATAACGATTCCAAATGTAAGGAGTTGAGCCCCGATAGAAGGCCAGAAGCGGCTGAGGGTGATGTTTGGCGGAGCGATAATGTAGAACCATTCGAGAAGGATCTTGCACCAAGGCGACCAGGTCTGAAACTCGGAAGGGAATGACATAAGAAAGAGGCCTAACAAGGCGAGCGGAGGAGCGAAAAGGGCAGAATACTGAGCAAAACGGAGAGGGTATTGCGAGTGATTTAGTTCGACCAGAAGGATGCCAGTGAAGACATTGGTCCCAACCATGGCTATGTGGTTTAGTCTATATTTCGTTAAGGGGGGTGCTAAGCCACGTACGATCACGAAGTATATTGGTCCAGTTCAGGGACCAAAAGTAGCAGAGCAAAACTGCCAGCACCCGGAATCGAGGAGTGAGGTTGACGGTCAATAGCAAGACAGCGAAAACAAACAGAGACCCTTGGAGAAGGTATATGAGAGCCCATTGTGGCTGGTCGTACGGATTCGATGGTTCGTACAACCAAGTCGCCCGGATAGCTGATATTAAGTCCTCAACTGCCATGCTCCATGTTTTACTTGGACTTGGACTGGTAATGTAAAGCCAATAGGCATCAGAGTTTTTCGCCGTCTCATACGCCCCGAACTGGGTGATGAACCAGCTGATAACCGTAGCAGCAGTGGCGGGAAGTATTAATCGAAATGGCCGCCTGAAGGAGCTGACTGCGAGATTGGAGAGAGCTGTCTCAACATTCCCCGATCTAGCCAGCTTGATTGGTTTCATGGCGTTGACAAAGCCGGAGAGGATGAAGAACAAAGCAACCCATGCAGGGCCTTGACCAACAAGTCGAAAGAACGGTCTTTGCATCAATGAGGAGGGGCCATTCTCGCTGTCGGCAGGCCTAACGATATAACGAGCGAAAGCAAGAGTCATGTGTGTACACATAACAAATATGGCGGCAATGCCTCGAAGGCCCTATGTAAGTCATTAGATCTAAGGATGACCGGTATGGAATAGAATAGCCCATACATTAGCCCAATTGCTGCCTTGAAATGCCTTGTGGTACTCGTTCTCTTCGATGACGGGCTTTTCTTGAATGTGATATCCAGCATCTATAACGAGCACACTCTTCTTTGTTGACATGATTGAGGCTACCTACAAATCATAGAGAAAAGCAAACGCTCCAGAGTGCAGAGAATGTAGCGAAAGGGATGGGAAAGGAGACGACTTGAGTGAAAGATGAGACAGAAGTTGATTCATTGCCACGCTACAATCGCGTATGTTGGTTGTTGGATTCCTACTGGGAAGGGGCCCAACTAGTAGGGCCCTACTCGGCCGCCATGTCCGGTTAAGTACATAGTCGCTCAGAAAACAGTAGAAAATGAAATAAACGCCCCGATTCATACTTTGAAGTGAAATGATTGCTTTCATTGTGACGTTCCTTTTCAGCGTTCTTGCCTCGATCTCTGAATACTCAACTGTCTGATCTTTATATCGACTTACTTAATGCTTGAAGCTAGTTATAAGAAGAAAATTGTCAGGATCATACAGAGCAAGTCCATGTAGATATGGTAACTAGAAAACTAAAGTTCAGGAGGGAAGGAAGATGGACTTTCGATTATATGTGTTCCCAGCCCGGGTGCTATATCATATATGGTAAGCGTGATCACCTGACTCAATCCAACACCTAACACGAGCTAACGTAGATCTAACCCAACCTAACATAAATCTAACCCAGATCTGGCCTAGAGCTGATTAAAGTCGTAACATTATCCCCCTCTTCTTTGACTTCACTAGTCACATACATTACCACCGAGATGGCCTAGATCAAATTTAAGTTTTCTTTCCCGTTCGCTCAAGAAAACCAAGTGAAGCATGGCTTCTAAGGTTAGCAAAATCATGGTCGGAGAGCTGAGATGTCCAATGGGCAAATTATCGGTAGAACTAACTGTAGGATTACACGACATTCGGACCAGCCCAAAGATTGCGGTTAGCTCCTGTCAGCAGCATGAATATCTTCCAAGGCCAAAGACACTTAGATGTATGGCTGGAAGTACGATAATGAAGCGCTGTCAGCAGAATAATGGTCAACGTACGCCAAAGATCTCGAGGCTTGTAGCCATGGCTTTTTCGACGTCTCTCAACCGTGGACGGCCACTTGGGAACAAAGAGTAACGGTCGTCCTCGATTGGTGTATTGCACGCAAGGGACTAGTGCCACCCCTCGCGATTCAATTCGTGATATATAATGAGAGTGGTTTGCTCGACCTCAGGGCTTCTTACCTACAACGCTGGATTGGAAGGGTGGGCGCGTAGGGTTTACTACTTCACCCAAGGCTGTTGACCTCCAATTGGTAAAGAGGTCTTTACGCATGAGGAGAGGTCAGCACAAAATATTTCTTTGCGACGCATTAATGTATTTTCTTTGCGTTGTCTGTTTTATCTTTAGTATCGAGTTGCAGAACGACGCGTTACAGGTCGCCAACGTCGGCGCTTCTGGGGCGCTCCACCATCCATGCCGCAAATTATGCCTTAGAGTTCTGGAAGCCTCGGTACGGGAGCTTTCGGTCTTTAAGGGTCATAATTAATGTATTAGGTACATACTACTAGAGTTTGGTATTGTGGTTGTCTTATTCAGATGATGGTGGTCGTCGTTACCTTGAACTCAGCGGTTACTGTCGACCAGATTCCAAGCCGCTGAGCTATTCGGGCTATGTTCTCCTGGAACAATATCATATCATTTTCATCATTGGGGTGGATGTCACTGGTCAATTTATACAAGATCTGAATTGCTGTTACCTAATGGCTATGAGCTTGAAAAAGCTTAATTGCATTATCTGAACAGCGTTTGCTCTTTCAGCACAGCGGAGTAAGATACTCCTAGAATCGTCTCTGATATGGTAAGAGGGTGGCGGTGATATTTCAAACAAAGATTCGAAGAATTCGAAGAATTCATAGAGAATAATTGACAACAGTACTCTACGTTATTTAGACCTGCAATCCCAATATTTGCCGTAAGAACTTATTATCCTTGATGATTGTTAGACCGTTGGAGCGTTGTTCTTGACCCAGAATATCTCTTCCCATTTGCAACATCAAGAAATAGAAGTGCACGCTATACTAGACCTACAAAACGGGATACGAAGTGGTGTCTCACCAATTAAATCAACATGTCGACCGTCTGCATTTCAACTGGATCTCCCAAGCTAGCCGTATGATATGTGTACACGTCTTATGGCCCAGTCTATTGCATCAACAACAACATGATAACAGTGCAATACGCTTTCGATCAGTCTTTATCTCTCCAAGTGCGTGACTCGGGATATATGGTTTCGAACAACTCGCGTCGTCCCGATATTTGATCCGAGTATGCGTATCTGGGAACTTGGGTGTCATTGTACCTTCCCATGTCTAGAGCTGACTCGTAAAGTTGAAAACCTGCAATTCTCGGGCGCCATGCTCGCTGAGTGTCAAATCACCATGTAGATTGTGTGTTTAGTAGAACGCCTGGAGCCTGAAAAATATGTTTTTTGGCCTATTGAGAGGATTCCATCGTTGAGTACTACGGTTGTTGGGGTATTATTCCCTAGTACGCGCTAAAAGGACCCCTGCTAGCTAATACTGGGTTTTGTCAGAATATTCGGCCCCTATTTTCTTCTACATCAGATTTTAAACACCTATCAGCCCATCTACCAGCCAAACGAAGCCTACCAGCCAAATGAAGCCTATCAGTTAAATGAAGCCTATCAGTCAAATGAAGCCTATCAGTCAAATGAAGCCTATCAGTCAAATGAAGCCTTCGAAAACACTCACTAAACAGTTGAATTTATTCAGAGATCTTTAACTTCAGGCTTAAACATTAAAAGAAATTGGCTGAAAATACTTTAAAATAACTGAATTTCTAAAAATAATCCTTTATCAGATTTAATACGCATGTTCACATAAATTTACTTTACAAAAGCGTTAATGCGGACGAAAATTAACTATCGACGTTAAATCTTTACAAATTCTAGTTAATTTTATATGTGCTTCGCAGAAAAATTAACAGCTTTCGTATTATTAAATTCTTTAAAACTATAACGATAGCAAGCGCTAGCTCGACGTTAGCGTTCACTAAAAGCAAGATTAAATGACTTGTTAAATGATCTTAAGTCGCTCGATAAGTTAACGTTTTTTATAACGTATTAAGAATGACTTATTAAGATTAAATAACGAAATGCTAACGATAAAGTCATTAAGAATATTAAATAAGTTAAAGCTCATTTTCTTAATGTTCTTCAGCGATTAATTTTACATATTAATATCATAATAACTGAGTATAATCATAGCAAATTTATTATGTCTCACGTTTTTTATATTTAAACGCGTTAGCGAAGAATTAACGAAGTCGATCTTATAGTTTTAATCGCTTTTCTTTTAAGAAAAGGCTTAAGACATAATATAATTATGATAATCTTTAAATCACATATTAATTATAATAATGATAACGACTTTAAAGAACTTAATATTAAAGCTTAAAATATCTTAAGATCATTAAAATAATCTTAAGTAAACTTATTATTAGCTCGTGCAGTTAATAATGATAAAGAATAAAGTTCGAAAAATACTTTACGTAACGAATTCATGAATTAAATATTAATCGAGACGCAAGCGAAAGTTAATTATTTATGTGCTTTACGACGAATCATAAAATTAAAAGTTAAAGCTCGTAAATTACGATTAACATTATTTATTACGCACGCTAACGAAACACGAGCGAAATCTTAAAATTAATTAATTTCGTCTTTTAACGATGATTTAGCGACTGAATAATTATTTATTAATTTTATTATATTTATCGTATTAAAAGCAATAACGCTTAAGTTATTATAATTAATTTAAGCTTAAATAAAAGCGTAAGTATTAATTAAATTAGCGTAATAATCGCGTAATGCGAAAATCATTAAGTTAAAAACGATGCGTTTTTATAAAAATCATAATGAAAGCGAGCATGAAAAATGATTTTAAGAAGTAAAAATTAAATTTTAATTAAGCTTAAATTACTTTTTTAATGATGTAATAAAAATTCTTTAATGCATGCAGTTCGTAATAAAAAATCTCATGAATTAATAATCTTACGAGATAAACGCAGACGTTAAGACGACGAATTATACTTTTACGAAATTTCGTTAATTCTTACTTAATTTAATAATTAATTCAGGTAACTAGCTTTAAGTCGTATCTAAAAGATATTAAAGCTCATTTACTTAAAACATCGTTAACGCAGAGAATTAATAATTTCTTTATTAAACTTCTTTCGAAACTGCGTTAAAAGATTCTTATTATTAACGATATAATGTTAAAAAATTAAAAAAAGTTTTTAATAAAAGCAATAATGCTGAAAAATATTAAATCGCGCAAGCGTAACGACGACGCTTTAAATTTTATTAATTAAAATAATTAACGTAAGTTAAAGAATTAAAAATTCTTTTTTAATTAAAAAAATCGAAATTCACGAAGAAATAATTAATTCGATGAAAATTTAAAGTCGCGAGCGAGTAATAAACGTCTGTTTAAATTAATTAATTCAGATAATAAAGTTAATTACTGTTATAACTGCGATGAAAAGAAACATTAAAAAAAGAATTATTTTAAAAAGAATAAGTGAAACATAATTATAACGATGATTAATATTTTTAATAGAAATTTAAAAAATGATTAAACTTCGCTAACGCGTAAGCGAAGCAGAAAAGATTAATAAAGACGCGTAACTTAATTATTATTAAGAATTAAATTAAATTTTTAAACGAAGAGCGTTTATTATTCGAGCTCGTTAATTCGAAAGTAAAGCTAAATTTAATTAATTAAACATACGTGATACAGTAAGAGTTGTAATTAATAAAACGCGTCGTCTTATCGTTATCGAGATTTCTTAATAATTAAGATCGTTATTATTACGACGTTTATAAGCTTACATATAATATAATTAACTTCTGAAAGTAACATCGAAAATGTATTATTCTTTTTTACGCTATAAATTACGTCGAGCCCGATGCTATTTTTAATATATTAATGTTAATCGATTAAAGAATTCTTATAAATTCGTAAACGACAAGCTAACGCTTTAAGATAAAATTTAAAAATCTTAAAGTATTAACATCTTAAAAGTTTTTAAAAAGTCTTTTCGAGCAAAGCGAAATCTTTATAATTATTTGCGCTGACGTTATATAAACGTCGAACAAACAAATCACATTACTTAAAGTTTTAAAGAAATTAATGAATTTTAAGAATGTTTGCGATGCGAAAAAGATTAATATTTTATTAAAGTAAAACAAGAGCGATTATGTCATTAATTTAATAAAAAGCGCGAAGTCGTCATTCATGTCTTTATATAATTTATTATAAACAGAGTTAACGAAGCTTTAACGCTATCTCGAAGATGCTTTAATTAAAGATTAAATTAAACATTTCGTCTCGTTAGCAGAAGCCTTTATACTTTTTATGTTTAAAAAGAATGATGAGTTACGTTTATGCGTTAATCATTAAGACTTAAATGCGATTACGATTAAGAATCATTATTCATTATTTTTAATCATTAAGACGCTGAATCGATTAAACGAATCTAAATGTTTTATTAAACTGAATCTTAAAAACGCTTATCATCGCATACAAATTAAGTAAGATAATAAATGAAAGACGACGTTTCGCACGCGTTATGAGCATTTCGAATATTAAGTTATGTCATTTAAGTTAGCTAACGTCTCAGCTACTTTTTAAGCCTATATTAATAAAGCGTTAAGAGACTTAATTAATGTTATTTGTATAATATATTTAAATAATATTTTAATTTTTAGTAACGATTCACGCAACATTAACGTTATGTAAGAGAAATGTTTTAACGTTTAAGAAATTATTAGCTATATGTTAATTTTAAGAAATGTTAATTCGTCATTAAGAAGATTAAATTTCTAGACTTTATAATATTTATAAACGAAATGAAAATGAACTCAGATAAAATTAAAATGATTAAAGAATGATTTAAATCGAAGATTTATCGCGAAGTTTAAGTGTTTCTGAACTTCGTTAACTTTTATAAACGCTTTATTCATCGCTATTTTAAGATCGCAGCGTCTTTTACTAGTTTGCTAAAAGATAATAAAGACGATAAGAAATCAGAATCTTTTAAATGATCTGATACAGCGAAGTAGACTTTTCGTTAACTGCGCGATATTTTCATGTTAACTTCATTTCTTATTCATTATAACTTAAGTAAAAAGATTAAAATGAAGATCGATGCTTTTAATTTTACAGTCGTAAATATTCTTAGTTAATAAAATTCTGACGATCATTAACGATTAATGATGTTTTAATCGCGCAAGATAATATCGACGAAGTAAAATTACGAAACTTATAATTAAAAGCTTTTAGCTATAATAATCGCTTTTAAGCAATGAAGACATTATCTGAAAGATAATTTATATTTTATTAAGATTTAATCAGATCATAATAATCTTAAAGAATTTATAAAGCAGAAAGAGCTAAACTTTAAACAAGCTCGCTGAGCGCTGAAGTTAATTACTTATGACTTTAAAATTTTTCATCGTTTAAGTAAACGAAACTTAGCGAATGAGTTTTCTAAACGTTCAGATTATAAAGAAATATCGTTCTTTAATATTAAATTATTATTAACGTTACAGAATAAGCTAGCGCTGTCGTTAAACGAAAAGACGCTAACGTAAAGCGAGCGAAATAAAGTAAATAAACAAGATTTCGTATCTTAATTAACAAAAATTCAGCTTAATGACACAGATAAATTAAAGTCACTGTCGTAAAGAAAACGAAAGATATTAAATAATCTAGTCTTTGTATTTTAATTAATTAATATTTAAGTTCTCATATTAAGAAAGAAGATTAAAGATATATTCGAAAGTCTTTATAAGAAATCGTAAAGATTTATAAAGTTCTTAATAAAGAAGCTTCAGGCAAGAAACGATTAAGCGAATGAAGTTCATGTTAAACTCGTTAAATCTTTTTATCATTTACGTAAGCGAAATGAAATTTAAGCTTTAAACTTTAAGAATCTCGTTAAACGTAACGAATGTCTTTATATTCTTAATAATGTAATAATTAAAAAGAAGCTTATTAATAAGAATCATGATGATTTCTTAGCTGAACACTTTAAAATTAATAAGACTTTAAAATTTTTAAGAAGAAAGTACTATTAACTTATTTACTCAGAATAAATAACTTCGTATGTTAAAATTTATGACGTTTGTTAACGAATTAAAGTGCTTAAGCATAAATTATATGATAAGCTTAAGTTCTTATTTATATTCACGAAGTCATGAAAAGAAATCATTATAAACTTCGTTACGAGTTTATCGTCGAGTAAACGTCGTGAAGTCGTTTATAATTTAATATTCGTAATTATAAATTAATGTATTAAAATGATTAAATATATATTAATAACAACACGAATCGATGTCGCAGAGCTGACGAAAATGTTTTTCGAGAAAATTATTTTACGCTTTAACATGTTAATTAACATAATGAATGATAAAGATTCTGTCTTCATTAACGCGTTCTGATTAATTATATGTTATCATGCACGCATAAGATAACGATTAAGCATCGCATTTCATTCGTAAACGAATAACTTAATCGAGCGTTAAAATTAAATCTTAAAGCATTATTTACGTACTTTCGCTAACGCAGAGCAGGCGAGTTAAGCTAATTTATTATTAATGATTAAATATGCTTATAATAATAATCGTCACGTTTTCATCGAAGTCTCGTCGTTCTTTTTAATATATAATTATAATTCGAAAATACATTACGAAATTAAGAATAATCTCGCTGAAAAAGAAATATTATCTATAAAAGATTAAGTTTAATAATTTTAAGATTTAAGAAATTAATTAACGAAGCGTCTTGTTAACGCTGTCGCTTAGCAGACGAAGTATTATAATCGCAGTCATAAAGTTAAAACTTATACTGTTAATGATTTAGTTATGCTCTTAACTAAAAATTTAAAATAAAAGAAGTTTAATAAGAAATTATCGCATAGATTTATTAATTCGTTCAGAATAAAGAATAAAATTAAGACTTAAGCTTATTAACTAACGTTACTTAATATTTATCGTATTCATAATACTTTTTATGTTTCGTTACTAAAGTTATATTAAAATAAAGTAAACGATCAGAAAACGAAAGCTCTTATGTAAGCTTTAAAGCTCATTAACGATGAGAAGTAATGAGAAATTAAGAAAATTATGAATAAGAGTAAAAGTAAGAAAAAGCTATGATACAAGATGAAATGATTAAACTAAGATTATATATATGATTAATGATTATTCGAAGAAGAGCTAAAGCTTATTTAAGAGCTGAAAGAAAAATTTAATAATTAAATAACGTTACGTAAGCGACGACGAAGAAATAAGTAAGCGAATATCGCGATAATAATGTTTAATTATTAACGACGTTAATTTAATATAATAATCGTTTTCGCATCGTCATTAATTATAAACTTTTAATTAAAAATCTTTTCATTTCGTTACATAAAGTGTTAATAATAATAAGACTGAACGCTTAACGCGCAGCGCTTAATGTTACGATTCTAGATGTTAGGCTAACATGAGTCATAATGTCATAGAAACCCTGCCTCATATGTGTAAGACGTTAACCCTTTCGGAACTAGCACAGGGCTGAGAAATATACATATAAGAACCGAGTTCTTTCCTGTAAATACTTTTCTTCCTTAGCATTTATTTATTAGTTAAATGACATCTCTATGACTTACTTTAGGCCGGCCTTTAACAGTAAATAAATGTTAATTAATTACTCTGCTATCGACGTGTAAATGATACGAAATAACTTACTCCGTTTATTCAGAAAATCTGTAAGAGATTCTTTAAATTTGCATCATCACTTTAGATCGCAAGGGATTCTTCGATTTTATTCTCATTTGTTTATCAGAAAATTCATAAGAGCTTCTTTAAATTACTTTCATTAATAAACAAATTTACTTTCATCATGACACGCGACTTCGACTCAGTCGAGTCACGATTAACTCGTCTTCTTAAAAACACTATAAGCAGACGAGTTTTCATATTATTTAGCGATGCTTCAGCTGAAACTAACGATGTCGAGACTTCATGAAACATTAAGACCGGCGAATAACTACGTTAATGAACTCGCGAACAGCCCGACGAGATCATTAAAATGTTAAACGAGCTCAGAAGTTAACGAGATCTGATCTTAAAATGCATCGAGTAATAAATCGATTTATAAGTTAAACATATTAAAAGATTAAATGAGCTGAAAATTAATTAAAACATAATAGAGACTTAAGAAAAGATTATCGTTAAGCTACGAGCGAAAGTACTAACTTTAAAAAAGGCACAGCGCTTATCTGATTAATCTTTATCTCGTTAACTTACTGAGTTTATTAATTCTGAAATTACGAAATCACGAGATCTCGTTCTACGTACTTTCACACGAGAGTTATTCATTTTATTCGATAGCGATCATTACAAATTTTACAAGTTTTTAAATTCACTTATCTTCACCGACGAAGGCGTTAAACTCACATGAGATAGCTGAAGAATTAAGATTAACGACAAGCTGAAAGTAAATGTAAATTACTTTCATATCGAAAATATCTGTATTACTTATATTATATCTAGACTAAGAGATGACGCAGCGAAATAAACGTTTGCCCGACGTTAACATGACGCATCTCACTCATATACTTTAATTTACGAATTCTTTAAACATCTGAAGTTAATTTACGATGATTAAGATAAAAATCGAAAATGTCGTCGCGAGTATAACGCTCTGAGACAGTTAAATAAACTCTTTAATGTCTTTTACTTCGATTTCATGAAGTTATTTAGCTATTTAAGTTATGAGAATCGCACATTAATGAACGACCTTCAGAATAAAATTAATAATCGCTTACAAGACGCTTTATCGATTTACTTAAAAGATTTTATTACTTTAAATCGTCTTAAGAGCTTTCTTCAGAATGTGAATAATAAACAGCGAGCTAATTATTAGCTACGCAGCGAACGTCGCACTATCATCGCTAAAGTCGTTATCGTACTTAAAAAGCGTGTCATTTCTTTACTAGCAGTATTAACTTCGATAATCGGCTATGTTAAGTTAATTATCTTTTTAATCTCTGAGTCAGCGAGATCTTTCATTATCTGCTACACTTGCAAGGCGTTAAATCACTTGTTTAAGAATTATTCTTAGCAGAACAAGGTTAATACTTCGACATCTCGTGCATTCATCCTTCGTTTACAGAAAATCGTCATTTCAGAAGATAAAGAAAATGAGAAAATGTCTTTTAAGAATAACGAGATAAAAAACTAAAGACTTTCATTAAAGGCGCGGTGAAAGATGTGTTAATTTCTTTAACGACGAGCATGCTAAACGATTCTTTTACTTCTGAATCTTTAACTACTGAATGTATACTTTCTAGCAATGAAATTAGTTACTCATTAAAGTCATTAGTTAACACCGGAGCTGTTAATTATTCGTTCATTAATGAAGTAATCGCGCAGATTATTTATAATCAGTTACAAATTAAATCTCTGACTCTAATTAAAGCGAAGTTAATAAAAGAATTCGACGATCATTATGTAAAAAAGCTCATTATTCATGTCATTTATTCGAATCTGATAGTTTAAGATTATACGGTTAAAACAGCTTCTATGTTAATTATTTAATTAAGTTAACATTAAATGATTCTCGAAAAAACGTGAATGAACAAAATTAATTTAATAATTAATATGCGGATCGACTTACTCCGGTTTTCAGATACTGCTTCTAATCAGAAATTAATTATTTAATCACTCAGTCATGAAATAATTATAAAACAGAAAAGTTTAATTCCTACTCACATACTAAAGCGATAAACTAATCAGATTAACTGCAGTTAACCTCGACTTAGTCAGAAGTTATTTTCTTTCAGTTAAAAAAAGAAGCTCATCGAACAGTTAAAATCGCGCGACGCGACTTTAACTAGCGCTAAAATTTCTAAAGTCACATCAGATTCAACGAACATAGTAATAATAAAGGCCGCGTCATATAAAATGTTAGTTAAACGATCAGACGTGAAGATCTTTATTATTATCGTCTCAGAAATTAATCGACTCATAATTACATTTAAAGATAAGTCTGAAGAAGTGAATCTGCATGAGCTTTCACATGCTGAGACCCTCGAGCAAGTTAAAGTAAAGCTTTCTTCTAAATATCACGATTATTTAGACGTGTTCGATTAAGCGATGATCGATTAGTTATTATCTCATCGTTTTTACGATTATAAAATCGAGTTAATTAATGAAGAAACTTTTTCTCGAAGCAGACTATATCAGATGTTTAAACACAAGCTTTAGAAAGTAAAGAAATATCTGATTAAATACTTAAATAAGGGATTCATTTCATTCAGCTTCGCTTCATACGCCTCGCTTATCTTGTTCGTTAAAAAGAAAGACGATAATCTGCGTTTCTGCGTTAATTACAGAAAGCTTAATGATTTAATTAAACGGGATCGTTACTCTTTACCTCTAATAAACGAGACTCTTGCTCGTATATAAGAAAGCAAGTACCTAACCCGTTTAAACATCATTGTCGCCTTTAATAAACTGCGAATACATTCAGGTAGCGAAGATCTGATTATCTTTGTTATCTTCTTCGACTTATATAAATATCACGTAATGTTCTTCGAATTAACTAACGAATCAGTCTTTTATTAACATTATATGAACGACGTGTTGTTTAAATATCTGTATCAGTTTTGTTAGACCTATCTTAATAACATCATCATTTACAGTAAAACCTTAAAAAAACATAAGCGACATGTGCGATTAGTCCTGAATAGACTACGAGAAGCTAATTTATAAATAAACATTAATAAATGCGAGTTTCATGTTCAGAAAATCATTTTCTTAGAACTTTTAATGTTAATTAAGAAACTTAAAATGAATTCACGAAAAGTACAAGCAGTGATTAATTAATTTACACTTAATAATCTCACTTAAATGTAGTCTTTCATTAATTTCTACAATTTCTATCGACGCTTTATTAAGAATTTCTCGAAGATTATTCGTTTAATGATTTAACTCACTTAAAAAGAGATTATCTTTAAATGAAATGAGGCTTGTCAGACTGCATTTAATTACATGAAGAGACGTATAATCGAAGCTTTTATACTTCGTTACTTTAATCAGATCCGTGAGATCATTCTGAAAATTAACTCGTTCAATTACGTTAACGATGAAGTTCTATCGTAATATAATAACGAAGAAGTTTTACATTCAGTAACTTTTTATAGCAAGAACATGTCTTTCGTCGAATGCAACTACGAGATATACGATAAGAAACTGCTAGCTATCATTCGAGCATTCGAGCATTAGCGACTCGAGCTGAAACTAATTAATATTTCTATTAAGATGTTCATCGATCATTAAGCATTCATCTCATTAATGAAAGACAAGAAGCTAAGTAAACAACAGATGCGCTGAGTTCAGAAGCTAGCTGATTTTAACTTTAAGATAATGTATCGATCTGATAAACAGAATATTAAAATTAACGCGTTAACTCGCCGAGCTGACTCGATATTCAGAGATCTCGGTGACGAACGCGTTCGCTATTAACGAATCATTATTTTAACGCCGAATCGAGTAAAAATTACTGATTTAAAAGAAAATATTAGTGAATTAATCTATAAGCAAATTATTGAAGCTAATAAAATTAACGAGAATTATACGTTACTTCGCGAAGTAATAATTCGAGACAAAGCACAATATGACGATATGAAGCTGAAGAATTATCGAGAGCAGAATGAAATTCTGTTTCATGATAATCAGTTATGAGTCTCGTTTAACGAGTTTTTATAAATGAGCTTAATTCGTGAGGTTCACGATTAATCATTAGTCGGTTACTTTAATATTCTTAAAACAATGAAAGTTATAAAACGAAACTATTACTGATCTTTTATGCGGAAAACGATAAATCGATATATTTAAAACTGCTATATCTGTTAACGCTTAAAGACACTTAGAGATAAATTAAACGGCTTACTTCATTCTCTATCGATATCTGATTAACGCTGGCGCGATATAATCATGAATTATGTTATCGATTTATTTAATTTAAACGATAATAACGCGATCCTGACGATAATCTGCAGACTATTAAAAGAAAGACATTATATTTCTTGTTTCACTGACGACGAGGGAATCATCGCAGAAAAAATAATTAAGTTATTACTTTAATGAGTATATCGAACTCACGATTTATTAAACTTCATCGTATTTAATAAAGGTTCTCAGTTCACTTTCATTCTTTAAAAGTCTCTTTGTAAACGGCTGAGCATTTTTCTTCGATTATTCACCGTCTATCATTTTCAGATTAACGGCTAAAGCGAACGAGCTAATCAGAACGTTAAGCGATACCTTCGTTTCTTCTATTCGTATATGCAGAATGATTAATTTAAATGATTACTCATAATCGAGTTTATTAATAATAATGCTTTATTCTCAGTCATCTTCATGATTTTCTTCTTCATGAACAAGGGCTTTCATTCTCGTATGAGCTTCAACTCTGATCTCATTGAATATAAAAGCATCCGCGAACGTTTACAAGTCGCTTAAGTTAAAGATATATTCGATTACATGAATAAGACATTAACATTCGCTCGCAAAGCTCTGATCAAATCACGAAAGTAAATGATGAAACAAGCTAATAAGCATAAAAAAGAAGTTAATTATAAGCTCGGATTAAAGATATTCCTGAACGAAAAGAATATCGTTACGATCAGACCTTTTAAAAAGCTAAATAACAAGATGCTTAAATCTTTCATTAATTTAGGCCCCGTCGGTTCGTCATATAAGCTAAAATTATTAAATTTTAAGCGTGTTCATGATGTTTTTCATTCTGACCTGCTTCGTTCTATCGTTAACGATCCCTTATCTGATTAAAAGAACGAGTCTCTTAATTTAATAATGATAAATGACGAAGACGAATGAGAAATCGACGATATACTAAATTCTCGCAAATATCGCAAGCGGCTTCAGTATAAAATCAAATGAAACGGCTATGATAATGATCTTAATTAATATAATGTTAATAACGACGAATTCATGAACGCTCAGAAGATCGTTAACGATTTTCATATTCGATACTTAAATAAGTCACGTTAAAGACTTTCAGTTAATTAAATTTAAAGAGCTTAAGCATATACAATCGGGGGTGAACTGTTTAAAAGAAATAGATCAGAAATTATATTCATGTAAACATGAATAATCGAAGGAGGAAAATACTGTCACGATCCTAGCCTTTTCAGGCTTAGCTCTAGCTTTGTTAATCCTTCCGAGCCTAGCGCCGGCTGAGGAACATTCATATGTAGCCAGCTTTTTATCTGTAGCTATCTTTCTTTCTTAGCATTTATCTTCTAGTTAAATGACACTCATATTAACTCGCTTTATACTGGCCTCTAACACTTACTTAAGCGATTTACGATCTTCTTTCACGTCTCTTTCATTTTCTCATTAAGTCATTCTTTTTTAACGTTTAATCATGAATTATTATTATTATTAACATAATCGCTTAATATTTACGCAAGTAAATAACGAGTATAAATCTTAATAATTAACTCATAATTTACGATGAATTAACATTTAATTTAACGTAACGTCTTTTCTCATAAA
>JAABUO010004765.1_pt1 | contig 15953 bp, 20 predicted proteins | sample 5559291 | NCBI WGS metagenome assembly JAABUO01 (sample SAMN10711878, study PRJNA513372) | rock metagenome | isolation source: Antarctica rocks | place: Antarctica: Victoria Land, Finger Mt sud
CTCGTCTGAAATTACAGACGCCATGTGCATTCCATGTTGGATGCGTGGTGACTTTGTGGTGGGCAATGCACCTGCATACCAACATTGTTCCGAGCCAAATCTTCCTAACCTACAGTGACCCGCTTTATGCCACTTTTCTCCTAGTGGCATGAATGTTCGCCACTTTGCAAACAATATTTGACACAGGTTACAGAGAAAAAAAACTTTGACAGAAAGCAAACCGTGACTAATAAATGAAAGTGGCTGGCAATAGATCTCGCCAACTGCAAGCTGGCTGGTTAGGGATTTGTGGGGAAAGGGCAGTGTATATGCGCGGCGTGTGTATGCGACCCGAATGTCTTTGCAAAGATTGATCCCCGTATTGTGACTTTTCACATGTCCTCAAAACCTAGCATCGACTCTGCTGAAGTTCGCAGTCAGCGGGATCAGGAAGCGCTGGCTACAGTCAGAAAGCTCCTGCATAAACGCTTGAAGGTCGGTTGTGATACAGAAAGTCAGAAACACCCCGCTACTGGAATTTTCGCCTTCGAAACGTGCTCTGGAACTTGAACCTGTGGTGTTGCAGGTGGTTGTAAAGGACGGTCGCGTACTTATTGGAGAATTTTTGTGCATAGACAAGCAGGCCAATCTTATACTAGGAAACACGTATCAACAGGTGCAGAGGTACAACTCGTAAAGTGCCCATGCTAGCCATAGTTGATGCTTAGCAAGTGTTCCACTGAAGTGCAAGTCATTCCAAGTCATGACAGTCTGCCGAAGTGCTCCTGGCTTGAATGTAGCTCAATGCTGTGCAGTGATAGTGCACCTTTCAAGGAACGACCTATTGGGCAAGTGCTGGTGCCAGCATCCCAGCGCAAGTCATGTCATGTTGAGGTACATATGCAGCATGAAGTTATGAGGGGCTTGCAATCTTACAGCTGAACCCAGCAGACCTTGGCACAGCAAAAGCTGAACACAAGCGCTTTGTCCTTGCAGTGCCAATGTAGTGAATATTTGACAATGTGCAGGTGATGCCAAATGAGCGGGAAGGCCTTGTAAATTTACTACAGGCACAGCAGGATATAATGACATCTGCTTGATGCAAAGAGTTTTTTGCTCCTTTCTTTACGCGATTTAGTGCCTAACAAGGCTTTACAGGCATAACAACCCTTGGTAATGGCATTGGGAAGTAAATGTAATGTTGAGCCAAATTGTACAGCATGCATCAATTTGCTGGTATATGTGCTTGCTGTAACACAGTGTCCACAAGCTGCATCAGCTGTCAACTGCTTGTGTAATGCAACACACAGGGAGATGCAAATCACCAGCAGGATTGTTTCCAGATTGTTTCCAAGCTCGAAGTCAGCATAAGATGTCAATGTTTCCAGTTTCACAGATCAGCAGCACTGCTAGAGTTCAAGCTGTATCTAGCAGATGAGTATGTAGCACAAGGAACAACAGCTGTGAACAGTTGAGGTACAGCCAAAGCAAGGTTGCGAACCCCTTTCATTGACCAACAAGTTAGCACTGCGCAAGACGCTCCTCAGACACTCCATTGTATATTATGTAGTATTCAGTGCTTGACAAGATGATTACACGCATCATAACTCTTAACAACGGGGAGGGAACTTATCAGTGCATCAAGCCTAGTTTCACAGCACGCAGTGACTTGCTGGTTTCTGTGCTCTGTATAATACACCATGTGTTGCAACTGCATACACGATGCAGAAACTTTGTTACCAGATAAAGAAATCAGCTGACATATGCCCAGCATGGGCAAGAGCATGCATGTTGCGGCTATTAGGGGAGAATGTCTCATGGCTATACGCCCAGACTCTCTAGAGTGCCTTTTTCAGAAACCCCTGCATTGCACCAAACCCTGCTACACCCCCTAACCTGCCCCACTTCACAGCAATGACTTTGTACATCAGCTTATCAGATGGAAAATCTTTGGCAATCACTGGCAGCAGTAGGCATGCAGCTATGTAGCTTTACACTGCAGGCTCAACATTCTGCATGTGTAGTCCTCACACCCCAAGGCCTGAGTTGGTCAACCCAGAGTTACCAAAAGACAATCGCTGCCTTGCTTTTGCACCTGCCACTGCTTTGTTGGTCAATTCCACAACCTCCTCCTCACTCTGCCTGCAATTTGTCGACTGCAGAGATAGGGGAACTTGCAGTAGGTTGACATTCAGGTTTGCCATCCCCTCTGGGAGGTCCTGCACCACCCAAGGGTGCTTCAGGATCTGTTGCACAGTGATGCGCTTGTCAGGGTCCACCTCCAGCAGCCTTGTGAGAAGGTCTGTACACTCAGCAGTCAGCCCCTGCACACGCATACGCACACATCAGACAACATCCTGACAATCTGCAATTGATAGCATGTCAGAGGTAGCAAATAGCATGTCGCAAGATGTCTCTCACATGCTGCACACTTACGTGATGTAACCAAAAAGCACACCGTGTCCATTTGCAGCATTGCAGAGCTATATACAGCGCATGCTCAGCAGTCCCGCATACACACCGATGCTTGACATTTGCAAATTGCAACAAGGGTATTTATGAACATCACCCTAGGAGACCAACCGAAGCATGAAATTTCAAGCAAGTAACATCACTACACAGGTGCTGACAGGCTTTCTAAGACAATTAGCTAGCCAGCAATGCAAGAGGGCATTTGGGTGGTCTATGATGAACAAATGGATGGGGTTAAGTACCTGAGGCTTCTGAAAGTCTGCCTTCAGTATCCTGGGCAGCATCTTCTGCAGCACAGCTTGCGTCTCCAAGCCCTCATCCTCCTTACGCCGGAAGGGGAAGCAGCCAGTGAGCATGCAGTACAGCAGAATGCCACAGGACCAGATGTCTGCCATCTTGCCAGCATACTTGTTGTACAGCAGTACCTCTGGAGCAACATATTCCGGTGTCCCTGCAGCGTGACTCAAAACAGCCGCTGAAGCTATCCTGCTCAACAGGCTTAGCGTGACTGGCATCACAAGCATGTTGTATGTATGTGTTGCATGTTTGGACCAGAGCAAGTAGCACGGCCATGCAATTTTGTTGATGGAATACTCAGGGCCACTATATTGCACACTGTTTGCAACTGAGATCAGGCATGCCTGATCTGTCACCAATGGGGCATGTCAAAATGCAGTGGCCAAAGCACAAGTCTGGTTTCTGCAACTGTATATGACTGTGGACTTACCACACATTGCGAATCTCATTGCAAGTGAGCAACAAGCCAGGACTGCTTGCTTACCGCACATGGTCTTGCTGATGGAGGCGCACAGCTCATCTTTGCTGTACCCAAAGTCACACAGCTTCAGCACTGGTCGCTCTGACAGGTCCATCAGGAGGGTGTTCTCTAGCTTGATGTCTCGGTTGGCAATGCCCATCTGCAGCAGCCAGCAGCCACATGAACAAGCACACAATGCACTGTACAGCAACCCGATAGTACAGCTGTGTGCACAGAACCTGCAGCAATGATGAATCACAAAGCAGATTGCATGAGACCGTGTGCACTCAGGGCCCAGGACAACATAGCATGTGATATGCTGTCTATATAGCAATGTGTCAGTAAGCTCTCTCAAGGCTTATTCAACAGGTGCAAACCTGCATGTGCATAGGCTTGGATGCACATGTGAGCATGTCACCTGATGACAGAAATCAACACCAACAGTCAACTGCTGGAACAGGCGTCTGGCTTCAGACTCCATCAGCGCACGGTCATGGGCTGTGTTGTGACGCTCAATGAAATCTACCAAATCCCCCCCGGGTGCATACTCACTCACAATGGCCAAATGGTCAGGGGTGAGAAAGACCTCCTGAAATTGGATGATGTTTGGGTGCATACAGCATAATCTCTGATTCAGGATTTCTCTCCCTGCTGTCTTGATGCTGCAAGTCAACATTTGCATTGCCATTATGGTCATGCAACAGCGCTCAGCTTAGAAAAACTTGTGTGCAAAAACGCGTTGGTTACATGCATGCTTCTACGGCTCATGAAGCTCACTGTAAAGTGCTGTGTATCTATGGGAATCAGCATGGCAAATGAGTGCAGTGCCTCCACATAGGGAGACTTGAGACAGCCCTGTGGTGCCTGAAACTTCTTCGCGTTTCAAGCTACGTCACGCTCACCTGTTAGAGCCTCTATTGATGAATTTGATGGCAACATCTCGCATCTTCTCCTTATCTTCTGCCAGAAGAACAAATGCTGAGCTGCCAAGTCCAAGCTCAGCAACTTTGGTATATCTAGGGTGATTCTGGAGAGGATCTGGTGTATTATTTGTCTGAAGGACAGATGTGGGCGTGGTCTCGATCTGCGACCCAGTTGTTTCACTGCAGTCACCACGGCTTCTATGAAGGCACAACGCGTACGAAACGGTCTGACCTAATGTGCTGCAGGTCAGCGAGCTGCCTGCGTGCAGCCGTTTATGGCGACTGATAGCATACCCAATGTTGCTGCTGTTCAGCTTGACAAATGAAGCATGTGCTGGACTCGAGAAGCAATTTGATTGCTGCGTTGACGGTTGATGTGTTGGGTGAGTAAGTTCGTCTGCTTGCGGCAAAGTATTCAAGTTGGTGCTGTGCGTCCGGACGCTCTTGGTGCCCGTGCACCATCCAAACGCCATAGCCGGTCGAACTCACAGCCAGGCCCTTCTCGCTGTCACGCCAAACGAACGTGTCTGCGGAAGATCAACCAAGGGCTTGTGCAGAGTTGATCAGGTCCACGGGCGAATGTTGCTCCGAAATTAAAGCCGCATGCGAGTTGATGCACTTCTGCCTTTTAAGATGGAAACTTACAAGACAGGTCCTGATGAAAGAGTTGAAGAGTATCTTGGCAGGAGTCTCCCACCTCTTCCGTTGCAGTCTGAGTAATCTCGCCCAACTCCCCTCGATTACATACGCCTGCCAAAATTACACCGTAACACAGGTCTACTATTTGGATTCTAGATCTTCTGCTTGCAAGCTTAAGGCGCAGCTCACAGCGGCATTGACGCCGGTTGATCCACAAGCCGTGACTTGCAGCCGGCGTCTTGCCAGAATGTCTGGCTCACAATTTGCACGCATCAACGGTGAGTCATGACGGATAGAGTCATACTGCTCAATCCCTGTGCAACAGGAAAGGCAAGTACATATACACATACACCGAACCCTTCCTGATTTCACGCCCACAAACTTCTTTGCTGAAATGGTCTGTTGTGAACGCCCTGTTGCGTGGTACATGACTTCCTCCCAAGCTTCACACATCTGCTCTTCAAGTGTACGCATGTGGGTGTGCAAACACAAGCTCAATCAATGCACTGGACAGCGCACGACACTATTGACCTGCCCCTCTAACAGCTTACAATCTTTGACTGATTACTGGGCATGAAATTACGAAGACGAACGAGCCTGCATTGATGTTGGTTTTGTAGGCGTTACGGGGTGGCCCTGTACAGACTTGACAGACTCGGTGTCAAAGCTCTGGTTGCCGGTACACTTTCGTCCGTCGTCCATCATGACTATCCAAGTTACAGTCAGCTGCAAGGTGCTCTTGTTTGTGGACATCGGAGATATGATTTGTTATCTCGGCGTACATTTTCTGTGCCGACTGCTGAACGTTTGGAACGCGCGTGCAGGAATCCCCTGGAGTACACCTTGAGATTTCTCTTCCGCCAACTACCTTGGAAAGCTCTGTGCTCAAGCGATTTTGCAAGCAATATAGTCTTTCAGAGCAGGACTGTCTGCTATCATGCAACGGCCAAAGTGTTGACTCGGGAAGGAGGCTGCACAAGGTCTGTCAAAATCAAGTTTTGCCTCTAGTTGGCCTGGTGCTAGCCACACGCGAGCACGTCAGCAAGCATCCATCGTTGGTCTGCAACTGGTTTGTTTGTTGCAGTTCCCAGGCAGTTCCACAGGCACTGTATGCCTCGAAGCCACCTTGAGGCCATCTGCTGCCTTACACATTTGGCAGGCCTACCATCAGGCCAATCTAGCAAATGCCAGTCTCGAGAGTATGGCAGATATTTGGGAGGGTGCTACAGCACAATTTGTCATGGCCTGTAGGAGACAAGCAGGGCAGCCTTCACTTTTGCAGACAGCAGCTGCAATACAGGCAGCCAACCCATTGGCTGTCATGTTTGACAGCAATCGTCTTGGTGCCACGCATGCATTGTATCTGCCAGCAGTGCAAGATGCAGTCAGGCCCTTGTTACAACTCACTCAGGTTCTTCTGAGCCAAAGTGGCTTCTTGCTGTCATGTGATGGTCCCAACCACCAACTTGAATTCCCGCATAGGATCAGCAGCAAAAGTAGCATTGATGAAGCTCCAAAGGGCAAAGATCTAGTTCCTGATCATGTGGCACATCAAGAACGCCGGATTGTGCTGCTACAATGCACGCTGCTACTCCTAAAGCTGGTGTCTTTCCTGTCAGCAGTGGAAGCCAAATCTTCCAGTACAGATGTAGCAGAAGAGGTAATGTGGCGGATCTTAGCAGCTCTGGAGGTTGAGCTATACTCACATGAAGATGCAGAAGCTGACCGCACTGGTCTGCACTCTGGGCCAGCAAGGCACTCAACCTCAGCTTCCTCACAGCATTGGAGCGAGACAGAATGCGATGTCTCTGTTCCCTTGGCAGCATTGCTGTGCACGACCTTGCGTCAGCACATCCTGCAGCCCACCATTCATGCTGACATCTGCTGTCGCCTGATCCAAGCGGTGTTGCTTGAGAGCTCAGATGTGATAAACTCACAAAAGGCGCAGCGTCTTGCTGCCGTTTTCAAGAGCAAAGGTATGAGCTTTTGCTCCACATGCAGTTTCCCTTCTGGTCTTTGCAAGCCGTGCCTTGAGCAATGTAAATGCATAGGTGCCCAAGGTGATCAGATCTGTGCGCAGCAGTGATACGCTCTGTGTGTTTGCAGAGGCTCACACCAACTTTTCATTGTCACAGCTGCATGCTGTGTGCAACCTTGAGACTTGGTTGCTGCTTGATGCTGAATGTGATAGATGGGTCCGCAGGCATCTTGGCTGTGGCTCTTGCGGGCTTGAAATACAGTGGGGCAAGAAAAAAGGACAAGGCTATGAACTTGGTCTTGTTGCTGCGGTGCTTGGTGTCATCCCGGTTCTTACTCGGCATCGACAAAGCAGAAAATATTATCACCTTGCTGCGCATGCAAGGGCTCATGAGGATTTCTGGCCTTCTGTGTCCTGTGTTAGGCCCTACAGCGGCCTCTGCAGATGACATGCAAGAAGGTGTGCTGCCATTGGTCTTCTCGGGGTCACTTTGTACTGATGAAGACACACAACATGCTACTGTGGTATGGAATGCAAATCATGAAGTGTGCCATCACAGTTCGTTGCACACAGTTTGTCTAGAAACTTTTGGAGTCACAAGGCCTGTGCATGCAGACTGCTTGAGTGCAAACCTGAAGATGTGTTTGGGCACAATGTCAGGCTGCCCATTCCATGACTGATATATCAATGTTCACTACTCTGATGATGCTTGCAGCTTTGAAGCTGTACGAAGCCGCCAGCATCGTCATCGAGAGTGATGACCCAGAGCTGCTGCCCCAGATGCAGTTCATGTCTCAGGTTGCACAGCTTCTGGCCGTTTTGGTCAAAGCTTCTGCTGCTCAGGGCCTAGACCATGACTACTCCTCAAACTCGCTTGCTCAGGTTGGAGCCACGCTGGACAAGCACAGCCAAGATGCAGACATCAGAGCTCCTGAGAACACTCATGCAAGAAGATGGTCAAGTATGTCTGAAGGATCTGTCAGTCCAAGCATGACGCCAGAAGCTTGGGCCACCCCCACAGCTGCAGCGTGGCTGGAGAAGTCAACGATAGCGCTGAAAGCTCTGTCCACTCTGCGCTGGCTGAACAAGCCTGAGCAGCTGCAGAAGCTTGCAGAGGAGTCCCCAAAGTGCCTTCCCAGCACGGCTCAGAGTCTCCAAGTCAGCACAGCTGCCTATCAAGCAGTAGGAGAATCAGTGTTGCAGCTGCTGCACTGTTGCCTGGCAGGTCAGCATACTGCACACTCAGCACCTTTGGAACAGGCAGCCATGAATGTGTCCATGATGTCTTGCCTGAGCTGGTGATAGATGTGACCTTGCAGATGCCCTCTTGCTTGCCCATAGCAGTATGTCACAACCTCCAAGTTGTCACATCAAAGCTGAGAAGACACATGCCTTCAATCATGCATGCCGCTTCATTGCATATCGCGTCAAGATGATGGCATTTGTCAATGTAAGAGGCCTGCTTCTTCATGTGCTTATTTGGCCAGGCAACAATCTTGTTGCAGGTCATTTACTGGATCCAAATCTGGATGTGAGGGCAATCATAGGCAGGGGCCTTCACTCTCTCATTCTTTGCTGGTCGTTTCGAGGGGAAACGACAGAGGGCCTCACTGCAAGCATCTTGGCCCCAATGCTCCAACGCCTTGCACTTGATCATGAGGAGCTGTTAGCTGCCGAGCATGTTGTGTTTGAAGCCAATGAAAATGTGTTAAAGCTGGCGCATGCAGCACGCGTCTGGAAGCTCATCGCCGGTAAGATGGAGTCATTTCTTGATGTTCCATGGTCTTCTTGTTTGATTGTCTGCAGTGGCCTGACTGCAGATCAGTGATCAGCAACTGCGTTTGTGCTCATTGTTTGAAACAAAGTGGCATGAAGCTATCGGTACGAAGCTGCCTGCCTTGCAGTAAGTGAGCAGTATGCTCAGCGGGATTGTGAGACACTGTAATAATTAACATCCAAATGCGGTCACATCACGGCTGTCAGGACTTTGTTGTCTGTTAATGAAGAGAATGCTAGCATGATATTGGCTCTTCTTGCATATACAGACTGTCTGTGCCAATTGCAGAAAGCGTTGGAAGCAATGCATTGAGGCCACTGGTGCCATTGGTGGAGGTGTGGGCAGTGGCAGCCTTGCACGCCATCGTCTCACACAAAGCTTACTGTCAGGAGCTGCTAGAGTGCGACTTGATTTCTGTCCACACCATACTGGATGGTGTGCACATCCAGGAGGTGTTGTCTGCCTTGGAGCCTTGTGCGCAGCTCACCTTTGGAGCTTGCTTGGCATGCCTGGCCACCCGACATTGGGATCTGGCTGCTCAACAAGCTGCCATGCTGGTTCGGCTTATGCCTGAAAACACATTGATCATGATATGCAGCCGCATCCAAGAAGCTGTCCTGGTGGGGTTCCTCTTCATCCATCTTGTGTCATCCCTGCCCAATGCATTCCTGTTTGTGCTCTGCGGAATGCATTTTTGCAAGTGCTGTGTTGTTGATGGTCCAGTGCAAGTCAAAGGGCTTGAGCTGTCCGTGTGTGCTGTCGGCTTTCCTCAAGCTGGGTTTTGTTCGTGCATACTCCGCTGAATTGATTTGCTCAGCTGTGAGTGCTTTCACACGTGGTGCCATTGGCGTTTTGCCTCCCTTCTTGGCGATAACAATGACAATGATGATAACAACAACAGCAACAACAAATATAGAAGTAGTGGTAACAACAGTGATAGTAATCTTAGTAAGCATACAAATATTAGTGATGATAACAGGTCGTTTCATATTAACAATACTGGTCATTTAATGACTCAGAATAACAACAACAGTATTGATAACAATGTAACAGTATTGAAAGAAACTACAGCATTGACAACAACAGCGACAACAACAATAATATTACTAATAATACTAATAACAATAATAATAGCCCACCAATGTGTTCCTGTGTATGCATGCAGGCACCACTGCCATGGCCTGAGTCTAAATGCATCAGCCTGGCTCGAGTGCTACAGCGAATGGCACATTTGCTCAAGCAGCAGCCATTGGACAATATCTCATTGCAAGAGGTGAGCACCATTCCTCGACGCTCTGATGTAATGTGACGACTGCTACCAGGGAGATTTGATAAGTCAATGTCAAAGGACAGCAGGCATATTTGTAAAGTGCTGTTCTGGGAATTGTACTGCTTTAAAACCGTGCAGACGCTTGTGCTGAGCTTCTGATGGCTCTGCTATTGATTTACGCCCTGTGGGACTTAGCTTGTTTTGCACCAAACATTGCACTGAACTGTTTGTGGATTGTCAGGAGCAGACTGGTTGCTTCACTTGGTTGACCCTGGAAACTTTGTGTGTGTGTGTGAGTGACCGTAAGCTGACTACACCGTGAGAATGCTGAATACTGTCACACTTGAGTGGCATGAAAGTGCAGGATTTTCAGCATGTTGTGGGGATGAATCTTGTCAAGCTTTGGGATGCATCAGACCAGCGGGGACTGAAGCTGCAGCTGGTGCTGGGGGGCCTACTGTTCACACAGCTGGCAGAACGTCACTCCTTTGACTGCACTGGCAATGCTACCAAGGTCACGCCGCTCACTTCAAGCATTCCTTCCTGCCCTTGTGTGTGAAGCCCAGCCTGAGATGCCTGTTGGGCCTTCTACCATTACCTCTTGCCGTCACTATCTGCAGACACTTCCCACCTTTGAGGTCCTGGTCCTGCTGCTTAGACAACAACCTGAGATGCCCTTGTGAGCCTTTCGACTGTTAGCTTTGGCAGTGAATGGCTACACTCAGGCCTCCACATTGAGAGGTCCCACCTGCACCTCAGTGTGTCAAACCTCTGTCTTGCTGTATAGGAACAAGGCCAGGAGCTCCTCAAGCTGATGGCTGTAGCTGCTGCCCAAGATGCCTTTCCACATTGGCACAGTGCCACCACATCAGCTGCCCTAACAGCTCAAACAGCTTCCACGGCAGCTCCCACTTTAGCTTCCGCCTCAGCCTTGGCCTCAGCCTCAGCTTCAGCCTCAGCATCAGCTTGTGGCTTGCCATCTGCCTCAGCTTCCCCCACAGCTTCAGACCCACCTGCAAAGGCAGCTGCGGCATCGTCATCCCCAGCATCACCCGGGGAAGCAAATCGGGCCTCAGCTTCTGCTGCCAGGTCACCATCATGGCTGCCTTCACATTTGGGGACTGCAGCTGATGCTGCCTCAGAGTCAGAGACAAATCCAGAGTCCGCCACAATTGATGAGCCTGGTTTCCCTGAAGTTGGGCTGATGGATGTTGCTCCACAGGTGGTTCAGACACTGATGCTACAGTGTCTCCTGCCGTGCCTGACTCCAGACCATGACTTTGAGCAGCTGGTGTACGCGCCCTGGATGCGCTGTTTTGTGCTGAGCATGGAGAAGTTTATCAGCAGCAGCAAAGAAAAAGCGTTAGCACCCAACATGCAGCCTCACATTGAGCTGGCAGGTGAAACCTGCTTCTTTCACTTTCCATCCTACATGCCTTGCAGAGTATGGCCTAACCCAGCACGTTTCCGAAGAGATCATCTTGCAGAGCTGCGCATGCATTGTCAACGTCCAGCGGTGTCATTCGTGCCATCAATAGATACTGAAAAGCGGTTTTTTCCAGGACATGTCAATGCACTGATGCAGGTATTGCTATGCACCAGCAGGGATGCTACCCAGAGAAATACATGCTACTTTTACAACAAGAACGCACAGGAAAAGACGAGTAAACCATTACTAGTTACCAGCTACCAGTCACCAGTTACAAATTACCAGCTACCAGTCACCATTCACATAGGCGCTGACAGCACTTCCTGATGTTTGTTCTGCAGCTCGCATGCGCCCAGACCCTAAGTTGCCTGCTTTCAGCATGGAAGCGCCCCTCAGGGTAGCTCAAGCCCTTCTGCAGTCCCTGGCAGTGCTGCTGCCCGTCCTGCTCAGAACCCACCGGCACCCCAAGACGCTCCAAACAGCAGATCTGGCAAGTGATGCTGACAGGACTGCTCAGCGGCAGATGGTCCAGCATCTAATGGCCTCAAACTCTCAAAGACTGCCTGCTGCTTTCAAGGAGCAGCGTGGTGCGCTGCGCCGTAAGAACAGTGGGCGGCCTGAGCCTGCAGGACTCCCTCTGCAGCTGAAGCTCGACCAGGCTAGCGTCAGGGACCTCATAGGTGACTGCTGTGAAATCAGCCTGAAAGCCTTTGCAGGCTACATTTGAATGACACTAGCATCAAGGATCTGGTAGGTGAGTCTGTTGCTGTGGGCTGTATTGTGGAAGTGCTTGCATCAGCTGGGCGAGGAATTCAGGAACTCTCTCTCTGGTATGTACATTTGCAACGTCTTGTTAGCCCCCATCTGTTTGGACTCGTGCTCAAGGACCAACCCATATATAGTTTTGGGTTCATGCTGAGAGGGGAGTCCACCGATCTGAACCAATGCTGAAAGCGAAAGCCATGAGCAACCTGTTGTGCTGCAGCTTGTGCAAGTGCGTAAGCAGCTCATGCTGATATGCATGGGTATGCATTTGGCAGCTCCTGCCATAGTTGTGCAGACTGCATGGTATTGTGTGTGCACAGATGCTTGTACAGTAGTATCATTGTGCCAAAGCAATGCTGGCTGCTGCTATGCACCGTTTTGTGATGCTGGATTTTGGCTGCTTCCTGTTATTTAAACACCTTCAATGCAAATGCCAACACAGGGCCCCACACAGGGCCCGACTCAACTTCATTTCATTTAATACCTTACAGTCTGGGGTGTGGAGCCAGTTGTGACTCATCAGACATCCTGGCTTGAAAGCACAGGTGTAAACCTCAATTGTATGTACCAGTCCTGAGAGAGAGGAAGACACTTGGTGACTGACGGAATGAATTGAATCCCTACACAATGGTGTTGCAGAGCTGATAGTGCGCTACATTACATACATGAACAAGCAGCGCGGCTGGGAAGATACGCTTGCAGAAGCACGGTTCATCAATGATAGCAGGGCAAAGGTGCAGCTGCAGCACGCTATTCAAGGAATCGGCCAAGCCAAGGGACTTCCTAAGAAGACTCTTGATGCCATCGACGAAATCTTTCATAAAATGCCGGTGAGTTGCATTCGCACAAATGAAACGCGAGTCTCAGGGCTGAGCAGCCATAAGAGCTGCTTTCCACTTTGTCACCGAAGACTGCCTGATAGATGCGCTGACAGTCAATGAGTTCCCCTGGGCAGCCCGGTATAATATTTGGCTTCTCAATAAATTGATGCCGAAAGGTGTAGTATTTTCTTTTCTTTTCTCAATGAGTTCTGTCAACTGCAGCATGAAGCAGCTGTGGTGTCGACCATGATAGCGCCTTCTGCAGCAGTCAATCCTGTGCAACCAGTCTCAGACCATGTCCATTTTCATGCATGTCAGTCATGACAGTACACACGTTCTGAACTAGACTCCGCATTGCAAAGGTGCTGTTCAGCTCAAACCCAACAAGGATGTACTGCTGTAGGGTGTTACTCTTGACCGTGCTGCAGCAGCAGCTGCTGCGCTGGTGGCAAAAGAGCAGGCGGCTTCCAAAGCAGCTGCCAAGAAGGCCAAGAAGCAGAGACAGAAGATGAAGGCCAAGGAGCAGGCCCAGCCAGAGGCAGCTGCTTCTGCTGCAGAGTCCCATGATGCTTGCATCCCATCAGATGAAGCTCAGCCATTGTCAGCAGAATCCTCTCAGCTCAGCGTGGACCTGTCTGAGCCTTCTTCATCAGCTGGTCAGCATCTCGCCGAGGATCTCCGAGCGCAGAATCTTGACCAAGAGCAGCAGCAGCTTGATGAAGCTAAGGGCACCAGCTCGTCTGTCTCTGCGTTTCTGGGTGATGCTGCAGCAAGAGAGAGTGATGCCAAGGATGTGTCGGTAGACTTGAGAGCCATGCATCTGCCGTCCTGTGAAGAAGCTGTTGTTGAGGGTCAAACAGATGCTGACTTTCTGCAGCGACTCTTCTGCTGTCCACTCACAAAGGTAAGCCATAGTATTGCCATCCTCTGAACAAGCTGTTGGTGAGGGTCAAACAGATGCTGACTTTCTGCAGCAACTCTTCTGCTGTCCACTCACAAAGGTAAGCCATAGTATTGCTGTTCATGGTGAACACGCATTCATCTGTAGTGTCAGCCTTGCAGCAGCAAATACAATGCTCTGGTAAATGCCTGTTAGATCGGAGTCAAGTTTTACCAGATCAAGCTCAGACGCTGCTTGATTGCCATCTTGTATGGCCCTCAGGCTCAACCCACTGGGCAGCCCCCTGCAGCAATGCAAGCAGCAATTATCTGGTGTTTGTCTAGCAAGTACTCAACGATGTGGTGTTGGTTCAGCAAGTCACTCAATGTTACAGTGTTTGCTTAGCAAGTCCTCAGTGATCTGGTGTTTGTGTAGCAATGAATGTTGTGGTGCTTGGTGTGCAGGCCACCATGGTGGACCCAACCATTGCTGCAGACGGTCACACCTACGAGAGAAGTGCCATCCAGGATTGGCTGACTCACAGCCACATGTCTCCAGTCACTGGTCAGCCTTTGTCCCATACTCGCTTGGTGTCTAATCAAGCTGCTAGGCTGGCCATTGCCAGCCAGCTTGGTCGAGTCCGGTGAAACCAATTTGATCAGCTGGCATGAGGGCAAGCCAAGGGCTCTTTGGGGGCAGGTGTGATGCTGCCCTCTGGTCAGGACATTTGTGTCTGAATGTTCAGATGACATGTCTGAAGGCTGTTTCAACCATGAAGCCTTTCATGCTTTGCTTGGCGATACCATGCTTTGCTTGGGGATACCATGCTTTCTTGTCAGCATAATGTCATATTTTGATGGCAGAAGACAATGAATTGCTGCAAATGCAATGATTGCATACCTGCAGAGACAGCTTCTGCTTCACATGGTATCAGCAATGCATGGTATGTGTGCTTGTGCCAGGTACTTGTTGCTCAAGGCACTGAATGTACTATTTGCCTGATGGTGGTCACAAGAAGCTGGTCCTGGTTGATGCTCAGGGGTTCATTGATGGCTTAGGGCCCTGGAGGGTTGCCCCCAAGTTCCTCATCAACCTGCTGGTCCAGGTCAGCCACCAGAAATGACACCAGCACATTAACCAGCATGTATTGTTTGGCCTGCCAGTGTGAGAAACAGTAGGAGGTCTTATACAGACACCAACAAACTCTCAAGGACGTCAGACTATATTACCCATGTGATCCTAACCCTGCATGACAGACAATACTGACGAACGCCGAAGTTGACAGCCTCGGCTTCCCAATGGCTGGCGTGAGGACGGCCGCTTCCCTCCCTTTGCAGAGCATGTGCATGTGCTCAGGATGCAGTTTGGCATGAATGGCTGTTCATATTCTGATAGACAGAAGAGAGTAAAGCTGAATGAGAGACCAACGTCTTTCCTGTATGTGTGTGTGAGCATGTCATGCATGGCGTGGTTTTGCATGTATTGGTCATCTACCCTCATGCTGTTGTGATGCCATGCAGGTGCTGAAGACCACTGCAATCAGACAGTCTTGGCCTATGAGGACAAAGCCATTGCCACAGATGATGCCTTCTTGGTCGTCTGCGTACCTACCTGTCAGGTAACAACACGCGTTGCACAACCATGTTTGTAGGCAGTGTCATGCAGCTCCCAAAGAGGGTACCAAAAAATGCAGGATTGTGATGCGTACCAAATGACCACCTGTGATGTGATGCGCTGTCAGAAGCGTACAGTTGGCCGCTCAGACAGCGATGTTCACATAAATGGCACCCTTTCTGATCAGACTACGTATTGATGCAGGCTGGTCAGAGGTCAACGTTCATACAGAGCGGGGGTTACTCAGCAAGCGCATCCCATTGGTGCAACAGGAGTGTTTGTTTGTGTGGGGTCGCAATCATAAGATACTGAAGCCCAAGTATGCTGAGCAGTTCAGCCAAGTTCTACCAAAGTCTAGCTTGTCTGGGTAGAGAACTGTGGACCCTGAGAGCAGCCTCAGGCAGTACCCGATTGCATAGTGACTTTGCCTTGACTGCCATAGCAGAGGTCCCAAGTATCATGACTGATAAGTCGTTATTCACTACGCTGATGACCTTTAGAAGACCATCAGCTGCACACCTTCTTGCATATCATCTGCGGACCTGTAGGGCTTAACACGGGAGGCCAGAAACCTTCCTGAGCCCTTGCATGCGCAGCAAAGTAGTGATGATTTCTGCTGCGTCAACCATGGGTAGAGAATTGGATGACA
>JAABUO010004766.1_pt1 | contig 15950 bp, 25 predicted proteins | sample 5559291 | NCBI WGS metagenome assembly JAABUO01 (sample SAMN10711878, study PRJNA513372) | rock metagenome | isolation source: Antarctica rocks | place: Antarctica: Victoria Land, Finger Mt sud
GCAAGGCAGTATGCTGTTGACCTACGTCAGCAATCAGCAGATATGCAGAAGCTTTCTGACTGGAATGCTTACCTGCATCGTCACAAAGGGCAAGGCTGGACACAGGCAAGGCTCCTGGTCATGCACATGCATGCCTCAGCGTGTGCTGCAAAAACAAGCACGTTGTGGACAGTGAAATTTTGTTTCAGATCATAGGTTTGATCACCAGGTCATCCAGGCTGTGGCATGACAGAAGAAGTGTTGAGTGGCATTTGCTTGAGTGTACCCAGACAACATGTCTTGTAGCCAAGTTGCGCTGATGTATAGCAATGTCTAAGCTGTCATGACAGTTCACATTTGTATATGACTGCAATGTTGATTTCTTTCTCAAGTTGCCGTCTTAAGCAGCAATGCTTTGCTTGGTCGGCACAGGAGGAGTTGAGGCTAGTCTATGCTGAGCTGCATGCTGTTGCACATACTCAGAAAGAGACCATTGCCAAGGTTGAAGCCCGATGGGAGAAAGCTGTAGGCCGCACCCAACTGCTGCTGAAAGGTCAACCCTTGCAGGCGATGACTAAGCAAGTCATCAAGGAACTGCAACATCAGCCACTGCAGGTAACATCAAACCTTTGTGGAGCTTGCTTGTTGACATTGACTTGCCATTGTCATGCATATGTTGGTGATCAAAATGCAATGCACCTCCGCTGCTTCTTTGATATTGATACCTCGCTGTGTGCAAGATATTCATATCGGTGTGTTTGCAGCTGTTGGCTGAGAAGGGGACATATTACCGCGCCAATGCCAGCAGTAAAGTAGGAGGGATGTACTTTTTGTACATAGCTAAAGGCAATGTTACCCATCCACAAGAGTCTGATCTGGACATCAAGTATGCTGGCAAAGCAGACAAGAGTCTGAAAGATCGGCTTGACGATCACGGACACGGTATAGCACATATGTTGTCCATACTCATACAGTATGTATTGTACTACATGCGCTGCAATCAGCACATGCAGCTGCTCATACGGCATTCTTGTGGTCCAACAAAACAATGTTGCATGCTTGAGTGATTGCTCCTGATGTGCATAGTCCCCAAGGACTAGCAGGGCACAAATAAAGGGACGACCAAATTTTAATAAGAAATTCAGGCAGTTAAGCTTAAGTGGGTCGCGTCTCAGACATGTACAACATGATGTCCTTCAACACCCAAGGATGCTGTGTATGTTGCATAGGTGCCAAGGACAACCTCCTGAATGAAGTTGGTCGAGCTATCAAGGCAGGATACAAAGTATATGCACGGGAGTTGCTTGCACCTCTGGGTGGGGCTGTGACAGAGAAAGCAGTATTGAAGGGGTTCAATTTTCAGTGGAATGACAAGTGCAATGGTGGCAGATTCAACGGCCCACTGGATGCTGCGGATAAAGTCATGCTTGCCATGTAAGCTGGTCCAGATAACCATTGCTTATTCACTTTAAGTTGCTGGTCAGCAACAGTTTTGTATTCCTCTGTTGAGTTGGGTCCATTTTGTCAAAGAAAAGCTGCTTGAGGTAGATTCACAATCTCTATCTGTGTTTTGTGGTAAACAGTAACACAGTACCAAGCATATACATATATATGTCTAGGGTGCTTGATCCGCTGAGCGTGACTCAGTCTGCCAATTGCAGGAGTGCTTTGACGGCATCCGCACGCACTCGAGGGGCTCATCCTCGCCAGGACATCAGGAGGGTTGCCCAGAAGATCATGAAGAGAGAAGCCTCAGAAGGGGCCATTGATCACATGACAAAGAGCCTACAGCAGTATTCCATTCACTGGGTATTATGCTGCACCAGGTAATATAATATGGTGTTGCTGCAACACTACAACAACCTAGTAAGCAACAAGCTTGCCAAGAGAGAAGACGTTGACAGTGAAAATGGCTCATCGGCAATGCTCATGCAAAGCAACTTGATGACCCACCTTGCTTCCGCAGCTGCAGTACCACGAAGTGCAAAACTAATGTTGAAGCTTCAAATGCATTGCCTGCAGGCTTCTCACTTGCCAGTCTGCTGGAGACAATTCAAGAAGAGGAGCATGTACAGAATGTCAGCCACAGGCGTCATAGCAAGCGTGATGAAGACACAGATTCTGAGACTGATGACATTGACATGCCCTGCAATGGTGATGTTGCAGCTGATGTTGACACATTTGGGTTGTCTACAGCCAGTAAGCAGGAGAGTGGCAGGTCAAAGCAGGTGCGGCAGTCGAGACCGCGCCAGAACAAATTCATGAAAGCTTTGCTTTGTCTCTGGAAGTTCACATGCCTGGCATGTGGCTGGGTTTCCAAACCCAATACTTACCCTAGGCTAGCCCTGAGAAAATGTAGAACCTTACAAGCTAGGCTCTTACTGACTGGCAATTTCCATGCAGGGCAAGAGTAGCTTCCAGCATAGGGCACAGCATGCTGCTGCAGAGTTGCACAAGGCCAGAGCTGCGTTGTGCCGTGCATTACTCAAGGTGCAGGCTCTTGAACATGAGAGCGAGACAGAGGATGATGTGTATAGAAGGTTGCTTCCAGCTGGCTTGGGTAAGACTCTGAAAGCCTTTGGAAGCTTGCTTGACATGGCTGTTGATGACTGGTGCAAGGCTTGTGTGCCATGCACACATCTTGTTGTTTCATGCCAGGTGACATATGTTCACCATTGACCATGTGGGAACTATATACAATATAGTGTGCCAAGGGGCTGGGACAATGCTAATCAAGATGATTATCTGCAGACGTGAGTGAGGAGCAGGCAGCTGTGCAAGAAGCAGTGGCTGCTGTCATGAAGTCTTCTGGCTCTAACACTGATTGGCAGCAGTATATGCAGGCAAGCGATAGAGTTTGATGCTTGGAAGCTTGTGAGTTCTGCTGTTGAGTATGCTCATCACTGATGACAGCTCTGGTCAATGTTACAGGCCTGTTTACATGATTTAGTTGATGCCAGATTGATCAACAATGTATGTGCTGCAGGCAGAAAATGCACTGTTTGATGCCATTATGGCAGACGGCTTGCAGCTGTTGCCAGATGTGATGAGGTGTATTGAGGACTCTTACAGCTCAATGAACATGTGGACAGACATGCTAGGTGACAAGGACCCAATGCCTTTCAGGTGCTTGGTCACATTACTTGATTAGGTCAAGCTGCTATTGTGCTGAGGCTTGCATTGTTTCTGATGTCCTTGGCATGATGCACTTTTGTTGGACACATCACAGCATGCAGTCATGCATTTGACAGTTGGCACTTTGCTAATGCTTACAGGATCTCCAAGCATTACATTTACTATACGAGGAAAGGCAGCAAAGCAGACCATACAGGTGTCTGCCGCCGGCGCTTGGATGAAAGATATTCACGTAAGTTAGAGGCTTGTTATCTGCAGTTGCATTTGCTTCTGTGCTAGATCAAATATTGCATGCCATTGGCTGCTGGGATCTCTACCTTGTGTGATCGGACTGTGCTTTGCATTGTGGTGGTCAGTTTTGCAGGACAGTTGCAGGTGTGCCTCTAGTCTGTCATGAAGAGGAGGTACTGTTTGAGACACTTGATTTGCCTGGGGCAAGCAATCTGCTGCTGCAGCCATCATTAGATGACAAGCATCTATCAGATTGTGGGTCTTGGCCCAAACAGGAACTGCATGTGTATGACTGCCCCAATCATGAAAGCACTGGCCAATCATGGGCAAAGCATGTCCTAGCAGCTGCTCCAGTGACAGTGATTCGTTGTGTCTGGAGCCAAGACAGCTCTCAGTTATTGTACCAGACCATGGATACAGAGGGTAACACACAGGTACAGCCATTGCATGTCGTCATGAGTTTTGCTTTTGCGTGGTGTTGCTGAGCCTTTGCAGACTGTTGAAGGAGTTGTAAGGCCATAGTGGCAATGTGATGATTTTGTTGTGCTGCAGCTTGTTCGAAGATCGGTGCTGCCTCCGGACAGTCAGCCAGTTGTCATGGACACATTTGCTACCAAAGAAGTCTGGTTGTCAAAAGCTTTACATGCCAGATTTGCAACGGTGCAAGGTATGAGTCCTGACAAGCTGTTGGCGTTGAGCAACAACTGGCATGAACAACTACAAAAACTGCTGCTGAAGCGACTGGTTGTTTTGTGTAGTGTGGGAAGATGAGTCAGGTTATACTACAGTGAAGTACTGGGATGAGTCACAATCAGCAACATCTTTGGTGCCATGGATGGACTCTAGCATGCAGCTGAATATATACGCAATCAAGCAACATGCAGACGCGTTTGTGTATGTGGTCCACGGAGGCAACACTGAAGGCAACGTTATGCAGCTGCTTGCTCAGACTGTAAAATGGTCAAGGTACATGAAAGCATGCCATGTATGGTGCCCAAGCTTTTGCATGCTGTTGCTGCAAATGGATTTCTTTGACCTCACAGGAGCTGATTGTAGCCACAGCAAGTTGCTCTCCGGTATTGTTCTGGATGACAGAGGACTACTTGATTTCGCTTCAAAGTCAGAGCTTGATGGAGGTACGCAACTCACAGCTTTGGGGACGGAATTGTGCATCTGCCTGACTGCTGGCCAGCCGTCGTACTGTTTGATCAGTTGTACACTGTGTTGCCTTGCATCTGGACACAGCAAACAATTAGGGCTGCAAGCTGGCCTCAGAGAGTATGAGACTCTTCCACAGACCCACGCCTTCTACCGATGACTTGTTGTTTGGGCCGCGTAGGGGTTGGCTGTGTTCAAGTTTGAAGAAAATGCTGGAAGCCTTCCTAGCATAGTGCCTTGTTTCAAGCTTGGTTTTGGGCAGCGCTGGTGCTACAATGGCATGGGAGACTTTTTGCACACAGACACATTTTGTAGAGTTGATGTGCATGAGCAAAACACTGTGGTCATCTACACAGAGTCCCCATTGGCGAAGGCTCAAGTAGCAGTTGAGCTGCAGGGCAACTCTCATGCTAGGTAAGGCAGCCAGCACGTATTAGTGTAGTACAGCACGTCACAACTGATGTGGCAGTTTGTGATCTCTTTGCATTTGCATGCCCATGAGTTGCTATCTCACATAATGTCACCCAATTCACCCTTTGCACATTGCTTCTATGACCAGTTCATATGCAGACAAGACGTGACCTTGTGAACTGACCTGGTGGTGCACTTGCAACAGTTGCCAGGCTGTGTATTTGCCCTGGAAGGTCTGGTGCAAATGTGTCTTTCATAAACATTTTCAGGCAAGTTTATTGCAAGTAACTGTTTGCACAGTCTGCAGCTAGTCCTTGTGCGCAGTGTCAAAGGTCAAGGGAACTCTTGTCCAAGTCAAAAGTGCAGCTCTGTTTTGCAGGTAAACAGTGGAATTCAAAGATTGCATTCTGGACAAGTTATTGCAGAATCTCCGGAAAACCCGCGCAAAGGCATCAGATGGGGCTGAGCTTCTGGTGACAATGTTGAGCAAAACCCCTGCCATCTTTGATGGCCAGCAACCCATGCTGTTGATTGCGTAAGCACACTCTGTTGCGCTTGGTTTGGTGCACTTCATTCTGAAGAACATACCTTGCAGCAGCTCAGCGTATCATTTGGGCATGCTTATGATCAGGCAACAAAGCCTTTGGCAGTTTGCTCTGCATTGCATTGCATGATGCAATGCAATGCTGCATAATGATAAGTTTTTTGTGGCAGGTGTGGCATGAGATCAAAGGAAACGCAACAGGATTATCTGTCAGCATATACGCAGCGCTTCATGCCACTACTTGACAGAGGTTGGGTACTTGCGTTCACCCAAAAGCGTGATAGCCGGGCCGAGCATAGCCTCTGGGTTGGACACTTGACAGCAGCAGAAGTAAGAAAGCAGATGGCAGTCGGTGACTTCATAAACTGTGTCCAGCATCTACTACGTGACAAGTACACATGTGCTGGCAAACTGGCAATCCTGGTAAGCTATCTGTGTACAATCGTTGCGCACGCAGTGTTGTCATGTTACTGTTATCTGATTTGTGACTCAATTCAACAGTTAAATGACTCTATGTTGTACTGTTGTGTGTCATGTCTTGAAGGGTGTCCATGCTGATGGGATGACTGTAGCAGCAGCAGTCAATATGCGTCCAGAACTATTTGGAGCTGTCTGTTTGATTGAACCTTGGCTGGACCTGCTTGCACCTCGGCTTCCTCATAACTTCAGCGAGGAGGAAGTCAGAGATGCGATAGGCGACACAGAGGTGCACTTTCCATTTTCTCCTTGCGCTGCACTGTCAAGTCGTATATGCTTTCATTGACCGATGACAGATCTGGAGCGCATGAACTGACTGTAGGTCTTGGAGACGGCATAATTTGTCAAGACTTACTCCCCCTTGACCAGTGTCAGGGCAGCTGCATACCCTCACATGCTTGTGACAGCACTCTGGGACAACAGGTACGTGCTGTGGTGCCATGCCGCTGAGTGAAAGCAACGAAAGCATGCTTTCAGGTGGCAGACATACATTCAAGTCAGTTGTTGTATATCACACGCTCCATTAGCAAAGTTCACTCCTGACAGTCTGACCAGCTGATGTGCATTCATGCTGCTGGTTCATGACAGCGGCTAAATATGTGGCAAATGTTCGCCAGCTACGCACTTCAAGCAGCTTGTTGCTACTCCAAACAGACACAACTTTGGGTGCCCTCCAAAGGCAGGACGACTCTGAGGGCGGCTTGCGGTCAGCAGGTATTCTAAGTCAACTTGTCAACCCTAGTCAAGTCTGACAATACTCTTCTGCTCCCTGAACACTGCAACAAATCCTTCTTGCATGACAACTTCCTACTTGAGCTCTGATTTGTAGGCAGCATGTGTGCGGATATGGAAAGCTTGCAGGTGCCCAAGATATCTGTCAATCTCGAGTGAGACATACCATTACTTTGCAGGGAGTGATGACGCATCAAGCACCCTAGAAAGCCATGATTCAGATACCTTGGAAACTCCAGTGTTGTCCACCGTTGCAGACAATGATGCCCATGACGTCTCCGATGAAGTGGTCTTGGACAAAATCCCAGAAGCAAGCAAGCAGACACTGCATTATGATACCAGCAGTGAGTCTGATGTTGCAGAGCTGGAGGATGAGTCTGCTGATCCATTAGAAGGCAGCTTCTTGGCCAGCTGTGCAGTGCACACGTGCTTCATCTTGAGATGTTTGGATGTGAAATAGTCGTGTGTAGTATACCACGCCACCAGTCACAGTCAAGTGTAACAACCAGGTGACACACTGGGCAATTGCGCAACACAGTGCGACTTTCATTACTCTTGAAAGCTGCACCTTCAGCACATCTGTATGCTTTGCTGTCCATTTAGATCTAGACAAGGTTGTCAATGACAAGCTGTTCTGCTCAACCGAAGCCAAGATGGCCAGGTTGCTCAAGAGCTGACTGGCAGAGCTGACGCGACTGTCTACCTCACAGTGAGCTTCAACTGTCTACCTCACAGTGAGCCAGCCTCAACTGAGGGCTTGCTTTTTTGTTCAGTCATAACATGATGAGCATGTTGCCGTGCATTCACCGTTTGCCACAGTCTGACTGCCCTACAACTTGTCATATGGTCAGTGTGCAGGCAGCCTGGATCTAAATAATCTAATAATAAATATCAGACTTCATGTCAGTGAAATGCTCGATCTGCAATTGATATGGTGCACGAGATAATGTCGGCACACATGTGCACGCCCGGTGTTGAGAGCACATGCATGTCATAGCTGACTCAGCTTGCTTGCATTGTTGCTTTATCAGCATCTTTTGATGTGCTTTGTGGCTCTTGCTGTGTTTCCTAGCTCATGGAGAGACTCTCTCCCTATCGTACCCTATCTCATGGCGTTGTTCTGTACTCACTGATATGATGCTGATTGCCAAAATTGGACCTTGCACAGGGCGCTGGCCCCGTGGGGGCCAGGACTGTGAGTATGTGCCCCCAGGGGAGGACATTGTGTTCAGCAAATGCATGAATGATGTGACTTCATCACTGACTCCCAGACACCTTCTTGTGTGACATTTCTGTGCACTACCTGAGCAGGTGCTTGAGTACTTGCCAGGCTCATGTAATGCTCACCACTGTCACAACTGTGTGTAACAGCATGCTTACTGTCACAATTCCTATGATGACAGGTACGCTACATCAATCCGGACACCTTCTATGGGGTGGCCAGTGATGGCAATGGCGAAGGCCCCCTCAGCTACTACCTGTACCCACCCCCAGCACTTAGCTCAGTGGGTGCAAACGACACAGGTGAGATCACATGCACCACTCCACAGGGCAGCCCAATATCCCCCACCCTGGGGCTGTTTTCCAATGCTTAGCTCCTCTCAGGAGCCTGTCAGCAACATCACACACCATTCACATGTTGCAATCCACATCGGCACAGCTACTGAAAGGCCTGGTCTTGTCTTTTCTTGCCCTACTTTCAAAAGAGTTGCTGCCTTCACAGCTGCTGTGCTGGTGTAGTAAGTACAGCTGCAGCTTGCTGGTTTGAGCAAAATTGTCAAATGCCGTGCTAAGTTTAGGCTGCAAGAAGCTACAGCTTTGAGCTCTATGTGGATTCTCAATGAGTTTGACCCGTGAGAAATTTTCTGTACTGAACGCGAACAGCTGTGAGCTACTGAGCAGACTAGTCTGATACTCCAGGATACTAGTCTGTTACGCCAGGATACTAGTTTGTTATGCCAGGATAAAGTTGTAGGGCGGGGGGTCAGACTGTGGCAAACAGTGACCATACGGCAACATGCTCATCATGCAGCTGAGACTGAACAGCAAAGCAAGCCCTCAGTTGAGGCTCACTGTGAGGTAGACAGTCGCATCAGCTCTGCCAGTCAGCTCTTGAGCAATTTGTCCATCGTAGCTAGGGTTGAAGGTGTAGACAGTAGCAGTCTGGGAGTAGTTGAGGGCAGACACAATGCCTGTCCTCAAGTTCAGCCAGGCATCTACTTCCACATGAAAGATCTCCTGGTCGGTGTCAGTGCTGCCGCCTGAATGAACCAGATCAAGGCCTTTGTCATGATTGTTGAATGGAGTTGTTGATTGATGCCTGCCGGGTTCGATCAGCTTAAGGACATGGTGGATTGCTTGAGAGAGAGAACACAGCGCAGGGGCTACATTTGTGCAGTGGTACGCAGCAATGGGCCTCTGCTGGGTTACTTAAGCAAGTGTGTATATATACACACATATGTGAATTGGGCTTTTGCATAATATTGCTTGCAGTGAGCCAGTGTGATACTGTTGCTTGCTGGTAGCTGCATGTGCATCATGCATACTAGCCTTTGACAGCACAGACAGCACAAACATGACTCCTCTGATCAACAAAGCAGCTGCAAAAGAGCTCAGAGGAAACTGCTGTTTAGGCGACGTGGCACCTGTGATGTTGTTGGGAAATGGGTTCAGTATGCTCAGATGGACAGCATAGTCTTGAGTGGAATTCTCAGGGACTACATTTGGAGTGTACAAGAAGCCAAAAGAGATGTTGAAGGACTCGCTGCTGCTGCCACAGGAGACTGCAGGAAACCCCTGAAGGTAAGTGGCAAGGGGCTGTTGTACATCAGCGTGACCCGTTATAGTCGGAAAGTGGAATTGGCTGGAATCCCTTGCTGGAACGATTGTGGCACCGTGGCCATTGTAAGTTGAAGGGAATGGGGTGTCAAAGAGCTGCGCCGGTGTCTGAGCCAAGCAGGCAGAAGCTGCGAGCACGCGACATTATGTCATACGTGACGCCCAAGAAGAGAGCGTTCCAGATGATCACTTGAACGGAAACGACGCACTATATAAGAGTTTCTCCACGATTGAGCAAGCAGAGCCAGAGTAAGCCGAGACAAACGATTGATCAGTTTGATCACCTGCGCAGAGAAGCCCGACTACCGACAGAGCAAACATCTGAAGACTCATCGTACAATGACTGCCAAGGCGCTGCTGTATCGAGGGAAGTAGTGCCTGGTGCGGTCATTGAGAATCGGGACATGCTTTATACCTATCCGAGACTCGGTCGCAGTACGCAGAAGCGATATCGTAACCTCAGTTTAGTCAAAGCGATGACGGTCAGTACTGTGTCGACACCTGGCACTCCATGTCAGACTTGTATCAGCGAGAAAGTCGGTCGAGTCGGTCATCAAGTTTTGCTTCAAGCAAAGCACGACACTTTGAATCACAAGCAAAACCTTACACAGTTCATGCGTAGCGACCTATAATGTACACAAAACAACAGTCAAACAGGCGCTTCTAGCAGGGTGAAACAACTAAATGACTTTAATCTCACCCGGAGCAACAATGCTGGTGGTACAGTGCTGTCCAGTGCACCTGCAACCCCAAATAGTTGAGGAACAAGTAGTACTTTGCTATACATTTTACACACTCCGATACATAAGGCCCAAATTAGCCAGGTGACAAGGCTAGCAGAGCAATGTACCTGAGACGACTGGAATAGAGGCCCCATTTGCCTCAACATTTGCCTCGGCAACTGCTGCAGGCAAGTGCCAACAGTGTGGCCAGTGGCACCGCCGACACCACTAACAGCACTGCCGATTTCACTGCCCAGCACACCAGCACCAGCATGCTTGCGCAACAGCAACACTGCCATTGCCAGCAGGAACACCAGCAGCCACATCACCAGCAGCAGCACCAAAAACTCATGAAGCAGCCCCTGCCAGCAGCATCAGGCACATCAACAAGGGCAGCAGGAGCAGCAGCAGGTACCACAAGCTGTACAGCATCTGCTGCTGCAACAGCACCGCCCACTGGGATGTCCTCAATCCATATGCAGATGGCACCTTTCCAGCTTTGGCATCAGCCACATTACCAGCAGCAGCCAAAGCTGAAAAGATGAGGACGCAAGCGTATCCACATCCAACAGCTGGGCAAGCCCGCCTTGTGCAGCCTTGTAGAATGGACAGTATTGGTGGCATTTGCAATGCGTGCTCTCCGTCGTACCTTGAGTTTGTGGGTGGTACGGTTGTTTGTGGTGGCGCTGCTCTAGAGATCTCATATAGCAAGTGTAACTTTGTTGTGCATGTGACGTGAGTTTTGTGTTTGTTGTGCTCTGGCTTAAAGCGTTCTGGAGGCTGTGACATGTTGTCAGACCTTTCGCATGCTCTGCATTTGTCAGGGCCAAAGGCTGGTGTGTTTAGGTCAGGCTTGGTAACCCACCGTTATTCATGGCCAAGTCTGCTTAGCTGATTGTATGATGTAACATGCATTGATTTAAGAAAGTGTCACACCAGCATGCACAAGCGTACGCCTGCGGCAGGTCTTGCTTTTGATTGTCAGCATCAATGCTTGCAACGAACACTACGCTGCATGGCGCAGGTGTGTCTTTACACTGTTGCCAAGTGAGTAGGGTGTCTTGCGCGCGTTACATACACGTTGCGGAAAGGAAACGGTTTCGTTCTGCGGCTTTTCCAGTAAACCAGACTTCAGCACAAGCATCAGCAGCTATGCATCATCGCGACCGCCAGCAGCGCAGCATAAAGGCCAAAGCTGCCAACAAGGCACACATACAGCAGAGATCAAGCCCAATCACCGGCCCAAACGGCTCCAACGGCTGGGCGTGGATCCTGGGCGGCTGCACACTGACCATTGGCACGGCACTGCCTGCTTTATACCTGGCAGCCCATTGGCAACAGGTGTCTATCTCCCTTCTTGTCTCTTAGCTTGTCATCTCCTGCAGGTTGTGACCAGCTATACCAGCTCTACAAACACCCTTGAACCTCATGCGTAACATGCTGCAGATTTTGGAGATGGCACCAGAACAGCGAACCACAGGAGTCCTGGCAGCTGACGGCATCTTCATCCTGACAGCCACCCTCTTCTTCTACTGCGGGCACCAATTTGGTCTACAGCGAAATGGCCCAACAGTACCCTTTCCAGGTACTAATGTGCAAACGTCACAGGACTTACTTTTTAATACACATTAAATCCATGCATGCCCACCAAGTGTTTTGCATCTTGGACTTGGCTTAGCAAAGCTGCTCTGCATGCTGACTAGCAGCACAACATGGGTATGTGCAGGCTCTAAGGTGAAGCTAGATGAGAACGGCAAGAAGCCAGCATTTTTCTACTGCAGGTACTGCACAGTTGATGTCATAGTGGATGTATCAGTCCTTCCAATCCTTTCCAAATCAGAAACAGCCGTTCTGAGCGTCATGCTGGGCTGTCTGTTTGAATTCTAGCTTCCGCGCATGCAGATTGGAGGCATGCCAGCGCAGCATGCATGCCACCATTCTGCTGCCTGGTTTCAACCTCAGCTGCAGCTGTTCTCTGTCCAGCACTACATACAGTTGCCTGATCTGATGATGATGTATCTGCATATGCTGTATTTTCTTCAACGCACGTATACATGCATATTCTCAATGCAGCTCCTACAAAGCAATGGCTGCTGAATGCCATTCATGCCATGACCTGATGCTGTACATGACATGTGACCTTCACACAGACTAACAGTCATCCATGATCATGACTGCTTGTCACCACTCAAGCTTTTGCATGAGGCTTAGGGTCGCCTTTGGTCAGTCAGGCCTGGAGTTCTGACACGCCCAGGCAGTATGATTGAACTTGATGGCACTTTTTCAAACAAGCAACACTATATTGGGACCTGGCATGACGCTTGTATGTATGCAGGGCAAGTCTGTCTTTTGCACAGGTTCAAGTACACCTTTCTCTTCTTTTCATCGAACCCAGAATGAGGTGAACCAAATTGACCACATTTGGCCTGAACCCTATGCAGGCCCTATGGTGGAGCTAGACGGCACACGTAGAGCTCCTGACTTCTTTGTGCCGTATGTCTCCTTTATCATATTGGCTTCGATCCTGACCCCCCTGGCCGGCTTGGGGTACCTGGTGTGGGAGGGGCAGACAGACCTGGGGATCAGCACACTTGGAGTGTATGTGCTGTGCCTGGTTGTGCAAATTGCATCTGAGAGCGTTAGTCTGAGACTAGGTGAGCCTTCCTCAAAAAAGTTCTTACGTCATGCAATTATAATGCATTCTGGTTACATGAATGCTAACATTGGCATGCTGGGTGCACGTCCCCCAGACCCCAGTCACCCTGGATATGGGGGGTGGGGGGAACTTGGTGTTGTGTGTAGGTCATGTACTGGGGTCTAGGGATTGGCAAGGTTGACAGTGTTTGGCGCAGCTGTTTTGGCAGAGCTGTGCTGCCTCACCAGCTGCATGTGTTGTGGCTCAGTACATGCAGTGGCAATATCAATAGTCAGAAGCTTTTGTTTGATGAAGTCAAGGGGCTTTGTCCACCTGGCCGCCCTAGATCTACTTTTGATGATGTTGCATTACATGATTGTCAACACTTGTCACCCGCACGTACCTAGCTCATCATGAGCTGGAAAGCGTTGTTATTATTATTATTATTATATTATTGTCAACACTGTCGTATTAGTAGGCCTTACAGGGATGCACAAGACAGACTGGTCTGGACAGACAAGACTTGTCCTGCACATACCTAGCTCATCATGAGCTGGAAAGCCATCAAATATTGTATTCAAACATTACAATCTTCATTCACATTAACTGCCATTTACATTAAATTGCCATTTTTGTGCTCACAGCATCCAGCAGACTACTTCTGAGAGAGAATCGAGTGACAGAACAGATGTCTAAATGGTTTTCAGTAACAGAAAATGGTGTGCTTTTGACAAATGAGTGCAAGTCAGCGATAGCTACGGTGTCAAGGGCAACAAGATAACAAAACACCAAAGGCAGCGGCAAGGACGTTAGCCTCTTATCACATGCGTCTCACCTACTCCACATGTTAACAGATCGATCAGTCAATTTCTCTAGACTTCTTCTGCCTTTATTAAATTTTGTGAATACAAACGACTTTAAAATCCAGCATGTGTGCAAATGCAAGAGCTATTGAGCCATGCTCCTTTTGCAGCGGGCAGTGCACTTAAGAATAAATACATTATGATGGCATTATCCAATAACCACAAATACTATGTTAGACTCCTGCCATTGCTGGTCACAGCACGTGCGGCACTGCCTTCAGGACAACAGAAGGGCTGTGCATTGCCTGCAGGGACGCCTATGTGGGTGCAAGTGCCCCAAGCCTACCAGCCCTACAGGTTGTGGCAGTTAGCAAGAGGGCTATGCCTGGGTTCTGCCCTTGGAGGGCCTGAGTGGCTGCAGACACTCCTGGGGCTGCTGATCGTGTTATGGGTCTTCAACTATGGAGCGCAGATGCAGTTTTCACCCTGGCTATATAGATGGCACCTGCAGCCAACTGACACAGAATCCTGACTATGCCTGTGGCTTGGCAGAGGCAGTTTGTTGACATCAAGATATCCATGCACCTACACATGTCATGGTAGTGTGGTCTGAGCAGATACATAATTAATGGGAAATCAGGGGCACAATTTGGGTCAGGTTGCTGAGCACAGCCCTTTAGTGTATGTTCCAGAGATAGCTGTACAGGGCAGGCTCATCCTTGCTCTTGGCAAACAGCTTCGGTACTGGCAGGCCAGCAATGTGGTTTCATGTGTTGGTCTTGTTTGTGGTGATGTCCTGTTGGATGACAAGAGGGTGTTGTTTGGGCCAGAGTGGGCTGAATTGCTTGCACAATGTCAGATGGAAGCAAGCGGCACAGCCTGCTCTTGGTTTGCACCTCCATCAAACTTTCATGAAGGCTGGCAGCATGGATATGACCAACTGCCAGAAACCGTAAGAACACCTTAAAATGTTCTGTTGTCAATCCTTGAAAGCGTAATGAAGCCAGCTAGCATCTGTGAACTCTAGGATTGCAAGCATAGGCTTCCTCAAAACCTCCCGTGTCATGAAAAGATCTTTTGTATATCTCAACGGCGTCTCATGCGGTGCTCATGCGGTGCTTGCCACATCGACTGCACACCCTTGGGTGATAAAAATAAGCCTGCTGCATGGCCTTCTGAATCGGGGTGAGGCATACCTGGATACCTACCTGGCTGATGCGAGAGCAAAGGCTGGCACAGGTGAAAATCAATCAATCAATCAACGGCGTCTCACAAATTTTGAGTAGGTTTGTAATTTTTCTTTTTAACAGCAAATTTGCTGTTGAAAGGGGGGCAGCCTTCCTTCATATGTTCCCAAAAAAGCTTCCCATATATAAACACATGTTGCTGCCTGCATTTCTGGTGCCTGTTGCTGTTCAAAGTGACAATGAGCACAATGGACTGCACCCTGATGACTATCTGCAGCTGCCCAGCAAGACATGGTATACGTATATGATCAGTGATACAGAGCATCATAATATAAAGGACTGAGCTACAATAGAGTCTAACCCGTTGACAGCCTTGTGAGTGCAGGGAAGGCCAGACAGAGTATATGCCAGGTAGCTCCAGGTGGTAAATTGAACGTTCTGTGTGGTGGCGTTATACGCCGTAACGCCCACCCGTCCCAGATATTCGAACGAGTCCAGCGCCAGCTGGCCGCAAATCAACTGACCGCAGAGACAGCACTGACGCAAGGGTGCTAACGCCGCTAGCTGTGCAGTCAAGTTTGCCTCGCTCTCTATATCAGCTTGACGCTGCAGTACAGACTGGCGGCCTTGGATACTCTTGCATGCCTTTCAAGTGAGCTTCGCTGTTGTCATATCGTCATGCTACCCTCACTGCTGCGTCGGTATCGCAGCTTTGGCATTTGGCTATCGGTAGTCACGATTGGTCTGCCTTTAAGCGGTGCACAGGTGAACGCTGCTGCAGCTGACTCTCCGTCATGCTTTGACACAGCTTCGAACACTTAACAACCTTTGATTGCCTGCGTGCAGGACGGGCCATGCTCTAGTCTGTTGCACACCCTGCCGCTGACGTTTCCCACGTCCACCGGCTGCATCGCGGCGCTCGGGCAGTGCTCAACTACCCTGACCGTCACTCTGCCCGCTAATTGCACGCAGGTCCCGCAGCCAGGCGGTAGCCCGACCGTGTTGATGTTCGCAGGATATCAGGTGCCGACGAGGTACTATCACAGCTTGGCCGAGAGTCTTGCCGCGAACGGCTATGCCGTCATACAGGTGACAGCC
>JAABUO010004768.1_pt1 | contig 15949 bp, 25 predicted proteins | sample 5559291 | NCBI WGS metagenome assembly JAABUO01 (sample SAMN10711878, study PRJNA513372) | rock metagenome | isolation source: Antarctica rocks | place: Antarctica: Victoria Land, Finger Mt sud
CCAGCAACGCTACGCTCAGCCAGGCGTGAAGCCCAAAAGTCCACCTGTGTTGCCAAGCAGCTGCCTCAAATTTTGCTTGGGCTGAGTGCGGTGAGGTGTGAAGCCCCAAGAGATCCAGCCTTGGTCTTGTGCAACCGTGACAAGGTGCGCCCTTCTCTACTTCTGTGCAGCTTAACAAGCACAAGCCAAGTCTTGGGGTGCTGCTCATGATGCCTATAACCACATGGATGTTTGAATCATCACAGGAATGCTTGTTGACAAAGAAAAGAAAAGACTACACCTTTCGGCGTCAATTTAATGAGAAGCCAAGTATTATACTGGACCAGGGGCGCAGCTTGTTGACACTTCTTTATTGTGATGCATGCAGCATTCCGTAGGCGTTACCGTTACCTTTGCACAGCTATTTTCAAAGCTTCGGCATGTCGTTTTGGCGATTTTGTTTTGTTAATGCATGTTCTTTGGGCTACTGCAACACCAGTGATAGCGACTGTCTTGTTCTGTTTGCAGTACAAGCCAAGTGAGGTGTTACAAGTGAAAGGGCAGCCTGAATGGTTCCCTTGCGCCACACTGTACTTCAAGACATGTGTGCACAAAGAAGGGGGCAAGCCAAGCTCTGAAGACTGCGCTGAAGTAGCAGATGTGGACAATGATGATCACTTCTATTGCAAGTTAGGCTACAGCAGTGTGAACAAGGTAAAGTTTCTGCTTACACGTCGAGATTATGCAAAGGCATAAGTCAAGTAAGAGACTGGCATTGGGTAAGCCACTTTGCAAGTATGTGTGACTGCGCTTGTGACTGCATGTGGCTACAGTTACAGACAAAGCTGATGTGCTTCAGTCAGCAAACTGAAAGGGTTTGCTTCAATGCAGTGTGCAGTTAGTTTGACACCCAACATGAACCATGATGTGGCATTGCGGTCTGGTGAGGGTGACGAGGCAAACGCTGATGATGAGTCAGATGACTCTGAGTATGACAGCAGATGTGATCATAGTTGTGCTTCTGCTACTGCAAGCAGCACTGACAGCGGTAGTGGCAGTGATGATGAAGGAGGCAGTCACAGTGATGGTGACGGTGGCAGTGACCTTAGCGGTGACCATATTCCTGGTCCACACAGCAGCTACAGCAGTGGCAATGGCCATGAAATCGATCATAGCAGTGACCATGGCAGTGACAGCGGCAGCGAATGGGACATTTTTGGTGATGATGAAGATGACAATGCAGATTATGAAACATGGTTTGGGAAAGTTCGTGGTGAAAGGTCCCGCGGTCCATCAGACACTACGCCACAGGCTCAGTATGCTCTTGGGTCAGACTTTGCCAGTGCAAGTGTACCTCTCAACGCCTGCCAGGGAAGGGATGAGAAGGTAAGAAATCTGAAGGCAAGCCTGTATGAAATGACAAAGGAGAAAGTTGTGTGTGAGGAGCATGCAGGTGACTTTTGATGCCTGTGATGACCCCACAGGCAGGATTGCACAGCAAATGCAAGCCACTCGAACATTGTGTATTGTGCTCAGCTTTGATGGGATGCCCTTAGCATTGGATGTATCAACCTTCTTTGGTCGCACTTTCAAGAAAGACTCAGCTGCACAATGTGAAAGTAGTTTCGGTGTCCCGCCTGGTGTTGTATCCACTCCTGTCCTGCAACAAGCTCCCTGACATGCAAAAAGTCTCATGTATGCATGTATGCCCATGTGAGTACAAGCTTGCTGCTTCGTGCCTGTACAGGGCAGGTTTCAGAAGAAGCCAGCAGCTGAGTTGCCGATCAGTTTTGGCAAGTCCCAGAAGTCACCTGTGCAGAAGGCTGACTACCAAGTCCAGGTAAAGGGCTGCCGATTGGTTCCCTTGGCATCAACCAAGCACATGGCTGACAACATGGCTGACATGGCACTTCTGCAGATAGACCAGCCAGTTGAGATGTCTAAAGCACTAGTGTGCAGGCAATGGTCAAAGTTTGCCTATCATGAGACTGCACCCCAGTTTGGTTTTTGACACCCTTGGCAACCGTGTATACATTTGTTGCAGCACTCCAAAATCTGATGTACATTGCAGCCAACTATTCTGTAGTTGCAAGCAGCCTATTTGGTGAACATAGGTCCAGCAAGACAGCCAAAGAGTGCTGGACCCTGAACTTGAGGTTTTCATGACAGCCCTGATCCTGAAAAGGAAACAGGGTGCAGAGCCCTATGCCGTGGCCTTGGCCGCGCTGCACCCAAACAGAGAGTGGGGTGACCCTGATTTCCGACATGCTGAGGCAAAGCAGCTAATGCAGTGGATCATACAACAAACAGGTCGGCATGGCATCTCCAATGCACTGAGCATGTGCTGAACGTGATGTGCACTGAGCATGTGCTGAACGTGACGTGCACTGAGCATGTGCTGAACGTGATGTGCACTGAGCATGTGCTGAACATGATGTGCAGATGGTGTGTTCATTTGACAGGAAACATGCAAGGCTGCATGCAACCCATTGAGTATGTGCACTGAGCTACACTGAGACTACAGTGACTGCGGTTTTCGTGTTATTGCGATGACATTTGTGAGCTTCGCTGAGTCAATGTGGGCGAAGCAAGTCTGGTTACTGTTTGACCCATATATTGTTCTTTGTGCTCATGGGCAATAAGTTCAAGCCAAGAAGCAGGCAAGGCATTTTCATGCTGTTTCACGCCACAAATCTGCCGCAAACCTTCAAAGGTCAGTCTTGACTGCTCTTGCTGAATGACTGCAGACAAGCAAGCCAGGTACCTACACGTGACAGGATGCTCTGGCTCTGGCAAAACACTAGTGATCAACAAGGTGTTGCGCTACTTGCAACCAGCTGGTGACCGTGAGGATTGGAAGTTTGTGACGGTGGATGCATACCAGGCTCAGACTGTGCAGCTCTTTTGCAGGAGTGTGTACGAGGTAAACTCTTTGGATCAAGATGTCTATTGAGCTGAGTCTGTAGATGTCTGTTGCAGCATGATGCTACCTTGCCTGTTCTCCAGACATCTGTGCACTTGTGCATGTGTGCAGTAGGTTCTCCCTATTTCTGAGACCATGTTGTATGTCTTGTATAGCCTCAGCTTCTGCAAGCGCTGTGAGATTGTGCTTCGCCTGATATTCTACTCTCTCCACTTGCAGGCTATCACTGGGGACAGGCAAAACAGGCAGTGCACTGGGGCTCTTGACGAGATGCTGAGTGGCAAAGGAGTCAGCCCCAAGAAGGTGGTGCTGGTGGTGGACCGCATTGACGTGCTGGGCAAGCATGCTGATGGCAGAAAGGTGACGAAGATGGCCCTGCTGCCACTCTGTACCCAGTTTTGAGAGCACCCTAGCAACAGTGATGTGTCAGGATTACGGCTGTAAAAGTGTGGTTGATTATCCAGTGTGCTGCTTTGGGTATACACAGAATGCGAAGCCCTTAATGTTTTGCTTCCCCCTGCCTCCACTGAGTTGAGCCAGTCAAGCAAGCTGCATGAGCAAGGGGCTAATCTGATGTGTATAATCAAACATGCATGCCGTAAGAGACCAGTGTTCTAACCCAACAAAGTCTTTGCTAGTTGTCTGAAAACCTGGAGGCTCAAAAAGTTTGCATTACAGGACCTAGCACTAGACTAGGCTGCATCTGACCCAAACAGGTTTGCTTGCTTACAGGTGCTTGTGAAGCTTGGGACATGGAAGCAGAATGGCAAGATGCTCATCATTGGAGTGTCCTGTTTACAAACACATGCTCCAGAAGAGCTTGACTTGTCAAGTGAGACAAAGTGAGCCCATTCCCCACATTAGTCACCGTAACAGTCTTCTCACCGTCGCATGAGAGAAGCTGTTGATGTATTGCCACCTTACTTCAGACCTCTGGTGGCTTCAGAGAGAGTGGTCATGCTTGTCACATGGTCTCTTCTAAGATGTGAGGCAAACACCAAACTCAATTGTACATTTGGTCTCTTCAGTGCAAATGAGGGCAACTACTGTCTCACATCTCAATTCAGCGCCAACACAATCTGCACTATCCATGGCATAAGCTTATGCTAATGCCATCTCCTTTTTTGGCCTTGGTAACGTCATCTCAAAAACTTGTAGAGCATATGTGTTGTTCACTTGACTGCTATAGGTCGTTGTGGTTTGAGCCCTACACTTTTGAGCAGCTGAAGCAAATCATCAGCACAAGGCTGGGGGAAAACAAGGTTTTTGAGCCTATGGCACTTTCAGCTGCTGTTCATGAGGTGAGCCAGACCCTTGTCAGCTTGAGCACCTTTGGAACAATAGTCTCACTCTTGTCTGCAAGCTTTATAACAATTTTCTTGAATGATCAGAATCACATCAACAAGACAAGCATTGAGCTACCACCTCGTTGTCCGCAGTCGAGCTGCCAACAGTGTGGTCACCTGCCTTTTCTCACCCTTCAGAGCATGTGATACACTGCAGAGTGTCACAGTTTTTGCTTACCATGAGTTATTGTGCTTGCCTTGTCATATGACTGTGCTGTTGCATGAGCAGGTGAAAAACACTGCATCATCAGACGTCAGAGAGTTGCTCGTGCTGTGTTCCAAGGCTGTCAACTATGCTAAGAGCAAGTCTTCCCAAGCATTGGCTGATTTGGAGCCTAGCACAAGCACTGCTGTAGACAGTACAGGTGAGATGCTTCCTTGGACACCATCAACAACACCACAAATCAAGAATGACTCCTTCACTCAAGCAGACAGTAGCTTGATACATGAGATTTGAAAGATGGCAGCAGCAGCTGTGCTCATAATGGTGACCACTGTCAAAGGAACGGCGGCCGCCTCTCGCCATGCACCTATTCGTAGTTGGCAGGGTTGCATTGGCAATTGGGTACCAGTATGATAGGCTTGTGCCACATCATGAAAGCCAGAGAAAAGCTTGTTGTTGAACTGGCTAGTTCACATGAACACAGCGACATACAATGCACCAGCCTTTTGCAACAGTGTTGACTGTGTGCATGCAGGTACCGTTACAGTAGAGCATGTGCGTGGCATGCTGCAGGATGAGCACATGACTGCATCCGTGAAGAGGATGAGAGGGCTGCCACCCATTGAAATGCGGCTGTTGCAGCTAGTGGCACACCAAGATGATAAACGCAGGCGCAAAGGTGAGGATCAATGGATTGCTTATGGCTCTGCTGGCCCAAGATCAAAGGCAGAGCCTATGCCACTGCAAAGGACACCACTGCAAAGTGCCACTACAGACGTGCCTAACAATCGGAAGTCTATTTTTCTCTTGAAGATGCATGTTGTGTGCTTGCCTCACGTGTCCTCAAATGCCCCATGAGTCAATACATTTTACAAGGTTTTTCTGTGTGCAGCACGGACAGTCAAGTACCTTTGTGATGCTGTGCGGAACTCTGAGCAATGGAGGAAGGTGCAGCCAAACAGAATCTATGATTTAGTCATCAGGCTGATTCAATGTGGCATACTTAAAGCTGCCAACAAATCTCCGGGAAGCTTTATGGAGGTTGTTTTGAGCGCACCTGCACAAGCTGTGGAGCTGGCACTGAAGTTGGCCAAGCAAGACAAAGAAGATCCCTTGCTTTGAAATCTGGACTGTAGTGCTGGTGAAGTTGCGGCATGCAGTGAATGTGCCCTGCCAGGCTGCACACTCTGGCACAATGCTGAATATGTGTATGCCAAATGCCAACTTAGCCCTGTAGCCTAGTAGTTCTTGGTATCCTCTCTAATGCACTGGAAGCAAATGATCATATGTTGATAATCACAGAGTCTGAAAACAGCGATGTCCGCATCATCAGCTGCAGCCATGCATCTACACATAGCTGGATCTTCGAACCTTGACTGTTTCGAAGTCTCCAGACACTCAAGCCATGTACAATTAACAAGCTGTTCGTTCAATGGTCAATGCGCAAGAAAGTAGTAGGCGTTTGTAGCAGTTCTAATCAGCCACTGGCAGGCAACACTGATATTCGCATTGCAAACATTGCGCCTTGAATTGGTAGACAACCAAGCTACTTTTTGTCTGGGGCAAATTGAGCATGACAAGATGGCACTGGGACATGACAAAACAACGCTCTGTTGCTAAACTTGTGACGCCACACTACTGCCAAGGAGGCGCGTGTACTTGCAGGCCACAGGCAACTTTACACTGCTGCGTGTCAGCAGCCCACTTGCCATTGCTTGTGGTTTTGGTTTGCTACATTTTTGCAGACGATGTCATGCAATGTTTCCAACCAGCACCTGTGCTGTCTGGCTTTTCCCAGCCTCTCAAGTGTGGGGTCCAGCATCATTGATGCCTGCCACTCTAGCTGCATTGCCAGCAGCCAGTGAGCCCTGCAAGTAAATCACATCTTTAGGCTGGGGCATCATGCAACCGCAGTGTGCACATCACATGACAACGCATGCAAAACTAGCAAGAAGCATGAACCACATCGCGAGGGCAACCAAACAAACGGCTGCATGCACATGCGCTGTGACAACAATGGTGATTTGGAGCATGCAGGCTGATGTGCTGGCGTGCCAATGCATGGCTTGTGGGAACCACAGGATATTGACTCTGCTGGTCCAGGTCACACAGCAGCAACCACACAGCAAGATGCCGCAGTGCTCACACGAGTGTTGCCGTTCCAGTTTTGTTTGCGTATATCCATTGCCAGCAAACATGCTGTGTATACTGGACACACAGACACACACAGAGACAGACAAACAAACAAACACACACAGACACACACAGAGACAGACAGACAAACAGACACACACACAGACACGACACACACACAACAGACAACATACACATCGTAAACTGACAGAGTAGGATTATGGCCACACGAACTGGGGAGCTAACCTGAGTGCAGGCAGACCCATTTGCATGAGCTCATCTTCTGTCAAGGCTCCCAGAAGTGAACGAAAACAATCCAGCATGGCAGCAGCATCTTTAGGAGCAGGTGTGAGCTGTGTCTTGTCAGCTGCTGTCTTGGCGCCTCTGCCAGGAAGAGCTTCGTACTCTGCAGCATGCTTCAGCAGCATGTACACTGCAAACACCTGCAGGTGCAGCATGATTGGAGTTGCGGGCAAGAACAGGAGTAGGGAGTCAATCAGTGTGAGCTGGCTTGCATCGTGTGAGCTCATTGCCACAAGCAAGCCAATATGCTTTCAGGCTTCCTAAGCCGGATCCAGTTGTGTGTGAAGGTGTGGCGATGACTCTGTGACACATGGCAACAAGAATGACCATGTGTCATCTGCAGTGTGTGACAATGTGCACCACGCTGATGTGACTGTGCTTACCTGGTCACTGCGGATAATGTCATGAAGCTTCTGGGAGACAGCTGCAACACCCTGCAGGTTCAGCTCCCTGGAATCTTCATTCTCTTCATCAGCATGCTGGCTGCAGAAAATGCTTGAGCCCAACAGAGTGTGTGTCAGCTTAGCAGCAGTGTTCATGCCTGTGAGATACAGGGTGTGCTGCACGTCTCCAACCACATGCTGCATGTAACGCTGTGAAAAAGGGAAGTCTTGACCTTGTTTGATGCTGCCAGCCATAGCACGCAGGGAAAGATCTAGCAAGACTGGCAAAACATCCTGCACAACCATTGTGATGCACTGTCAGACACACATCAGCTAGGTGAATACAGCCACTGATATTGCTTCAGGGGTTAGGCCTGACCTCACTGTATGCGAGACAAAATGAACACAAAGCTGTCAAAGATGATGCATCCAGCCACACAGACCAGAGCATGTTACAGCTCACCCAGTTGTATGCAAACGATGCTTTCTGAGATGAGCTGGGCGCATAGCATACACACAAAAATGAGGTAAGGTGATGACCTGCAACACCCTGGGGCCCTCGGGGGCTTTCAGAAGCGCATTCCAGCCTGTAGCCTTTAGCTGGAACTTGATACCGTCTACCACCTTCTCGGCAAGGCGCACCACCAGTACGCTCACATCACTGCTTCTCTTGGATTTCTGAGCTTGCTTTGCAATATCCTTAGGGGAGCTCTTTTGATCCTGCATCATTTTGACTTGCTCAGGCTGCTAAAGGGACCAAGGCTATTATAGCTAGTTAAAAGGACAGACGCTGGAGTCATGTACACAGGATGCCCTCAGTCTCTAAGAGGATTCTTCACTGCAAACACACACACCAGCAACTCTGCAACAATGTCTCAAACGGGTGTTGTGCAGAAGGCTCTGGCCACAGTCATGTTCTTCCAACAAACAACATGATTGATGACTTCCACACACAGCTTATAAACATTGAGATCTAAATGGGAAGAGTGTAGATTGACCTTCATCTCGTCAGCCCAAGGGCGCTGCCAGGAGCCATTGAGGCGGGGATGCTCCATGTGGTTGGCATTGTGTGGGATGTGACATGGCTGCAGCATGGCATATGTGCTTTCCACCCAGCCGTCTGGGTCATCCCCGTCCGCATCATCAAACCCCAAACTTGCCTCTACTCCAGCCTGTCTGCAGCTGGCAAGCAGCTTTTCCAGCAAGTATGCACTGCTCATCTCTGACTCTATGTGCCAGTCATTGCAAGACACCTGCATGCATAATCATATTGCTGTAAGCTTCTTATGCCGGCAACTAATGATAATGCATCAAGCAAACTGGCCATTGCTGAGCTCTGTGTACCAAAGGCTGCATGACACCTGTAAGCACTGACTCGATCTTGCGAGTCTTTGCATCATCTGGGTGAGCAATAACAGCTGCTGCATGTACATTCTGTTGATCTATGTATAAGCTAATCATGGTATGGCACTGGTGCGCTATGGTGGGAGTGATGTACAGACACACACAGACTGACAGGCACTGGAAGCATGCGGAATGATCTATAGCCTTGCAGCGATTTTGTTTCAGCGGGGTCATATGCATTTGTGCACGGACGATAAAGCTTTGTGCGGCACGCGTAGAGCTGCTGCAATTGCCTTGGGTGACAAAGAGCACGCTGCAATCAATGCACAGACAAGAACACCATCAAGAGGCAAGGCTGGACAAAGCAAAGCAGCCTCCATGTGACCAGATACACACCATGACATAGTAAACAGTTTTCAACGCTTGGAGGCAACCTTAAGGGAGGGTTCAGGACTCTGGGCATTGGCGAAGCTCATGAAGGCATGGCAGGACTGCTCTGGCAGCTCCACCATCTGGGCATGGCCCTGGTCGCGTATGTAGCAGACCAGGGGGATGCCCTCCTCCAGGTACATCTCCAGGGGCAGCAGGCAGGCGTGCCGCTCATGAGCCCCCACCACCGCTGCATGCACCCTCTCCATCTGCCTGCACGTGTACACGCAACTCTGAGGCATGTGCATCCAACTGGATTCATGCAATATCAGCTGTTTAGCAGGGAAACATCATGATATACAGCTGCATTGATATAAAATGGCTTAGAGGCAGGCAAAACGACCGTATATATTAGTTCCTGGGTGTGTAAGCAGGTGAGAAGTAGGGTGGTGACCTGACACTGGCGGCAACAGAGAGGGGCTGCACAATGAAGTCCCCACAGCCACAGTTCCAGGAGCGCCTCTTCTTGGTCTCCTGGTGGAATGCAGTCAGGTTTGACGCCTGCCCGCAGGGCGCAAAGAAGGTGAAGGAGGCGGTGCCAGTGCTCTCCACACACATCTGCTTGAATAGGCTGCCTGCCCGGTCTGACCGTATGGCTGCAGGGAGCATGGCATTCACAGCTTGGTCCACCCCACAACACAACCCTGCATCTCACACAACGCATGGGTTCACAACTAAATGCGGATCAGGATAGGTCCAAGTCACAGCAGGGGTGATAACTGCCCAGATGCCTTGCCTCTTCGGCACTTGAGGTGTGTCCTCTTGTGCCTTTCAACTGGTCAACTGAGTATGCGCCAGAAGCCAGACTCGAGGGCGCCTGATTTGGCAGTGCAGACTAGATGATCAAACACAGCCTTGCGGCAAAGTCAGCATGGCAGACCAAAGTGGCAAAGTCAGCGCAAAGCGGCAAGCTTACACCAGAATGCAAGGGTTCCACACAGAAGTCAACAGCATATAGAACAAGCATAGTTGTTGGTGTCTTTGGAAAGGCACAAGAGGGTGAAGAGTGTGCTGACCAGGGATGTCTGCATGGCTGTTGCAGCCAGGTGGCAGCTCTCCTGGAAAAGTTCCATCCAGGAAGTACAGCCGCTGAAAGCTGTCTGGATCCTTCTGCATACTTGCCGTGATGGCGTCCCAGATCTTGACATCATCTGGCAGCACTTCACCAGTGCGAAGGCCTTGCTGCCAACCGCCATTCTGCAGTATGCATACTGGCTGCTGTCAGTCAAGTGGACAACCTGTTTCTGACTGGCCCATCTGATACCACATACAGTGGCATTTGGCGGGCACATTGCAGGTGGACAATGGCTACTCAGAAAATGACGATGACTAAGAAGATGATGACTAATACGACAATGACTAGTGACTCATAAGATGTTCCACTCATTCCACAGCAAAATTAGGTGCTGTGAGACGCTGTATGCTTTGTGCATCTTGCGGACAGTATGTACAGTGTGTTTTTGCACACTCATGCTGAACGTGAACCAGAGAGGGGACACAGCACAGGGCATGCACACAGGAGTAACGTACTGGTCATACACAAGCGTAAAGTGAGTGCAGCAAGCAAGCAACTAGCAAAGCAGGGGGCTGCGGTACTGGAGCAGGTAGGCAGTGAGTCATTTGTGTTGACCTGCACATTGCAGGAGGCTGCAGTGGCATCATCAGCTTGCTCCTGCAGCTGTCCCACAGTCAGCTCGCGGGTCTTGTCCTGTAGTACCTCCCACAAGCCTGCTAGAGTGGCGTCCCAGTCTGAAGCACAGGCATTGGACACGACTCAGCCCGACACAGCAGCTGCCAGAGCAGTGCTTCAATGCAGTACTGGACAGCAATATGAACATTGCTCAGTCATTTGAGGGATCAGCAAAAATGGCGGCAGTCAACAAGCAAAAAGAAGAAAAGGGAAATGATAACGGAGGAAGAGACATCCAAAGATATGAGCAGCAAAAATGGGCTGAAAAGGAGAAAGATAGCAGAATGGGTAGAAGGGAGATTGCAGCAGCAGCTGCAGAAGAAGAGCAGTACAACAAGACAGAGGACGAAGAAGAAGAGAAGGCATGAAGGGCAGAGGAAAAACGGTCGAGAGGAAGAACCGGAGGGAGACAAAGAAGAGGAAGAAAGGTGATGGGCAAGATGAAGAAGAAGGGGGGAGAGGAAGATCAAGAGCAAGAAATGAAACAGAGGGCACGAGGAAGAAGAAGAGAAAGACACGAAATGAGGGAAAAAGGAAGAGGATGAGGATAGAAAAAGAAGAAGAGCAAGAAAAAAAAGCATGACAAGATGCAGTAGCCAAGCGAGGCTGAGACGATTTGGATGCATGTTGCTCATTGAGACAGCGTAGGTTGATGCCTACCAGGATGGCTTGATTGAGTAGTAGCATGAGAGGCGGGTCCTGCTGGACACAGCCCATTGGGAGCTTGCAGCTGCCCTTCACCAGCTGAAGAGCGCCATTCAGAAGCCAGAGCCAACAACCCTTCAGCTGCGCTGTCAATGTGTGCTGCCTTGCTGGGGTTGTACACAATGAAGCGCCTCTGCAGCAGGCGGAAGTTGCGCAACTCCTCGCTTTCTGCATTCATGTCAATTAACATTTGTGGCTTGTTGTGATATGGTGTTGCACAACTTCTCACAATTTGCCCTGCTACACCAGATTCAGCAAAATGCAAAGAGCAAACACAGGCTGCGGCGCAACTTGGGTAGGAAGCTTGTTTACAGGGTAGAGCTGATGTCTTGTATATCCAGCAATCTTGCTGTTAACACCTTCACGCACATGCAATGGGCATGCTTGCCATTTTTGTTAGCCAGATGACATATCAGATGGTGCCGGAGCCTACAAAGCAAGCTGGTGGCGTGTGCATAAGGAGTGCAGATAGGCAGAGTGCAAGGGGCCTGACCTGGTGTGTCTTGCTGACTCAGGGCATCCACGCTGATGACATAGGGCTCCATCACCAGCTCGGGGCCATACACCTTCCTCACCATTGCATGGTAATGCTTGCATGCCTGCACACCACCAAGTGCACCTAGCTTTCACTGTCTGCAATGGAGTCGTCAGGCTGTGAGACGGACATAATTCACCAACAAGCGAGGTCTGCCTAAGAGGTGCAGAACAAACCAATAAAGTATATGCCACACCAAGAGCAAAGGAGAAGAAGAAGAATTGGCGGAGGAGGAGGAGGAGGAGGATCAAGGTGGAGAGGAAGACGAAGAAGAAGAAAAAGAGGAAGAAGAAGAAGAAGAGGAAGAAGAGAAGGGAGAAGAGGAGGAACAATTAGAGGAAGAGGAGCAGACAGCAAAAATAAATACAGGGCAACAAGCACACCTGTGCAGACGAGAGTGAGTCGGGTGGGCCAGGGTGACCATCTGGGCACTGGCCCATGAGGACCACCTGTACAAAGGTGTCATGGGCAGCAAGGGCTTCATCAGCTGCTGCCCTGCCCCACCTCAAGAAGGCCCTCATCCAGAGTCGCTTGCGAATGCGCACCTCAAACTGATCATACTGGTTGGCAGACGCCTGTAATGATTGCTCTGCAGGGAGCAGCACTGTTCACTGCATGCCTTGGACATTACACTCTACACTGTCAAACAGAAAGCTGCACAGCAAATGTTGTGGCACCAATGCAAAAGCTTAAGCAACCGACAAGCAAAGACAATAACTGGGATGATAGTATCTAAATGCACAGCTGGTGTGTAGTTGACACACCCAAAGATGATATCAATACAATTTCAGCATTGGTATTCCATGAGCTTTTTGCTGTTCTTACCGTAAGAGCTCAGACGGGCACCACATGCATCATGCCATTCAGCAGCCAGGTGTGTCCCTTCAACACTTCCAAAGTACAACTCGGGGTAGTCAGCCACAGTAGCACTTGTGCTGCCTTGCACATGGGAGGCTACAAGGCGCTCACAATGCAGTTGCGCGTCAGTGGGCAGAATCACGAGACCCTGGCAGTCAGAGCGAACAGCATCAACTTGGGGTTCAGGGCAGACCCGAGCCTGATGGCGGGTCTTATGTTTGGCCTCATGCTGAGTTTGGCCAGGAGGCTCAGGCTGAGATGGAGTTTGCTGGACAGGGTGGGGCCAAGTACAGCACCACAGCTGGGACTGCCGCTGACTGTGTGATATGGTGGAAGGGGCCAGAGTCAAACTGGCAGCTTCCGGCAGACTGTGGAGTTGAGACTGTAGCAAAGCATGAGGTGCATCTGGGGGAAGAATCTGGGTTCTAGCGTGATCATGCGATTCAGGCTCAAGTTGGCATTCAGCCTGAGGTTGAGCGTGATAGTTGGCCTGTGGGACAGGCTGCAGCTCGGGCTGGGGCTCAGGCTGGGATTGCTTTTGGGCTGAGGCCTCATGACTGACTGGGAGGACAGCACGAGCCTGACCTATGGGCTGATGCCCCACCCATTGATGCGGTACAAGCTGAGGCTGAGAGGAAGGCTCAACTGATGGCTGAGCTGGAGCTGTGCGGCTGTTTTGTGCTGCTAGAACATCTGCTGTGACATCACCAGCTTTTGTGCCTGGTTCAAAGCTGGGAGCAGGCTTGCGCCTCTTTGCCTTGCCGGCACCGTGTGACCTGTGTGGAGCAGGAGAGGTTGCGCCAACCTGGGAGGCTGTCCAAGCAGAAGCTGTCTCACTTGGTCTCTTCCTGCTATGCTGTTTCAGCACACTCACTGGCAAAGGTGCCTGCTGACCATCTGTGGCAGCAGCAGCTCTGTCATTGTTCTCCCTAGGGCACAATGAGACAGGCTCCCTGCTGGTGTCAGGCTGTTCCATGTTGCCAGGCCTCAAGCTTGCGCTCAACTGCGCTGCATCAGGCGCTGCAGGTGACGCAGGGTGAGTGTCATGACCTGCAGGCCTGTCAGCTGCCTGAGCCATGGTGTTACGCACAGTTGATGCAAGCTGGTCAGGGGGAAGCTGTGCATATGGTCCAGGAGCCGTTTGCCTGGAGGGCACAACACCAGCTCTGCCATGTGCATCATCAGCCGCAGTTGTGATGAAGCCAGAGTGAGGGTGATGAGCAGCATCCTGTCCTGCTTGCAAGGCGCTGATTGCAGCTGGGTCCTGGTCCATCTTGTCCTCGCCACTGCTCATACCTGCCAGAACAGAGCACTCAGCAACACAGCTTCACCGGATGAAGCCAGTCAGGGATGCAACCAACCTTGACTTTGGGGCCTTAACGTCTGGCAGCAATACCTGTTCCATGTGTCAGGGTTTGAATGCACACTCCCTAAGGCTTGCTGTATCCACAGAACAAGATCAATAGAGTGGGCATTCAAGCTGAAGAGCTGCAGTGGGTGAGTTTACCTGTGGCAGCACCCAGTGAAGCGTGTTTGCCCTTCCTCTTGCTCTGCTTCTGGCTGGTGTTGGTGGAGTCAATCAATACCACTGGCTGACAAATTGGCACAGAGTCCACAGCTGGCATGAAGTGAGCATCAGCTGCCTTGTCCTGACTGGGCTTGTGCGCTAAAGCTGTCTGTATATGAAGACTTCTGTGCAGAAAACTCCCAGCAAGCAGGCTGCCTGAGTCAGGTGTCTCTTGGTCACCACAGGCAAGTTCTACAGCCTGCTCCCATGCTGGTGATTGGTGTTGCAATGCCATAGCTCTGGTGGGCGATGCTGCTAGTGGTGCTGTAGGACACAGCAAGACTGCACGTCCTGTGCTGAGGTAGGAACCGGCAACAACAGGGAATGTGTTGCTACCTTGGGCAGCTTGCCTGTGCATCTGCACTTTGCCAGTATCATCAGCCTGAGCTGGATTACCCTCCAGAATTTGTGCTGTATCTGCAGCTATCCCTGCATCAGTCTGGGTAGCAGCTGATGCCACACAGGCATGCACCTGCTTGTTGAGTTGCTGCTGCTGTTGCTGTTGTAGCTGCTGCTGCCGTGATTCCAGAGGGGATGCCTCTGACTGCAGTGCCTGATCAGTCTTCGATGCCTTGGTCTTCCTCTTCTTCCTGACTCTGGCCTGCTGGCCAGCTGCATCTGCATGTGACTCTTGCAATGCAGCTTTGGCTTGACCTTGTGGTTTTGCATCTGCATGACCTTGGACAGCTTGTTGCCAGTCTACAGTTGGCTGCTGCGCAGCTTTGTGAGCTTGCTGATGCTGGGCAGTAGCTGGCTTTGGCTCCACACCTGCTTCTGAGGTCTGTAGCAGACCTGCTACCGGACAAGTCAGCAGAGGTGCTCTTGAGGTGAGCGCTGCAGCCGGCTTTGGGGCAAGAGCTGATAGCTGCTGTTGCTTTGGAGCAGCCTGAAGCACACTAGCATACTCATACTGACCCAAGTTGGCAGCTCAGCAAGTTGCCGATGGGCGCATCTATCAATCAAATATGCATACATTCCCACAGAGAGAACAGGAGATTGAAAAGCAGATGTAAGGTCCAGCAGCACACCTGCGGCATGGTGAGCAATACATACAACTCCAATGCCTGTTCGTTGTCTTCCAGCAAGTCTGCAACAGTGACAGCAACGGTCGCCAGTTGGTATTCATCAGCGCCTTTGCACAGCAGGTCCAATCCACAGCCTGGCATGTAAGTCATAGGCAGGCAATACCTGAGACAGCAAAATTTGGCGCAATGGCTATATGGTGCAGCATCTGGCCATACACGGACATTGTCGTCTCAACTGTTGTGCACAGCACATGACCATACTCTGGATATATTTGCTGATGTTCCTGAGAAACTGCATCTGCATGAAATTGGCACACAGCAGGATGTCAGTCATTGCATAGCAGTGTGCAAGGTTGGTATCTTGTTAACTACAGAAGCAGCTGAGATTTGCTGCTGTGCACATGCAACAGCTCATTCATGAGTTACACACACACACATACCTTGCAGCTGCTCAATGCAGGTGTCGCGTCTAGCATACGACATGAATCGGGTTCCCAAGCTTGTCTGCACATACAGCTTCACTGCATTACGGTTCTGCCTGCCTGGATGTTGTGCCATCGACTTAT
>JAABUO010004769.1_pt1 | contig 15948 bp, 16 predicted proteins | sample 5559291 | NCBI WGS metagenome assembly JAABUO01 (sample SAMN10711878, study PRJNA513372) | rock metagenome | isolation source: Antarctica rocks | place: Antarctica: Victoria Land, Finger Mt sud
AAGGCCTGCTTCAAGCTCAGATCTTGCTTCTGCTTTTTCACTTGCTCAACCAGCAAGTTTGCGAAGTAGTTCTGCAAAGCAGCAGATCAAAGAGATTTTATACACGGCATTTGCTGTTGCTTGGCCAGATGAATTTGCAACAATGCTGTGCATGGCTTGCTTATCATAAAATCTGGAGACGGTACATCAAGCATCTCAACTCAGCGTATCAGTCCTTGAAGCAATTGAGCCAGACGCTGTGCTTTTTTCCCCCACAGACATGGCACACATTCAAATCTAATGTCAAACAGCGTGCAGCTTCTTACCTCAAGCTGGGGCGGGCATGTAGCAGGCGTGAACCAATGCAAGTTGCCTAAGGTCATGAATAGTGTTATGCACCTCTCAACTGCCTCCAATGCCAAGGTATGTTTCTGCACACAAACACATCAGTACTTAGTTTGGCCTCCAATGCTAGTGTATGCCTCGGCACCAAACACATCAGGAGTAAGTTTTACGTACGGGGCTGGTGTATGCCTTTGCACGCAAACACATCAGTATATTTTTGGAACGCATTCAGGCAACAAATGCATGCTGCTGTCAGAAGCTGCAAGGCTCTACTGCCTGTGTCTGGATCTATGTCACAAGGCAAATAAAATGGTACATACACCATCGGTAATCCGAGTCTACAATACATACACCGTCAGAGTGCCAGCCAGTTGCAAGCATGGCAGTTGTGATACAAGGATGCGCATAAATGGTGTCAGACACACTGGATCTTTGCTTCAGCTGACTCACGGGCAGTAACCACAGCCGGCGCTCAGATGATGGTGCGCATTGCTCAAGAGTAACTGCTAAGGTTCATAGCAAGAAGATGCACAACCAAGCAGACTTGGTACTCACAAATGAGCCAGGGTCTTTGTCTGGACGCGCCAAGTGCAGGTTCATAGCCAGTGCCTTGATGATGTTGGCTTTCCTGAGAGCCTCTACCGACAGGCTGCTGAGCAGCAGGTAGGTGGCGTCATTCACTGTGTCCTTGCTGTGCAGCTCAAAAGCCTCCTGCCCTGCAGATTTACTCATACATTTAGTACCTCACAGTCTGAGGTGTGGAGCCAGTTGTGACTCGTCAGACATCCAAGCACCGGTGGATGTGGTGTGCAACAGAACCTGGTTGGAGTTTGGCTCGTAAAAGAGCCTAGTGTTGCGTTGTCTGTAGTTTGCGTCAAATAAGAACAAGTGCTGACCTTCAACGATGCTGTGAAAAAGGCAATTAAAAAAGAATGTTGCACACAGGCTTTGCGCTAATTGCCTGATTGCAGATGGTGGCTTTTCAAGCTCAGATACTGATATCAGTCTGCTCTGCAGAGTGTGGCTGGCTTGATGGTCATGATGCCATGCTTCTGTCTCACAGGCATGCACACCATTACAAGAGCAACAGGGCATGTGCGCTGATCCAAGACACCCTTACGCTGCCCACATGCAGTGGATGCATCTACTTGCAAGCACAACAAGATGGACAAACAGACAGTCAGACAGATTGGCAGACAAAACGCAAACGATGGAAACAATAGCATACACCTTTTGGCAGCCATAATCAGACTAACTCTTGAGTATGATGAAAGAAGTGACACAGTGATCAGCTGTGACAGACTTGAGAGCAGTGACACATTGAACAGCAGTGGCAGAATTCACAGCAGCAAACAGCAGTGACAGGGTTAACAGCAGCAAACAGCAGTGACAGACTTAAAAGCAGCGACAGAGTCAACAGTAGTGACAGACCAACAGCAGTGGTACACAGAACAGCAGCGGCACACTTAACAGCAGTGCCATAACGAACAGCAGTGACATAGGGCACAGCACAGTTAGCAGTGCTACCTGCTAGCCATGCAGATGCAAAATCTTGTGGGGATTGTGAGAGGGCATGAGCCATGGGGGCAGCCAGGCTGTCCATGGCCCTCTGCCTGAAGTTGGAGTCGTCTGTCAGCACCTCGGCCATGTGGAGGCTGTTCAGCTGCATCTGGCCCTCTCCTGTGAACTCCACTGGAACTGCACTCACCTTGGGCCTCTGCAAAGTCAAGCCTGCAGGCACGCCATGCAGAGAACCCTTCATATGGACAAAACTTTGTATACGACCAAAACCTGAAATGTACCTCTTGATCTTTTTACTTTTTGGGCGGTTTCAGAATTGTCCAGACATTGTGCTGACTGGTGTAGCAGTTGTACATTGACAACACAGAGCACTTGCATGTTGCTGTGTCATTCGCAATGTCTTTCCTGCATTCAATCAATTTCAAGAATGGTCTTCAGATGCGTGCTGCATGCCCCAAGCCCCAAGGCTTGCGCACTACCAAAAACTTGCCGGTTGTCCCACATGAGACCTTGACATATGATCAGCAATCACAGAGCAGGCTCACCAGCATAGCCCAGGATATTGTCCACACACTGGTCCAGTAGTTCTGAGGTGGCCAAGTGACCGGCTGCTTGGTCAAGAAAGCCTGTGGCTTCATAGTCACTCAAGCACAGCATCAGGGCCATGGCTCTAGCTGACAGCAGCTCTGCTGCACCTGCCACACAGACATCATTCATTCATTGACTGAGCATGTGTCCCCCCATAGGGACAGGTACACCAGATGTACATCAATCAATCAATCAATCAATCTATCAATCAATCAATCAATCAATCAATCATTCAATACATTTCTTCCCATAGGGTCAGGTACATACAGCCATGAGTAGTTTCCCTGTGTGAGACAGACAGATATCTTCAGCTGGAAACACAGATAGTCTGGTCTTCCCAATGTCATGGCAGCAACCCTTGTCAAGCGCCTGAATCTGCCTGTGCAAGTCCTTGGTCTCATGTAAAACATCAATAAGACGAAGCGGAAGAAGCTCAAAGACTGTACACGACATTACACTTGATGACAACATTGGAATCTCGTCTGGCTATCATGCTTTGGTTGGCTGCTGTGCTTGATGCATGGGGCAGGACGCCCTCGTTCAGCCCTTGTGGGTTTCGGCGGTCTAGCAGTGCATGAGCACTCCAGGCACATACTTGCTGGTGACCCAACCTGTGGACGACACACGTAAAGCAGCACGCAAATGAAGCACCTTGTGCAGCTGCAGTGCTATGGGTGTCTGTGCCCGGGAGAATGGGCACGCAGGTTAGCCCCTCTTGCTTGAAGGGGGGAGGGGCCAGGGGTAGGCTGTGAAGGTCCAGCCCAGCAGCAATCAGGCGAAGTGGTGCAGCAAAAGGCTTGTCCTGAATGGCCAGCCTACAGCAGCATCCTGATCTCATATGTGATATGATCAGTTGCTGAGTTCTACATCCTTGTGCAGGCAATGGTAAGATACAGAAGCAATAGCTGCATCAGCAACATCAGCAATTTACACACACTCTTGACATGCGACGGCGAAAGCGGCTATTTAATCCGAATTTTCCTCAGGTTATTTCAAATGATCATTTTAAACATTCTACCAATCTTGATGGCTTGAATTTTCGGACTTGGGTCTTGGGTTTCAGTTTTTGACTCTGCAGGTCATCAGCATTGAGTGTGGCGTGGGCAATGACACAGAATGTTGCAGCAGCCATCAAGACCACACCAACACTTAGGTGCTATTGCTGGTACGCTGACGGCAACAGCAGGACCTCATACAGGGAGCTAGTCAGGGCTGTTTGTACCTGACCCTAGGGGAAGACACATGATTCATTCACAAATGGAAGAATTCATCAAACTTGCCTGTAATAAAAGAGAGGTGTGGCAGTCAGTTCTGCCAGGACTTGCATGGTCACTCCAGCATGATATGACAGCATGTACAGGTCCAAGCTGGTGTTGCCTGACACCAGCGCTGACCGTACCTGCGCTGCAGACATGACTAAACTTCAGACTTTGATGCTGTGATGATGATAATAATGGTAACAGTAACATCGACACTAGTACTAATGTACTACTTGAAATAGTAATACTAACGTGCTACTAATAACAATGCAACAACCACAATAATAACAATAGTGATGATGATGATGATGATGATGATGATGATGATGATGATGATGATGATGATGATGATGATGATGATGATGATGATGATGATGATGATGATGATGATGATGATGATGATGATGTTTACGCTTTTTGGCTCATGAGCTAGGTATGTGCAGGGCAAGTCTTGCCTCTCCATACTCTGATGCTGGTGACATTTGCAGAAATCTATACACATTGCTGGGCATTGCACAGATCCTGCAGCTAGACTCAACTGAGCTTTTGATGTTGCTTGCAGCTCGTGTAATGGTGTTGACAGCACCATGCAGCAATCCGCACCTCTGTCATTCTTTTCAAGTCCTTATGTTGATGATGTCATGCTTGCAAGGCACAGAAGTAGAGACAGAAGTTGGTGAGATCAAGTACATTACAAGCATACACTTGTGAGCGAATACAGCACCAGTGTTTTCTAAATGTAAATGTCAGCAATCACATGACTCACCATGTTGATGACGACAGCCACAGCATCAAAGATAGCATCCAGGAAGATGGGGGAGGCTGCCTGCTTGAAGAGCTCCATGCACAGGAAGTGCAGCTCCACATCAGCAACAGCTGCAGCTGGTTGGAAAGCATACAGAACAGCATTCAAAGCTGCAGGCACCATGGCTGCTCTGTCCAAACATTCCTACAATGGTAACATACATGCATAAGGTACGACGGCTTCACACAGACATTCACAGACCCTAAGTTGTCGCCTCAGGAGCAGGTCTCCAGACATGCAAGCTGGAAGGCGTGACTGTTCTTGTCTTTCTAGCAGCACCAGAGGTTGCTCACAAAGCGTTGAAATTTTGAATGAACACGTTGCACTTCTGCAGCAAAATGTCAGCAGCCGCAGAAAGACAACTTGCACTGCTGACTTGTCATGAACGAGTGCGAGTCTGCCAATATGTAAACAGGTCTGAAACCACATCAAGGCAAATTGCTAGAAACTGCCATGCCTTGTACGGTCTTGGCACTTAGAGCAGCACAATGAAGGCAGATGTAGACAAATATGTTTGGAGTTTTGCAGTCTGACCTGATCCCTGTCAGGATCAACAGCAGCTGCATTGCTGTGCTGCGCTGCGGGCCCAGCAAGGCACGATAAGGTCATGTTTGCTAGATCCAGAACACGCTCATGAAAGGTGGAGTCCTATGCAGCAGTTGTCAGCTATCAAGGGGGCCTCAGTTTCACACGCCATGTTTATGCAGCATGCTTTGGTGCACTTCTCAGGGCACATTACATACTAGCCGGCAATGATGTGCAAAGTGCCAGCTGCAGCATCTGGCTCACCCTGTCAAGCAACTACACATATGCTTGACATGCATGACCACCCTGAGCAGTGTTGCACATGCTGGACTACGCCCTGATGCGCAGCACTGACAGGGCAAGAGACGCAGTACATGAAAAACTCAGTAGTCATTTCAACCTTGCAGCGTCATGGAAGCAGGCCCTGAGAAGTGCAAGTGAGAAATAAACTTGTGCAACAAAGACTGAGGGCAGTACAAGCATACTTGTCGTGCTTGTGTGAGAGCGTTACTGAAGTTTGAGCATAATTCAACATGGAGTGTGTAGAAAGCGGGCAAAAGTATGTTTTGGATGCAAGGGCAGCTAACCTGATTGATGGCTGCAGAGACCTCTTTGATGACAGCTGAAAGGCCACACAGATTGCCCAACAGGGTGAGACCCTGCATGAGGTACCCCCAGATACTGGTGTGGCTCAGCTTGTGGGGTGTCAGCTCTGCTTGCCAGCTACCTTCACCTGCAGCACGACAGTGCCCCCTTGTGCTCTCAACATGGTAGTCTGCACATGCGCAAATTGATACACCAGAGCAGTCTGGTGTGTGTGTGCCTGCTGGCATCGCAATCAACTGCAGAGTGGCCTATTTCATGTCAGCTCAGCAGTGCATGGAGGTTTGCACATGATGAGGACTCAGGTGACAGCGTGCTGGACTGTGCAATCAAAGGTCGGAGCATCAAGAAATATAAGTACATGCCTAGTACAGGGCATATATACCATGCTCTGCAGATACACAGACAGACTGTCACCTGCCCTTTGAGGCTGCTGCGCCATTAAACAAGCTATAAGGTGGACAGGAAGGGCTTTCATCAGATCCACAACCCCCATCTGCAACCCACAACTGATGACATTGTTGAACACAGTAAAAACCCTTACTGCATTGCCAGACGCCGCATAGGGTACCCAGAACCAGACTCATTGTGTTCAAGTGAATACCTTGGAATCAGTTTGGCCAGGGTAAGCTCCCTGAATGACAATACGCCACTCGTGCTCAATCTTTGTGGTGGCTTTGCGCAGGGCAGGCGTTGCAAGAGTGTGTAACCTGTCCACAGCCAAGTGGATGTCCAGCACCTGCGCACAACGCTGTGTCAACAGGTCATGCTGAACGCAAGTTCTTAAGTGTGTGCACAAACGTTAGTCCCACCTGTTCTTGCTGCTTGATTGCGTAGTCCCTGCGGAACTTGTGAATCTGCAGGAAATAACTTGATAGAAAATGGTTCTGATACGGCAGGGATCTGCACAGCCATGATGTTTGCATATTTCACAGTCACCTGGCGCTCAGACGGACCCGACATGGGCACGATTGCGTGCAGACAAACAGGGATCAACGCTTAGGCCCTAAGCATTCCTGGACGTGCAAGGAGCTCACGCAGACCATGATTGATCCTCTGACTTGAACAATTGTAAACTCTTCTCGAAGAAAGTGTCGATGCGCATCAAAGCGCCTGCGCACGATACGGCACCGAGCAGTGCCACTGCGACTGTGCGTTGGAATGAAGCAATATCATGGTCAGAGGCTGTGAGGTTTTCCTAAAATGATGAGTTGCTGAAGCGCGCTGCATGCAGACGATCAATTTGAACGGGGCGTAGTTGCGCAAAGCACAGGCATGTTGGCTTCATGATTGTTCAACGTTGACCATGACTCATTCATGCATAGCAGCTGTACAGGCATACATAGGCCCCATCCGCACGGCGATTTGACCTTGGGTCAGATCGGCCACATTTTGATTCCGAAGCGTCTGACCTCCGTTAGAAAGTGAAGTTGGTCGGGACCTACTTCACTTTCTAACGGAGGTCAAATCTGCTCCGTCAGAAGTGGAAGGCCATCGAGAGCTGTGGTAGTAAACTGAAGCGTCGCTCCTCGCAAGTATATGTTTGCGCTCCGCTGTGCCGCTCAGCTGTGGTCTGCAGATTTCGAAAGACCTCCGTCAAACCCGCATCCGTAATGAACACATTTGACCCAAGGTCAGACTCGGTTTGACCTTACGGTCAAATCGCCGTGCGGATGGGGCCATACAACGGCATATATACCACCTGTAATCAAATGCTGCACTAGACAATTCAGGCAGACTTCACAGGCACGATAGGCCACTGGAACAGGCCTGACACAACATGAGTTACAGGCCTAGGAGGAGACATGAGCTGCAAGTCAAACCAATAAAAGGACTAACAGCAGGGCATCACATACATTGGCGCGCTTTCATTCTGCCAAAACGCTGTGCTGACAGCAATGCATATGTCCACCTATGTCCCTCTATATACATATATCAGTCCGTCTACTACATGTCTTGAGTTGCTTCCTTGTGTGCACTGTGCGCCCATTCACGGATTGCTTTTTAGCCCAAAACTCATCTGACAGCCAGCTGCACTTTGTGTGTGTCGAACTTGTGACTTCAGCCGGACTGACAGCAGTCTTCTTGATGTCAAAATCAGCAGAGTGACATTGTGCAGAAAGCCCCTAGGGTATGCTCTGGCCCAGTGGGGACCAAACATTGTGAAATACCCAAGGATCTGCCCCATAATTTCTGAAGAGACAGCAAATACGCTAGTGTGCTTATCAACGTCTACCAACAAGCCAGCTGCAACTCTAGCACACGACCCTAAAGTTGATCACACAATATGAACAATGCTGACTGCTATACCACATGTCAGGTGCGTCTAGCAAGTATGTTTGTTTGCTTGCTGTACCATGTGCGCTGAGCCACAGAGCGCTTCTTGGCTCCAGGCTCATCTGACAACCAGCTGTACTTGCTGGTTGCTGAACTTGTCACTCCAGCAGGACTGACACCATTCTTTTCAGCGTCAAAGTCGGCAGCAACATCAGGACAAACAGTTTCCAAAGAGTTGCACTCACACAGCTTCTGCCCAACACAGCAAGGGCATCCTGATGCCTTCTTGCCAGAGGTTCGGCTGTATGGGCGAGCCTGCCAGCTGTGTACCTTGCCTTTTGGACACTCGTGGCAATGCCACCAAATGACCTTGCTGCTGCGCAACGTTGTGTTGCCAGGAAAGTTACCATTTTCTCTGTTTCTGTCATGATCCCACTGCTCCAGCAAGGCATGCTTTGCAATTGCAAAAGTAGGGCGCTTCTGCCTAGTGCCGTCTGCTACGCTGCCGCGATTTGCCTTCGCACACTGGGGGCACCCAGACTTGCGACGTGTCTTAGTCATGACTGAAGTCTGCCATTCGTGCAAGCAAACGCTGCATTTCCAATGGGCCCTCATGCGGCTGCAGACAGTCACTTGGTGTGGAGATATCGGATGGTTCTTCTTGGCATCCCAGTACAGTGCAACCTCTGGCGCTTTTCGAGCAAGTGTGTTATGCTGGCACACGGCTCGGCCTGAGCAGAAGGGACAGCCTGTCCCTTGGCTCCGTTTGTGCACAAAGGCTTCCCAAAGGTGTGTAAAACCCTCTGGGCACTGATCACATGACCACCAGACCTTGCGTTTGCTGTAAGGCTTGATCAGAATATGGCCAAGGTGTCTGTTCAACTTTTCATGCCACTGTCCCTGCAGCTCTTCATGGAGCAAGCTGATGTCGGGTCCAGCCTCATCAGGCTGTTGACTTTGCTGCTGTGGTAAGTTGTCAGTGCTACCATTGTCGCTATAGTCATACCCTGCAGATCGCATGCATGCATCTGATTGGCATGCAAGAGCAGATGCTCAAGCATTTTGAGGCACGAAGAGCTTAAGCTGCCTTGCGGACACAAGAAGCACACCTGTACTGGACGAACAGACGGTCGCATGGGTTCTTCTGTGTCTACACTGAGCTCCTTGCTGGAGCTCGTGTGGGTTGCTGGTCAGCCGCCTAACGCTGTGCCGCACTTGCAAGGTCCGCCTGAAAGCAGGCTGCTGCCAGGTCTGAGACCTGCTGTTGATTGAAGCAGTCGTGAATTGTCGTTTCGTCTCTATGTCTGCTGCTATCGTGACACACCTGATGTGGCTGGCGTTGACAGATAGCGTCGCTTCCATACCATGATCTTAGCATGGTCTGGACAAAGCAGTGACGATTCGCTGCTTGATTTCGTCGAAAAGCGCGAGCAGAAGCATGCGAGCGGGGAAGTTGCAGCGCTTTCGGAGCCTTTCACGCAGCCGCAGGCACATGTGCAGCTAATGATATAGCATGATAGTCCTACAGTGTAACGCCAGCTAACGCCTGCAGCGTTGGATGGTACTTTGACAAAGTCAACATCAGCAACAGGCATACAAAAAGAGCTGGATGTCTTGCAGGACATCTGCAAGCTCAGGCTTACTAGGCAAGCTTAGCTTGATGCCGACAGCAAACCAGAACAATAATTGCTATCAGCAGCTAGGGTAATCATAAGGCTGCGCGTCCCTCCATATCTTCCCCTCTTATACTCACAGGTGTGTGCTTACAGAAACACTTGCACCTGACTCTATTCTTGACACTCTTACTTTGATCTCTCAGGTCTTTAGAGCATTGCTGATGGCCTGCATACACATGATTGCCTGTGCTTGCTCAAGACTCTGGTTGTTGTGCGTCACACTCAGCCTTCTGCCAATCCTGCATACCATCACACCAGATTGTCTCTAGCCCATCATCATCAACATGATCATTGCACGTGTTCCAGGAGGGGTACAGGGCATGCCTAGGCCGTACAGACGAGATAAAGTATCACCAAGCAATTATGTCTGTGACAACTCTGCGACATGCTGGCTCTCTGGCTAGCAAAGCGTAGTGATGGTCTGAAAACTTCAGCAGGCTGACACTCTGTAGACAAGTCAATGCTTGAAAGAGGTCACGTTTGCAAGAGCAGGCAGTCCCACCTGTTCCATATGATGTTGATGACTGACTGCACCCACCTTTGAGAGCAGGCTTCATCCGCAATGTCCTGCAAAAGGGCTTTGATAAGCTTGCGTCATGTGTGGCTGCAGAATTCCTGGTTGTCACCACACAGGCTTCAACTGAATCTTCAGCTGGAGAGCTCTGAGCCGACAAAGGATGAGCCCTAATGTTGATTCAGGGCCGGGAAGCAGGTGACATTACCTGTATATATACCTGCATATATAGGGCCTGAAACGGAAGCAGGTGTCAGGGTTTTGAAAATGGTGTCAGATGTTAGGCTTAGTCCTGTATCCAGCAACAAGTAGACATACTCCAATGCCTGTTTTGTCCCACAGGGTTCCAGCTGTCTGTCTGTATGGTGGTGGTGACACCCTATGACATCACCAGGAACGCTTCACGCGCAGGGACCCATCAGTTGTTGTTCGCACTGTGACTGATGTGACGGCGTTACTGTGCATTGTTTTGGTGATACGCACGCACATGAATGCAAGCTCACCTCAGCACCCAGTTCAGCCCAGACAAGCACAGCTGTGCCTGGATGGCAAGCATCAAAGATGAACAAGGAAAATGTGTGACAAGCCTAGCTAGCATCACTGATGTCAATGCTTACCAGCAAAACACTATCAAATTTGGTATAATTGCCAGAGGCCAATTTGCCAAAGCTTCTCAAGTGCTGTGCAGAAGGGCCATCCCCAGTCTTGGCACTGGGGATCCCTAGTGAATTGGTGCAAAGGATTTGGGGACTCCGTGGTCTCTGACCTGAATAGACTGGTCCTGCGGCAGTCAAGAACAGCACTGATTATGTTTGGCATACTGGCCTTGTTCAAGCTGGACACAAGATAGCCAAGAAGGCAAGGCTTGGGCGCATGCCATTGCAAGCAAGGACTGATGACATCATGCTCCAGTTTGCCATGTCAGCAGGCAATGTCACTGCTTGATGATGTTTGAGCGTGTTGCAAGGCTGAAGGTAGGGCTGTGATCAGCTTAGCATTCAATCTGTTGCCACAGACCAAAGCTGAAGTGTTCACATGAAAGTGCCTGTGCCGACACTGAGTACACTTGCTCCTTCAGATTGATGCTGCCATTCAAGACACTTGAGCACATATTACCTGTTGCTTGACCAGGATGTCACCTCCAACCATGTTCATGCGGTGCCGCTTGAGGAAGTTGTACCTCTGTCATGCTGGGTGAAGACCTCTGGCAGCAAGCCTAAGACAGAATGCCTCAAATCATCTCAGCGAGATCTGAGGTATGGCCAAACATCAGCTGCCAGTGTGAACATGATGAAGACACTGACAGCCAGCAGGCCTACACATCAAGAAATGCACAAGTTGTGGCTTCACTTGGCATGGGAACAGAAAAGAACACAAAAGAAAAGACTACACCTTTCGGCGTCAATTTAATGAGAAGCCAAGTATTACACCGGGCTGCCCAGGAGCATGGGCACACAAACAAGGTTGAGTTTTGGGCTAAAGTGCACACCCTTGTGCATGCAGTGGACATAATCCAAACAATCGTTACTTGCTGTAATGCTGTACAGCAGCTAATGAGCAACCTTTTACTCTACATGCTCATAGGAACTTGGACCATGTGATGCCAATGTCCAGCTGTTGTCAAGTTTCTTTCATACATGTCATGGCCTGACAACCGCAACACCCACAAACATAAGAGGCATGTCAGCCCAAAGAGGTTGCAGCAAGCTGGGTGTGCCTTACTAAGTAGGTGTGACTAGCGAGAAAAGAAGAAGGTGGTGTGTCTTGGCTTCAGCTCCCACCTTGCGGCGTTTTCTCTCAGCAATGCAGGTCAAGCCCTCAGGTCCAGGGGTGGTGCACTGCAGCTGCAACCTGCCCTTCATTGACATTTTGACACTGCCTGCCAGGCAGTTAAAGGTTCACAGGTATATGCACGAATGTTTTCACACTTTGAAAACTGCTTGCTGCCGTCTGCTATTGCACACACTGAGCAGGTGACCAGCATAACATGGTCACCCCTTGCTGCAGGACTTTTGCCATCACGCTGGATCAGCAGTCAGGCTTTTTTGCCCTTTGGCGCCACTGCCAAGCTCTTGCCCTGCTACAAGGTATGGCGTAACTGAGTCCAATACTGCTGAATGCAAATCAATTTTTACCAGTGCTTTTTCTGCAAGATTGTCATACTGACTATGACTGAACGTCATATATGTTGTAGTCCTTAACCGTCCGGTCTTGCAGGTTTACAACCTGGCAAGCCTAGCAGCCTGCCTACTGTTGTTGTTTGGCAGGCTTTAGCCCAGTGTAAAGCGGCAAGTTTCGGTCAGACTGCAATGCTTTGTGAATGGTGTAGAAAGTCACTTTAGTGAAGCAAAGGCTACAAATAGATCGTCCAACCCTCTCACAGATCCTGAAGGGATCCACAGCAACAAAGATGCTTTTGGCAAGGTGAGTTAAGAGACTGCATGTCACTTGTTGTGATAGCATTGCTGCCATTCTCTGCAAAGGATCTTAGTCTTGAATGCCTACTCTGATCATGATGACAAGTGCTGAAGTTGGCTCAGTTGCTTTTTGCTGTGTTTGCAACTGTGTGCTTTGCAGATAAACCTCTGTACATGTGTTTGCAATTGTGTGCTTTGCGGGCAAACTCTGTGAACGTCAGCATGCATTTGGTTGGCTTGCGCTTGTGCTTGCACTATCAACAATCTCAACCTGCTATACAGTTGCACAAAGTCATCAAGGCCAATTTGTTGAGCTCAAAACATGATCAAGCCTTCCTCTGTCTATTCATTGTCCACATTGAGTGCTTGTCCACATTAAGTGCTTGCTGGATTGCCAAATCTGCATGTGAATGGGATGCTGAGGCCATGACACATAATCTGAAATCATGCTGTGTCTGTCCGGCATTTCCAGCAAAAGAGATGCTACCTGATAGCGTCTTTTGCAATGACCTTGATGACACGTTGATACATACTGGAGCATCAGATGAAATCATCCTGACTGACTTGCTTCTGATGACAAGCGATGCACCTCCACGTCTGGCTTCCTCGAGGATATCCGCGCGCTCATCGATGTGCTCATGCTTGTGTATTAGGGGAGCTTGATTTTGGACCTGCCCTGCCTTTTACCACGGGGACTGTGGGGTCTGACAGCGAGTTTCAGGATTGTACAGGGCTTATGGTGCCGACGCAGCATGTCTGTCTGGAGGTCACTGACATTTAGTTTGACACAAATGATCGACACTAGGCAGGGTTGCTGAGGCCAGGAGTCATCAGACTTGTTGGCTGGCCAAAGCTAGTAATCCTCTTCTTCTTCTTCTATGTTAGCACCTTGTGTTATTTGCACTCACTACGCATGGTCCAGTCATGAGATTTGCATGTTTTGCCCGTTTCAGCGAATTTTGCCATGTAGTACTAATAGTCACACATAGCAACAATTGGGAGACACTGTTTAGTCAGCAGCTTGAGACCTTGCAACATTTTTTAAGCTCACAGGGTGTAGACTAGCGAGAGTCACGGTGTTGCCTAACAGCGCGCTACATGTGATTAAGAAACGCCATGCACAGGGAGGAACTCGACAACATTCGTGAAAGGTGCCAAGCTATAGCCAGCACACACATGCCGTAAAACAAACGCCCAATTGCTTGTGTACACTTCTGCACGCATATGTACAAGCCACCTTACCACCAGCCATGTGACAAAATCGTGCATCAACATGTCTCAGCTGACACACATGAAAGAAAGGGAAAAAAAGAGAAAAGTCAACGCTTTTCAGCGATCATAGCGGGAGCCTCCTAAGGCGGCAGCCCAAAGCACTACACAAATCAAATATCACAGCATGAGTCAGACTATCAAGGTGCCACAAGACCTGATCCAGCTGCATCTGCAGAGCAAAACTTGTGGCAGGTCGCATTGATTTAGGCATTGCTTGTAAGCAGCAACAACTCCTCTCAACTGTGCCAAGTTTGCTGCTGCCAGATGTCCATATCCAACGGCCCTGATCAATCTAGACAAGGCATGATTCTGCAACAACACATCCATTTCCCAGCATCTTCAGCAGCGCATGTTGGTTGCCAACTCTGCCACTCCCCACCAGTCTTATGCAATTGGATTGACAGTCTCAGGAAAGAACATGTTGCACAATGGCAGCACCAAAGCCAGCACTGCTGCTACTAGTCTCTGTTACAGCCTACGCAGCGTAGTTCGCCAGTTGATCTGAGTCATTCAGTCCCCCGACAATCTGTACAGGGGTCTCCCTGATGTGAAATTTGCCGAGTTTAGCAGGGTAGCATGTCAGAGCAACATGCCATCAGTACTTACACTGTGACAAAATGCATCAACCCCACCATTGCTGGTTGTTACGAATGACATCTGGTAATGACTGCCACAACAGTTTTGACTTGTCTTCACTTTCTGATCTGAACACCAAATCTGGTGCGTTTGGCAGCTCATAAGATGTACACTGAGCTATGAACGCATCTCTGTAATGACAGTGGGCGGGAATCTTCAGCAGCTCAACACAGTTGCAGTCTGCACCAAGATATTGTGGACCAGATACAACTGCATTTGCAAAGCAGAAGACCAGGCTGGTGCTGACTGGCCAAGGCACATAGACTGAGCTGCAATCACTGGTACACTTGCTGTTGCATCTGCTGGTGCATTTCATGCTGCCTGCTCTCAAGGTCGAATTGAAAAGGCCCTGGTCTGTCCACACCAGGCAGCCCTGCACAAAAAAACATTTGCTCAAACAGACAGCTATATGACTTACTGGGCTTCATCAGTAATGCTGACAAAGATCACCAGGGACCATTGTATCCAAGAAATGATTTGCAAGTGCTTAGGTCTGGTCCAGATCAGTTGATGACTGTGAACCAATGTGCACATGCTCTGTGTACTTGTGATTGAAGGGAAGCCTTACCACAGATGTAGTCAATACGCCATATTCCAAGTAGCCTCCAGTATAGCATGAACTCACTACCTTCTCTATTAATTATTTTTCAATGCACAATGCGCCCTTTCAAGCACCACCTGAACAACATGAGGCATGCAACAAGCAGCATTGCACAAGCAAGGCATGATATCCTTGCGGCACTTGACAGGCAGCCTGTGTCTCCCTTCACGCTTAAGACCAGCAGCAGACCAGCAGCAGAATTTTCTTGATCTTACCTTGGTATGCCTTCTTTTGTTTATCCACAGCTCACAAGCTTCAGCTCTGGCTGTTTGGACTAGGTCACAAAGCTTAGGTTGCATCATTCCGCCGGGATGGTAGTTATGCTCTGGTCTATCTACAACCACAGCAGCAGAACTTGTGTCTGGCTGCCGCAAATCCAGATCTCCTCGAGCGTCAAAGCATAACCTGCCCATGCACAACAGCTGTCAGGTGCAATGGATGCAGGCCCATGTCAGATGCTTTGCGTCGCACAAAGAATGCAACAGGATGTTCCCATCTGAAGACAGGTTTTCACACTTGTCAATTGCTTTCTTGAGTATGACAATATGCATTGCCAGCCAGAGCAAATTGCGTTGTGATACCTTAAGGTTGATGCATGCTTGCGTGAGAAGATACACCATGACTCAAGTTGCAGCTCAAAGTCTCAGCCAGCCCTTCCAGCAAAACTGAAACAATGCGATGCAAAGTTGTTGCAGCATGTCTGCATGGTCACAAGCAACAAATGCAAGGCAAAGTGGAGCATGCAGCTGATGGTGAGTCAATGCGCTTGCCTCACAAGATGTGCCCCTCGGTCCCACTGCAAGGCTGTTAGTCTACACTCTAGAAAGTAGGAGGCTCTGTTGTATTTATAGGCGCTATGCTTACTGGAATTGGTGAGATCTATTGTTGGGCAAGCAGAGCGCTTGTTGTCATCCCTGAGCAGGTCCTACA
>JAABUO010004770.1_pt1 | contig 15946 bp, 26 predicted proteins | sample 5559291 | NCBI WGS metagenome assembly JAABUO01 (sample SAMN10711878, study PRJNA513372) | rock metagenome | isolation source: Antarctica rocks | place: Antarctica: Victoria Land, Finger Mt sud
TCTCTCTCACACACACAAACACACACACACACACACACACACACACACACACACACACACACACACACACACACACACACACACACACACACACATATTGAGTGCGCTATGAAGTTTTGCAGCGATATAAAAATGTATTCATAAAGTTGACTGTCTCACCAGAGACATCACACCCCAAGGGTTCCAGCACATCTGTGGCAAAGTAACCTCCAGCGCCATTGCCAGGGTCCACAGCAACCTTGAAACCCTCCAGGGGCTTATCAAAATTGCCCTTTTTGTCCACACCCTGCTTGATGATGTTTCGCAGGTGCTCCGCATAGACCGGCATGAAGTCCACCTGAATAGCAACAGCTGCATGCTCGTTAGTCTCTGGATGGATGGATGGATGGATGAGTTTATGGATGGATGGATGAACGGACGGACGGACGGACGGATGGACGGACGGACAGATGGATGGATGGATGGATGGATGGATGGATGGATGGATGGATTGAGTGAACTAGTGAACGAGTGAACGAGTGAACGCATGAACGAATGAATGCATGCATTACATGACTGTCAAAACTGTCGTACTAGTACAGGGATGCACAAGACAGGCTGCTCTGGAGAGACAAGACTTCTCCTGCATGCACCTAGCTCATCATGAGCTGAGAAGCATAATTATTATTATTGCACGAGCAAGCACGCGAGCGGGTAGTGAGGGAGTGGTTGAGTGAGCAAGCAGAGCTGTGTGCTGACAGGCAATCAGTCAGCATCACCAGGGAATAGAGCAGCAAGAGATCTAGGCTGTATTTGCAAAACAGCACAGCTGTCAGTAAGAAAAAACAGCTCATGTTTGAAGCCAGGTGAACAGCATCTGTATGTTAGCAAGTGCTGCCCTCGACATGCACTCAAGCTATGTGCATGACTGCCACAGCATATGCAGTTGCTGAACTCAGGACAACGCAGCAGCTTTGGCAGCAGGGAGCACGCCTCTATGACTCAACCCAGAACAGAACTCACATGTTGAGCTGAGCTTGGATCAGTGTTGAGTGCAGCATCTAGGACCAAGGCATCATCTGAATGTCGTGCATGTGGGGTCATCCCTGCTGTGTGTGCTGCTGCAGCTGCTCTCTGCAGAATGACTTTGATGTCGTCCTTTTCAAGTCCGCCCTCTTTGGTGAAGAACTTGAAGCCATTTCTGTTGAAGGGCAGGTGGGATGCTGTGATAATGATGCCGCCGTCATACTCATACCCTGCAAGAGGTAGAAGAAGTCGCAGCAACACATTGTGCGTCACACAAGAGATAAGGCAAAGGTGTGCCACATATGAGAGGCAGTGACTGCTGGTCATTTGATGAAATGCCTGTCAGTCTGCAGAGTAGCGTGTAGGGACGAATGACAGCAAGCCTTTTCTGTTGACCCCAAAAGGACTCTGAAGATGTGTTTGCCACGCTGCAGCAGTATTTAGGTGAGGGGAAGCCATCAAGAAGCAAGTTGGGCAAAGTGGGCTGAGCACCCCAGATCTGGTTTAGAATGTGGTTTGAAAATGGATTGAGGATGGAAAAACAAGGGGGGAAAAAACTAATCTGGTTTCCAAGCATGCTTCAGACACAGCCTCAAACAGACCAGTCCTCAAACATCACGTTATGCTGTGTATTTCTGTCCTGGCGTAGGCTGCAGGCTGCATACCCGGTATGATGCAGCTCATGAACATGGCAGGTGTAGTTGCAAGCCCAAATTGCGCGACGCTGACGCCTTGGCTGGCCAGACCTGCTACCATAGAGGCAAGTAGCAACGGCCCTGACAACCTTGAGTCCCTGCCAATCTGCATCGCAGCACTGCACGCTGACAGCAGTGCATCAACTTGGAGACAGCCCCTATGACTGATGGTCAGCTTCAGCCTTCGTGACTTGGATGCAATCATACAGGAGGCAAGATCATGCTGGAATGCAGACAGCAAGCCTTTGCATGCGCTGACACAACCTTACAAAGACAAGAAAGCCTTGCTTTGTCAAGGACAGGCTTCTGGCAGCGGTGCAACACAACTTGTTTGAGATTGTTTACCGAAATGTGCAAAGAGTTGGCAGGCATCTTGAGTGTTTCTGAAAGCCAGCTTGCAAAGCCCACGCCGATGAAGAAAGCTACCGTGGGTGTGATATTCTGCTCCTCCCCCTCAACACCTGAATAAACGTGCAAGAAACTGACTACCGTGTGGCCAGCAGCAGATGAACTGAAGAGGTGGACTCCAAGACAGACTTACCTGCTATTGCAACGCCTCTGATGTCACTGCCGTTCTGTAGTTTTTGGAAGATCGCAGCGACCTCCTTTGGCACCTCTATATCTTTCGGCAACTCAACAATGGCGCTTGCGACATTCACATTAGCTCGGCAGGACGAACCTTGTGTTCTACGTCCTGAAGTTGTTACGATGGCTGGTCGAGCTTTTTGACAAAACAGCAAAGACACGTGTTTGGGGACGGCACACACACTGTTCTCGCACCGTTCCTCAAGCTTGCGGACGTTAAAAACGCGCGTGCTTGAACGGCACATTCAGTTCCCAGAACCGGAGACACATGTCGAGGACGTTGCATCGCGTGGTGTGTATTGCACGTTAGCTTCGCTGTAAGGGACTGACATACGACGTTAGCGGCAGACATGGTAATGTATTCTTGCGACCCAACCGAAGTTTGGCAGTCGAGGGTTGCTTGCGCATACGACCGAGGTTCGTTGACCAGATTGAAATGTGTCACACATGCGATGGCATAATGAAAGCACCTGCAGCACTGTTGTACTATTGCATTACTTTATGACTTTGTGTGAACCAGATGCATGTGGTGGTTTCCTTCAGTGAATTCACACAGACAAGATTTGCTTCCTACATGCAAAGCATTCCCGACTGAACTTCTTGTCTTGTGATCAAACGTTGAGTAAACCAAGGAAGTCGGCCAACAGAGCATACAGGCACACATAGACACACGTGAACAACAATGCCCGTCTGCACAGCTAGTCACTAGGGCCTCGGCCATGTCTTCCTTGTCAAAGACTCTGAGACACAGAATCTCTGCTGCCAGAAAGCAGTTCCCATCATTTCGCAAGCTACAACACATTTTCCAGCTTCAGGTCTAGGACTGGCTTCCCTGTGATGATGTACACAGTGTCAAACCTATTTAGCGTACCATCATCATCTCCATCAATGCTCCTGCTGCTGATCACTCTTGCGTCAACTTGATCACTATCTGACTTGCTAACAGCTATCTGAGTCTTGGCGTTCTGCTTGACAGCATAAGCCACTATGAGATGCTGCTGGTCAGATGAAGTCATGCTGTCTATAGAGCATGCTGTCTGTAGCTACGCCATCAGCACTAGCTGCTTGATTGCTTAGAGCTCCCAGCTTTGCACCACTCCTTTGATAGGTCATGAAGAGTCCGCTGCTCACATGCTGTGGCTGCGTCAGCCTTTTTGTATGAGAGAGAGAGAGATCACAATGCTTTAGCCAGCCAACAAGTCTGATCACATATGGAAGAAGACAAAGGTCAAATTTGGAAGACATCAAGACAGCTTAGAATAAACTTGAAAACTTGCCCGTGATCTTGTTGCGCAAGTTCAGGACCTCAAAGTGTCAGTGTAACAAAGAAAAGCCTGGGCCAACATCAGTGCTTGCTTCCATTCCGCTGCTACCAAGTGATGCTGAAGAAGCGCAACACGCAAAATGCTGCCTTGGCAACAATCAGTCATTGCTCAGTGACCTGGCTTAAATCGAAGTTGAAGCAGCGCATTGCATGGTCAGGCTGGGGATTGCGCTGAGGCACTGAAGCCTTGTGCGCAAGCTCAGAGGTAACCCCAGCTTGTCTCCATCTTCGTCGGCGTCCGACGTGAGCGTCGCGTCCATAGCGCGTGCGTCGCCATGGCCGCAGTGATCAACCTGCCAGCGCGAACTCCAATCGCGCTTGGCATTCATCATTACATTGAACGGATCGACACACAGTCGCGTCAGCTGCGACATCTGAGGAAATGTCCTGCGGTTTCCTCATTTCGCTCCCACAAGCCCCCCGCGTCTATATCTATATGCACACCGCTTGCCCCGAGAGGCAGGGCTAGTATCAAGATCCATGCTGGTGCAGCAGGAGCTGCACAGCCATCTCTACCCGACGAGACACCAAAAGCAGAGTCTGGTCCTGTCGCCAAGTTCAAAGCTTTGCTGAGTCCTTTCAGTGAGCCGTCCACCAATAAGAAATTGCTGGCATTGTGCGGGGCACAAGCTCTGAGCTCCGTTGCCACCTTGATTCACGACACATACCTCCCGCTGTATCTGTCTGAGGAGCTAAAGCTCAGCAATACAAAAGTAAGCTGTCTCGCTTCCTTTTACCATTCTACCCTGTTGTTGCATGCATCAAGGCACAGCTCCCTTCCAGCAAACAGCTGACACCTGGTCATTCTTACCTGTGCTGTTCTCTCACACACTTCCTATGAACACTATGTTCAAGGTTCCCACAATGGAAGACAAGTTGCCAAGATGGTAATGGGTCTGCAGATTGGTAACCTGCAAGCGATGGCGCAGTTTCTTTCAAATGCCTCCAAGTCTCTCAGCGGCACCTTGGCAGACATCCTGTCCCCAGCACGCATGATCATTTTTGGGACACTCCTCACAACAATCAACAAACCCATGTTTGCCCTGTCGGGCTACGTCTTTGCCAGCTTTGGAACTGTTGTTTGCCTCTACTGGGTTACCTTTGCCAAGGTCTTTGACAGGATGAGTAAGGGAGTTCGAGAGGCGCCTGGAAAGGCCCTGATTGGAGAGCTTGCTGCTGAGTCTGGTGACAAGACCGAAGGTGCTTTTGGTATGTTCTTCACAGGCTTTGGTACAGAATGGTCACATCATGGCAGCTAGGCAAATATTGTGATAGCTTGCTGCTCTATAGAGATGAAAGTTTTGAAATCTCTCCTGGAAGTCCTGGAAAAAGAGCAAGAGTGGGAGAAAGCAAAATCTGATCAGCCTTATCCCAAAAGCACAGCCTGCAAGCTCTTTACCTCTCAGCCTTCTTTTTTCTGTTCTTCCACATTCAATTTTCTTTCCGTTTCCTTTTTCAGCTCATCTAGCTTCTGCCCTTAGCTGGCAGGATTAGCAGGATCAATGTGAGTCTTGTGGTGCCTTGATGGGGTCCCTCATTGCAGGCCTGGCCTTTCTGCCTCTCAGCCCACCCACTCTCTGCCTTCTTTCTGCAGGTCTAAGGCAAGCAATGGGAACCTTTGGTGCCTTGATGGGGTCCCTCATTGCCGGCCTGGCCTATACCCTCTCTGGCAGGAATTACGCTGTCACCTTCTCCCTGTCGGCCTTGCCTGCGCTGGGAGCTCTGCTGCTGGTCACCGCAGTAGGTCATATGCCCAATTGCGCTGAATTGTATGCTCAAGCAAAAGGTTGTACACTAATTTGCTGTAGGTGATATGCTCATTTGCAACATATTGTATGCTCGATTGCTTCAGATTAGATGCTCGGTTGCACTTTGTTATCTGGTCAACTGCAGTAGGTCATATGCTCAGCTGCGGTTAGATTATATACTCAATTGGCTGGCACCAAAGTTATACTACTCAACTGCAGTAGGTCACAGGCTCAATTGCACCAGATTGTATGCTCAATTGCCATAGTTTATATGGTCAATTGCAGCAGGTTGTATGCTCAACTGCATCTAAAGCCTCCCTGTTGCACTTCTGTTGTGTGCCACAGCCAGTATGGCAGTTGGTTATACGCTGCACTTAGCCTTGACTGTGCCTTTCCCTGTTGCTGTTGCCTGCAGTGAACACTCTTCTTCACCATGTTACACTCAGCACAGCACAGCACAGCACAGCACAGCACAGCACAGCACAGCACAGCACAGCACAGCACAGCACAGCACAGCACATGTAAACCCCTCTCTTTCAGCACGGCACAGCATGGCACAGCACGGCACAGTACAGCACAGTATCAGAGGTATCAATACACAGATGTTGAGTGCATGAGTCAGTTGTGTAAATGCAGGCGTTTGGGCAGAGAGCAAAAGATCAGGATGCTGCCAACAAGATCAAGAGGAAAGGTGCCTCTCCTACCTATGCTGCCTGACAACATGCATCATTGTGCCTGCATTGTTGTGGGCATTGTTTTATGGATGCTCGGCTCACAGCAGTATGCAAGCTTGCTGCACATCAGCTTGATCACCCCCTAACCTACTCTGGTGGGCTACCAAGCAATTTTGCTGACAGCTGAGTATGGTCCGGTGTATAGGGTTAAGGGTTGAAGGGCTTGAGATTTGTCATTGCATCGTAATGGTATCACCCGCTCCTCAGCAATTGCTGGTCAGAACTCTAGAACAATTCGTCGTTTCTTTGGAAAATGGACTCAAAGGCACTGACGAAGCAGAAGTAGGGGGTTTGTCTGCGGCCTGAGGCAGGAAATCTGTCAACTCAATCTTGCCCTTGTCATACCCTGGTCAATTTACTCTTACCTCTGTCATGACCTTGCCAATTTGCTCTTACTCTTGTCATGTGTCCTGTCTGGTCCTGGCGCACCTGCAGATACATGTAACAAGCCAGCAACATGTGCAGAATATGCTAATTCTCCCTCAATCTAGGCCACAAGTTAGCAAGACCCACACTCTTGCTTGTGGCACATCATGACTCGTCTTTGTGCAAAACCAGGTGCAGCCTACAAGGCTGGGGCTGAAGCGATCTAGCCCAGAAGATCAGCCAATTTGTGGGTGCCGTGGTTGCCATACATGATGATGTGTCATTGTGCATATGCAGATGCTGCTCTGGCAGGCTGCTCTGGCAGGCTGCTCTGGAGAGACAAGACTTGTCCAGTATGTACCTAGCTCATCATGAGCTGGAAAGGGTGTTAATTATTATGAATAATTATTAATATATGCAGATGCCGCGGACAAGGCCAAGGCAGAGGGCTTGGCCTCGCTCAACCTAGGGCAGAAGATCAGGGCATTCATGGGTGCCCTGCAACCGGCGTACTGGCAAGCGCTGTCAGTGGTGTGCCTGCTGTACTTTGCACGCTTTGACGCCAGCTTCATCACTTTGAGAGCCAGAACGGTGAGACTTGCAGCTCGTGTTGCACGCCTATCTTGTCTTACTTGATCTTGACGTACAACCTATAGGACTTATCAGCTATGCCCTCTTGCTGTAGTTGATGTCAACAAACAACCAATAGAGCTCATCAGCTGTGTCCCTCATGTCATGCTTGATCTGGACGTACAACCCATAGGGCTTATCACTGGCTTTGACATTCCCAGCTTGAGCCCCATGACCCTGTTCACAAAGCAGATCTTGTCATGCACAAAAAGCGGCCTGACCCTTGCATGCTTTGATGCCACTTTGCCATCAGAAGCAGAGAACTTTGTTTCCGAGTTTGCTCTCGGGAAGATTATGTTGCTGCTATACAAATTTTGACAGACATAAGCTTTGGCCTCCTCAGTATGCTCTCTCATGTTGCTTTGCTCCCTTGAGAAGTGGAACAAGGAAGTGCATTCTTTCTGTCCCACTTGTGAGCTCACCGTCATACATCGCTGGCCTGCTGTTTCAATGTCATCTTTATTCCTTTGCATTGCTCTCATTCACACTCCAAAGTGGCTGTCTTGTTTGCTTACCTAAAACTTCACAAATCATGTAACAATGGAACAGCTGTGCTATTTTTGCTGCCTACCGATGTCTTGCAACCAAAGGCTTGTTGTCTTCCTAAACATGGAGCAGCACTGTGGTTGTCATTGACTCCACAGACTGGAGTGTTGGCACCTGCATGCCAGCATGCTCTTCAATCATGCCATAGGAGACAGACAAGGCACGGGTGTGCATTGGATTAGAGCTGGATTCTGTATGAACATGTAAGATGAAAGGTACAGACTTTTGTGACTGGAAACACAAATCACACACCTGCATTTCAGCCCCACAGTGACTATGTGCTCATCAACACAGGTCATGGACAAGGCACAGTTGCCGGTGTTGATGTCAATCATGATGATCACCCAAGCGGTGCTGTCCACCCCTTGTGGCCTGAGAGCCAAGCGGAGTCTGAAGGAGCGCAACCACCTGCTGCTAGCTGGTTTTGGATCCATGATCATTGCAGACCTCCTCTTTGCAAAGCTTGGCACACCACAGGGTAGATTGCATAGTTGTTGTGTTGAGCCACACACTGCACATATGCTGGCATTGGCATATGCCATGAGATTTGTCACCGGAAGTGATTGATGCTGAATCTCTACAGTGCGAAGGCATTATTGCCATGGACCTCGTCTTTGCAAACTTGGCACACCATAAGGTAAAATGTATAGTTGGTATGTTTGGCAGGGTTTGTATATAATACAGGTGCTGGTACATGCTGTGGGGTCTCTCACTGGCAGTGATTGAAGTCCAATCTCTGCACATTTGAACCATTATTCCCGTGGATCAGTGTAGACTCTTTTCTCCCCTTTGCAAAGCTTGGTACACCACAAGGTACAATGTATAGTCGGTATGTTTGTCATGTATGGTGTATGGTACAGGTGCTGGTGCTGGCACATGCTGTGAGATCTCTTATTGTTGGTGGTCAATGCCGAATGTTCACACTTTACATGCTTGTTGGCAAGCTGCAACATTGCACCAGTCACTGTTCTGAAAACACGTTGACTTTCAAGTCAGGGATTCATACGGCAGCGGCAGAGCTGTGACGGGCATCAACATGAGTTGCTGCAGCTGTAGCTGTGCACATGGCCATGACTCATGCACGTGCCGGTCCATGCTGGTAGGGGTTCACTCTGTGACCGTAACACATGGTCATGATCACCAGAAGACTAATTGCATGTATGGTTTATGTTGATTTCCCAGTAATTATGTGTTGACTTCCCTGATGAGTCCCACAACACAGTGTGGGATAAGCAAGAATGATGAATTGATTGATTGGTTGATGCAGGCATGATGCTGGGAGCTTGTGCCGTGGGTGTACACATGGCAATGACTCATGCCATCTGTCTGTCCATGCTGTCTGCCTACATTCCCGCCACAGAGGTGCCTGGTCTGGGCAGAGTCAGCGGCACTGTCTGGTCCTTCACTGACTTCGTACTAGGTAACACACTCTCTGTCGTGGCGTGTATACAGCGTACGCCCCACAGCATACTAAGAGGTCATGTCTACCTCAGGGCAGACCTCCTGTCTACTTAACGGCAGACATCCTGTTTACCTAAAGGCAGACCTCCTGTCTACTTACTGTCAGATGTCCTGTCTACCTAAAGGCAGACCTGTCAGATGTTCTGTCAACCCAAAAACAGACCTCCTGTCTACTTCAGGGCAGGCGTTCTGTCTACCTCAGGGCCATGTTTGATGTGCAACTGTGGTCAAAAGCTGCTTGATGACAACATTGTGTATCTGAGTCATGTTTTCAACAGCACCTGGTCTCACTCCCCATACCAAGTGCATTCAATTGTGTGCAATGTATGGCGTCGGGAATGAGCCATATGGATACAGAAGTGCTGCTGCATGATTTGCATCAGCTCATGCCTATTTCCCTGCACAGCTTTGTACTGAATCATGACAGGCATTGCCTCCAAGGAGGCTCTGAACATCAGGGTGTAAACTGTGCATCAATTTTACCATATGATGCGGTGTAAGTGCATGTCAACAGTGCTTTGGTGCTCTTTTGCCCACTTTCAAACCTCTGCTGTCCACATTTCAGGCAATGCAGGTGTTGTGTAAGACAGGTACAGGGAGCAATGCATATGTTATTGAGTCAGCTTTGGCAACATTCACACATGTTCATTTACTCATCCGTTGATTTGTTTGTTAAACATGTGTCTTCTCCTAGGGTCAGGTACATACAGTCCTGAGTAGCTCCCTGTCTGTTCACAGGCGTGGTCCTTGCATACAGCAATTCAGTTGCTGGCAAGCTGGCAGACTACACTCAGCAAAGGGGGATGGGCAACATTGGCTGCTTCTACGGCGGCATGGTCGCAGTCACGCTTGCTGGCTTGATGCTGTTTATCTGCAGCAGATTTGGAGACCTAGGGAAGGAGGAGTTGGTGGTCACAAAGAAAGGCGGTGCAAAGCTTAAGCCCAGCCAAGCTTGAGATTCAGGCAGTAACTTGAGTCAGATCTCACAGCGGCAAAGTCATGGGATGCATGAATCATCATCACATGCTGCACAACAAACGTTCTTGTCCATGCCATGACATCGCCATTTTATGCAGTGCTCTGTGAATGCTGTCATGTCTAAAGACCTCCTGAGTCAAGTATCAATGAGCAGGCTCTTTGCAGCTTGCTCTGTTGTTGAGGTTGCAAAGGCTGCAACTTAAATATGCCTACCCAACAGTGTTGTTGATGATGACGTTATGTACATACATCTAATTGTCAGCATAGGCTGTACAACTCCGTTGTGACTGAGCTGGACATGAACAACTCTATTTGCCCAAAACCAATACAGCTTTAGAGGCAATGGAAGGCAGTATAATTTGCTAGCAACTCTCCGCGGAGTGTCACGGCCGTGTCAAGGCTACAAGAGCGTGCATGCTGCCAAAGCACTGCGGGCTCGTTGTACAAGTATATACAGGCAGTGTATATGCACTTAATAGTCTGCATAGCATGCTGGTCAGCAGGACCTCTTGTGATCCCTTCTGTAAAAATTTGCAGCAACATTTGACTGACATGCAACTTGTGTGCGCAGTGTCAACCAACATGAGGAGAGATCCACAAAGCTGTGTACAGCATAGTGTACAAGTCCATTCGTAACAAAACCACCTCTCTGCTTGCAAGACTGCAGCTGAGCTTGCACAAATTCAATCAACATTCGTCACTTAGACAGCACTATGATTCACCAGATGACTCAGATGGCATCAAATTGAGAATCTACAGGACTGGCCAGGTCGCCAGCTGGAGAATTGCTGAGGTGATGCAACACCACATAGACTCAATATTTGCAACTGTGATAGGGTTATTTAGCATGACCTCCCTTGCTCCCTAGTGTCACTCTGTAGATTGTATGGTGGTGTTCGTTGAAATGAAGAAAGTGCCTTCGGCATCCCTTGCTTCAAGGACAACTTCAACAGTGGATCCGAGCTGCCAGCCTGGGCCACCTCTGACAGTGGCTTGTCCTGCTGTGAAGGTAGACATCCATACCTACAGCATCAACTCTCAACATTAGCTGCTGCCAGCATAGCAACGGCGCCAGCACAGTTGAAAAGCAACTGACAGTTGAAAAGCAACTCACAGTGTGAGCGTAATTTTGGTGCATGAATCTGTGTGCTTCCTGCGGCAGACCCTGGGCAGCACAGAGCTTGCGCAGCAGCTTGCCAGCGCTTGCAGCTGTTCGAGTGCAATCATGCAGAACAATCAGGAAGACAATCATACCTCAGGCTGGCTTCCCTGCATCTGCACCACCCATGCTGTGTCACAAGTTATCACTGGTGCTGTCTGTCTGTTGCAAGCCTCGTCGTTGAGATAGAGAGTTGCCATCATCGGAGACGCAGCATCAGATAGTCGTGTCTGGGAAGAGCTTACAGGCTGACTGCCTGCGCACCAGCTAGGGCAGTCAGCAGGCCTGCAACCTTCTGTCAAGGTTGTAACGCCTGCAGTGTACCGGTGATGACAAGCGGCTGTGCGTCCCTCCATACGAATGCGTCCAATGTGTAACTATCTGACACTCGCTCAACGACTTCTGGAGCCTCAAGCACGCTTTGCAGGCTAGCCGCGGGGGCGATCTCAGGCGAGCCAAGAGAGATCACCAGGGCGGGAAAGGCATGCAGCAGCAGCCAGCACGCGGCATTACGCACTTGATTCATGACTCCGATGCATCCAGCAGAGCAATTTCAGCATCTCCTTTCAGGTGCGTTGCAGCAAGTTGCGCGCTGTCCCCGCCCAAGCAAGCTTTTTGCGTACGTGGCAGCTCCAGGAAGAAGAAGAGAAACGGACAATCTTCTGACCTATCGCATTACAAGGCATCGATCATTGCCCGGTGAAACAGCCCATCGCCGCAACCGAAGGATGTACAAAGTGTTTGTGTTCACATTACCTACCGCCTCTCCCTTGCAAGTCAGTTTCCCGCAGACTGCGTGCCTAATCTGAGTTGCCTTTGCTGCTTTGGGAGTAATTTGCCGTCGTCCCTTGGTGTTTGCAGCACACCAATATTGGCGATCCACACACCGTGATCGACATGGCATTTTCTCAATCTGCGCTGCCAGTGCGTCATCATAACGTGTTTCGCTTCACCAGCCTGACTGCAAAGCTTATCAGGCAAAATCAGCGCCAACAGCTTGCAACTGTTTGCTGTCAAGGTGGCAGTCATGACACAGGTGATCAAAGTGCCATTCTGTGTGATGCCTTGCACCTTGTTGCTGCTTAGGCAGTCCCCTGACAGATGTGTGACATCACCTTATAGGGCTGTCTAGACGGGACTTCATTCAGTCTCTGCTGCTCTTGGCAATGCCAATGACCAGTCTTTCAGCCCAGGCGGCACCTGAGGCAGAGTCACTGCAGACCGCAAGTACATCAGAGGCTGAATCAGCATTGCACCAGGGTGTGCCAGCTGTGCTGGAGGGCAAGGCAAAGCTAGCTGTGGAACAAGCACTCAGAAAGGCAGTGGATAAGACCAAGGTGATGCTGTTGTGCGCCATCTTGGTCCTATCTGTCTGCTCATGCATCTGTGACACTTCTTTCTGCCATCATGCTTGGCATGTTTATGATCTCAATATAGTGGGAGTTGAGCATCGTGCTGCATGCTAACATCTGTGGCATCTCAGGCAAGGACATGTAAGCATATGTTGATGCACAATTGCAGCAGCGGAGCAGCCTGAGCAACAGCAAAGCATATGCTGACAGATCATGTGTGCTGGTACAGTGTCCTGTAGTCCTGCGGCTGGTCTTCCACGATTCTGGAACCTACAATATAGCAGCAGGTGATGGCGGCGCCAATGCATCCATACAGCATGAACTAGAACGGCCTGAGAACTTCGGCCTGAAACGTGGGTGGAAGGTGATACAGCAAGCCATGTCCAACATACAAGGCACAGCAGCCGAAGGCTTGGTGTCCCAGGCTGACATGATTGCTTTGGTAGGCGCCTATGCTGTTGGACTGTGTGGAGGACCCTTGATCAGCGTGCCTGTAGGTTAGTCAAACTGTGAAGCATGCAACCTAGCAACAGTGCTGAATGCTGCAATGCACAAGCTTCCTTTGCTTGTTCCATCACCACAAACACCAAATGCCTGAGAATGTGTGGCTTCATGTAGATCTTGCTCTACTGCATTTTTGCTTGTGTGCAGTTGCTGACTTGTATACTGCAGCCTTCGTCTGCAAGCAGCCAGCTTCTTCATAGTTCATGTCATCACAGCAATCATGTCATCATGCTCCTACTCATGTTGACGCAGTTGCAATGTGCATTCCTGTTTGATGTCATTATTTGTACACCTATATTGAGGGTTGGACAAGGCCTGGGTGCTGTATAAGATCATTGCATGTCGATGTAGGGCTGGTGCAACACACCATAAAAGCGTGTCTTTTTAGGTGCTAATTCTGACGCTGCTTGTATCTCTGGTTCAGGCAGGGTAGATGCTCAGAAGGCAGATGCAACAGACCGGCTACCAGCCGAGGACTTCTCTGCTGATCGGCTGAAGCAGGCCTTTCAGCAGCAGGGCTTGTCTGTCCAAGAGTTTGTCGCACTGGCTGGAGCGCACACGGTGAGGCTGTCCTCTAAGTGTTGAAGACTGACGCTTCCTCAAACAGCTGATCAGAAGAAGCTGTAGCTGCCATAAGCTGTGACAGGCAATGTGCGTGTGCACCATGCCAGCTGGCCGTGATAGCTGTCAAGCTGTAGCAGCTAAGAGACATGCTTTACACTGACACACAAGCGAGACAATGTTGTGTTCCTGGTTATGCCTGACTTGCAATGGTAGGTGGTATGCATGCTACATCTGCCCCTGGTATCAAGTGGGTTATGTATATGCAGCATCATGTCATCTCAATGGTCTTCTGCTGCTTAGCAGCAATCATCAACAGGTGTACTGTTTACTGGCCATGCAACAATGATGCTTTGCCTGTTCATGCAGCTGGGCAGCAAGGGTTTTGGAGACCCTCTTACTTTTGACAACGCATACTTCACAGCTTTGCTGCAGAAGCCGTGGGCTGCTCCCAATGCAGATAGCATGGCCAAGATGATTGGCCTGCCATCAGATCATGTCTTGCCGGATGATTCTGATTGCAAGCCTGTGATTCAGATGTATGCAGCAGACCAGAAACGCTTCTTCAAAGACTTTGCTGATGCATATGTGAAGTTGACCATGCTTGGGGCGCAGTGGCGGTCTGTTGCGACAATATGATCGGCAATGCCATGCAGATTCATGAACCGCCAGTGACCTCACAGCTGCTCGCAGCGATTGCTTGTGCACAGGCAGTCATATACGCTGTGCACATTCATCCCATTCTTTGTATGTACACTAGGTCAATCTTACAACGCAGGCATGGGCTGAAGCCCCTACGCTGGTTGTGACGGGCTGTGGAGTAAATTTTGATCACAGTTTTTGGTACCTGATAGGCAGGCTGCAGGATAGAAACACAAGGTTTCATTAAGGTAAAGAACTGCACATAGTGGTGTTGGCAGCTGATGGTTTGGCAGAGTCAGGTGTGTATGCATGTGCACGCTGGCAACTATTGCTTGCTATATGCTGGCCAAATTAGTGTGCACTGTGACAGAGACATTGAAATATTCTATTTTTTTGTGTGGTTACATATGCGACCAAGCTCTTTAAGGAACACTTGTCCTCACGTAACAGCATGTGGTATATGTTGCTGATTTGCAGTCTATGTGGGCAAGACCAAGAAGTATGCTCAGCAAGAAGCACTTTCATGTACAGGAAAATACAATGTCATGATACATCATTCATGATAAGCATGATACAACTGAGAGACATCCTGCAAAGACATTCTCATCTCAGATGAAGGACACACAATATACATCATGCCTTCCTCGAAGGATGCGTGGGTTGAATTTGCTGCATAGTAGTGTGGACGACTGCAAAAACGCAAGTTCTCAAGCCTTTTCAACTTCGACATACAGCAGAGCTGATGAACAGCGGTCAGGCCGCACTGAGGACAACCATCCAGGGCATCAAACGAAAGTTTTGTCACTGCAGTCAAAAGACGAACTTGCCAATTGCTTGGGTGAACATAAACCATCAAGACTTCTTATTTGGGCAAAGTTGCAATCGCAGCAAAAACTGCATCATTCCAGAAACTTGAGCTCTCCTGATCAGAATCCTCATGAGAATCATCCGGATCCATCAGAGCTGGCGTTTCCAAAGCCAGTGCAAGATTTGTCAGCATAGTCAGCTTTTGCAAGGCTTCTGGGGTGACAGCAGTTGCACATACGTGCAGTTCCTGGAGGGCCGACAAACCTTGCATCCACTCATCAGGAATCTCCCATAAATGTAAAGCACGCAGCTCTGAGGAAAATCTGCAATGTGGATCTAGGTCATCCCTGTATCTAGGTGGTCCCAGAGACAAGTATGTGAGGCACAAAAAACTTGTCCATGGGACATGCTTTATCCCTTCATAGCTATCTTCTATGCTCAGGCTATGCAGCTGAGTCAGAGATGCAAGGTCTGATAAGTCTTGTACAGGTACATCACGTAAGGCTGTGTTGTCACAAGGCAGGTGATTTGTAAAAAGTCCTGTTCAGGTTCAGGCTGCATAATCCGCTATACTTTGTGAGCAGCAACTCCAGCTCGAAGCTTTCGCGGCACTGGAAGTTGGCTGAGGTAAGGCCGGTCCCTGCATAAGCACGGGTCGTCACAACATGCACTCTGCGATTGAGTCACAAACAGACACGCTCGTACTTGCTGCTTTCTTCCACGCCTTGCATACTAGCTGAAGTGTACCCAAGCCGCTGTGTGACGAAGGCGATCTGTTGACGATCATTTCCATGACCTCTAGTGCTAGTGTATCCCACATACTTTTTGCCCAAAATGCAGGACAGTTTA
>JAABUO010004771.1_pt1 | contig 15944 bp, 19 predicted proteins | sample 5559291 | NCBI WGS metagenome assembly JAABUO01 (sample SAMN10711878, study PRJNA513372) | rock metagenome | isolation source: Antarctica rocks | place: Antarctica: Victoria Land, Finger Mt sud
CTCTGTTGCTGCTATGTTGCTGTTGCTGCATTATAATCTCTCGCTCTCTCTCTCTCTCTGCCGCCCAAGTGAACTGACCGCTGCGCAATTTGAGCAGCTGTGCGATGTGCATCCACATCCATGTCAGTGTGTCCTCCTGCTGCTCAAAAAGTCCTAGCATCGACATACTAGAAAGATGACGCTGAAGGTGGCCTAATGATGATCGCGCTGACGGTGGCCTAATGATGCGCAACAATTGATCGGTCCAACATAGGCCATTCATTCTGCCTCATCACACCATTCCGCATATGCTGCGTGAAGCACATCCGTTGGCGATCACATCCAAAATTATGCCTCCCAATTGCCTTTGTTTGCGGCCACGCCACTGCGCTTCACCAAACGATAGCGAAGTATGTAATGCCAAACGCAGCAGAGTGACCACATCTGTAAACTTGCAGCCGCCAGTCCGGGCAGTGTCGCCTGCAGACGTTAGGCGCACAGCAAGTGGTCGTCTAGTCAAGCAGCGCAGCGACAATGGCCTGCCGGGGCCCAGAGACCAGCCAGTGACAATGCATGTGTTGGGAGGCAGTTCTCTACGCCAAGCTGACAAGACGACCACTACAGAGCAAAGCTTTCGCCACAGTATTGCTCCTCACAAGCCCCAGCGGCAAGATAGCGTCCCGCTGGCCAACAGAATCTTGCAGCCCAGCAAAAGGGTCCACCCAGACAGCAAGCCAAAGAGGACCCTTTTGCAGCTCTTGCAGCCTTCCAAGCGCAATGTCAGCTTAGACAGCAGGGCTCCAGCACCAGGTCTTGTGTCAGCTCCTGCTCCATGTAAGAGCATCTTAGAGGCTTCGACACGGCGTGTGGAGAGACACAGACACAGCCTTGACAAAAACATCACTGCATCCCAGCCAGCTGCAGTACAAACTTTCTCTGATGCATACCTGCTTGCCCTAGCCCAGAGCAATCAGCACTGGGCTGATGCAGTTGACATTGCAGCCTTGTTCACATCAGACATTGTGTTGAAAACACAAGACAAGCAGACTTTTTACGGCAAGACAGCTGTGCTCAGGCGCCTCAATTCAGGTGTGAGTGCTGAAGGGCATTTCGTGCTGATGCATCGCAACACCATGCTGCTATCAAACCATGCCACTTGCAACCTTTAAACAAATCTCTAAGGTTCCTTCTGACTCAAGGCACTCTGTATGTTGGCCTGTCCTGCTGTGCAGATGCATAAACATGTAAGCACATGTGTCAAGTTGAAAGCTATGCTATACATCGAATGTTTGATGTGCAGGTGTCAGCATGCTGGCCAAGATGCTGAGCAATGGCACAAAGGCCACAAGTATGCCAAAGCCATCTATCACAGGACCTGAGAAAGTGGACAATGCCGTCTGGGTCATGACCTACACATTTGAGCAAGGTGTCATGAAGTATGGCATCAGGTCACAATTTAGCTTCACAGCTGACAAAATCACAATGATCCACAACTCCAGGATCTAGAAGTGTTGCTGTTGCCCTCCTGCTGAACAGATTTGATTTGGCTGACGGTGTCAGTTTGCTGTATGCGACGGTGTTGCTGCAGACAGGACACAACAACAGCTCTGCGTTGACCTTCTGCTGAGTGAGCTTAGGCCTTGCTGAAGCATCAAGCATCTTTTGACTGCAGCCACTGAAGTAATGTATTCCTTGAGACCACAATTCTGCCCTCATTGACATGTTGACACTTTTGTGTTGCGACCTCAGAAAAAGGGTATTTAGGCTGCTGCAGTTGCTGAGACTTCTTTTGGCTCTGCCTTTGCTGCCGACTCTTGTAACCTTTCACCGCATTCACCGCCTGGGCTGTCACCTCTGCCGGATTGTCAGAGCTGCTGCTCACATCACCACAGGAGTTATCTGCCACAATGGCTGATGCCATCACTGGCTCAGCTGGACAAACTGCAGACTGCTTGCTAACATTCTTCTTTGTCAGAGGCAAGTCATTCTGGAGATGGTTTCTGCCACTCTGCACAGTCAAACATGGCTTATCAGCAAAACAGTATAGATGAGTATACAGTGTGCCTGCCTCACACAGCTGTTGACCTCTGAGCTGTACCTGCTAATGACACAACAAATGCATCATGACGCATCAGCAGGGTGTCAGAACCACTTTGCAGATTGTCAATCCCATACACAGAGAAGGGGCAAAGATGGCAAAGTTGAGAGACAGGTGTGACCTGGTTGAGGTCCATGTGCAACTGGTCCCTGAGAAGCTGCTCTATAGCTTCACGCAGCTTGGGGCCACCCTGCTGCACATGCTGCCCCCGCCCTACAATAATCACCAGCTCCCTTGAAACCGCCTCACCATGCTTGAAACGCTCCTACATATTCACAAACCGTGGCATAAAGGCATCTGGTACAATGTGTCAAGACATCCTGTGGAATAATGCCACAACACTGCAGAGACTGTGATGGAACAATGTCTCAAGTCATGCAATTGAGGACCTGTCACAGGGAGGGGGCTCGATGCCTGTCTGTGATGTTTATGCAATGTAGATGGTGGTATCCAACAAGTCTACCCTTTGGCAAAATGAACAAGCATCTTGCAAAGGGATTGCTATGCACGCTCATGCAAAGAGGACATCAGAATTTAACCATTTGATAGTCACCATGATGGTGTAACCAAGCACATTTTGCATGTACTGGGTGAGCCAATGCTTCAGGTGGTGGCAGGTGTGAGGCAAGGCAGACCTGTATGTTGCAGAGGATGCACAGCACAGCAGCTCTAGCCTCCTTTGCGCTGAGGCTATGCAGGTCCACACTCTCCCTCTGCACCTCTTGCTCATGCTGCAGCAGAAAGCTGCCCACCTGCACCACATTTCAGTGCAGCTACTCACCTGCCAGTATTTGCTGACAGTGTTACAGAAGATTCAGCACAGACACATGGGCAAGGGCTCTCATGTGCATGAGCCTGCCATGTGCAGTTCCCAAGTCTTACATCAGACCTCATGAAAGGCATTGTTGATAGGTGATCAGCAGCTTTGTTTCCTTGTGTATGGACCTAATGCGCTCGGGCCAATTGGCTGGCCCCTACAACCTTTGGTCATGGCGACCATGTCACACCCCTGACTGATTGACCCACTGAGTAGCTATGATGCAGGTGTTGGGGGTTCACCTTGGTCTTCAGCTCACTGTCATCGGTCTCAAGAGCTGCTTCTGCACATGCTTTCACCAACTCCTGAAACTCAGAATTAACGCCTGGAAAGCCTGCAGACATCACTGAATGCTTTCAGTTCGCAATCTGCCCCAATCCTAGGGTGTTAGCTAGGCAAGCTGCACATGTGAAGAGCCAAGGTGCGCGAGCATGCATGAGAGCAAGGGTGGGTGGGTGGGTGGACATGTGAGTGTGTGAGTAGGTGATTGAGAAATTAGTGGCGCGAAAACAGGCAGCAGCCTTTCACAGCATGAGCAAGAGTTGGTGTGTGTAAGTAAAGTCAAGACACTGTACATCTACAGTACATTAGCTAGACAGCACTACTGTCCTGACTGTACAGTAGAATGTACAGCCGACTGTACAGTAGATTGTACAGCCGACTGGTCAAATGATTGATGGCATGGGACTAACCTGCGCGGCGCATGCCAAGGTAGACGTCCAAGGCCTGATGGGGGCGTGAGGCCTCCCTCAGAACCCTCATGGTGGTGACAAAGGTCACTTGGTTGGGCTTCATGCGCCTAGGGCCCCATACCATCCTCTTGAAAGCTGCATGGGCGGCATCTACCAGGCCTGGGCTGGTGCCACATGCCTTGATGAAAGCTGTGTACGCCGCTGTGGTCAGCTTTACCTTCTTGGTTTCCAGCTCCTGCATTTGTCACAGCAGAGTCTGAACAAAGCTGGCGATTCATCTTCTTCATCGTCATGATGCACAACAGAGCCATTGGAGGTGGGATGATGTCTGTTACAACCTGAGTATGGAGATGTGTTTACAACTTGTGTTTGCCTGTCACAGCCGCTAAAGCAGCACTGCTAAGGCCTGCCCTGAGGCTGCTCACAAAGCTTTGGTGGAGATTGTTAGCTTCAGCACAGGCTTGCAGCTCTCAAAGATAGAACAGCCATGACCCTGCAGTGCTATTGCGCATGCTTTTGTGGCATTTTTTGTGCCTGTCGTGGGACACCTACCATGAACTTGCACTAGCCACTATGTCAGGATGCATCAGACATGCGGGCAGCACCTGCATGAGTTGGTGTGCCTGGTGACCCTGCCTGGCCTCAGCACACAAGTTGAACAGGGTGGTGTATGTGGTAGCATCAGCCTCCACACCTTGGCTTGCCATCTCACGCAGCAGCCCAAAAGCCACATTCAGGTTCTCCTCCTGCACCACCGATGGAAATTTTGAGTAAGGGGCAAAGCAGTCCTCAGTGACTGATCAAAAACACATCAGTTGTCTGACATGTGTCTGTGTGTGTGTAAGCTTGTTGCCATGTTGAGGCACAGCGATGAGCAACTGAGTGGCAAGCAAGATGCTGTTTTGAATTCTGCCGTGAACCCCACGGCATGTGGTGCAGTCAGCAGCATTGACAGTTGTGATACTCATGCCAAGCATCTGCAACATCAGACATGTAAAGACAGTGCAAAATGGATGTGACTTAAGACCAGCATGAGATGCTTTGAGAGCTGACCGGCAAGGTTTGACTTGGAGGCACACTGCAGGCAGCCATGGCACAGTTGTACACCTGTGTGTCCATGACCACACCTGCACAAACAACCATTTTATTCATTAAATCTGATCAAAAAATCTATTCATTAAATTTATTCATTGTAGTCTCCTAAACTAGACACTGCAACCCAGTCATGAACAGCAGTGCTAATGCTGTGGGAAGCGTTTCACCTGCATTGCAGCAGATGCTTCATGCTGATGGCAACATGGCATGTTGAGACACAGCACTATCGAGAAACAAGATGAAGAAGGTTCTAAGCCTTTCAGGTATCACGACGGGAGCTTTCCAATGCAGCAGCCCAGAGCTAACACAGCACTGTCTGGCTGGAACTCTGCTCATGTACACAAGGCTGACAAGCCAATCATTGACAATACAACGCAATGCAATTGGGTTACTGGGACACTCTCTGAGCCCTGCAACTGATGACAAGGAAGAATGCGAAGGCGTCGTCCACAGATCAGATTCCTTCCCATAGAAAAGCTGCTGCTGTGCACATGCAGGGGCCGCAAGATACAGGACTGACGATCATACAGACAGAAACACACTGGATCACCTGCTTGTCGCATGTCTGACAACACAGTCAAGGCAGGCTGCAGGTGATAGGTCTGGGCACAGGCAATCAGCATGGCACACCATGGCTCAGCGTTCTTCATGTTCCATAGGCCCCCTCGGGCACGCTTGAAGGCCTGCCACAGGGTGAGGGCTGTCTCCAGCTGCCCTGCCTGCCCACAAGCCACCATGAGACTGCCCCAAACTGTGTCTGTGGGGTCAAGTCGGCTGCTACCATCATTTGCTGGACCTAAACACATACACTGATTTGCATTCCCAAGGTATGCATTTGTGCATGTGTCTGTGGATGCCTGCATCAAGAAGTCATGCATGCAAGAGGCAATGCTGACATGTAGACATAGTGGACGTATGCATCAGGGTGACAGACATGCACAGATAGACATAGGGATGCACATTTTAATATAGGGTTGCACTAAGAAAGCTATGCACAAATGTAGCTATGCACACACGTAGGGATGAATGCAGGAATGTGGATACAGATGCATCCGTGCAAGGTATTGCTAGCCTGTAAGAACATGGTTCTGTCTTATGTCTGCAGCATAACCAGTGGCAGGCAGCACTTTCTTCCCTGAAGCTGCAGAGCAGAGTGGAGGGGTGCTTGAAAAGCGCACCTGTAGCGCATCGTCCACTTTCCCAGCATAAGACAAAGTCTTGATGAGGGTAGTGTAGCTGTGCTCATCTGCCTGCAACCACAGAACTTGCTGCCGCCTTGCTGCTGGATCACACAGACAAGGCTATAGATTTAGCAGCTGTGGAATTGTGTCGCCTTAGCACTTAGCTGTGCATGATGACATGTCTGCTGCAGCACGCAGGCAGACTACGAGTGCAGTTTGGGTATGAAGGCAGGCTTGGTACGGCACCAATCATGAGCAGCCAGGCATTAAAGCCCTCATAAGTGGGAAATGCAGAGACATAGTAGGACATAGGGGAGCAAGCCTACAGGGATGGCAAGCTGCACCATCTCTCTGTAGGTCTGCATGGCCTGATCAGCCAGGCGGTTGCGCATGCAGCACTTCAAGAGTGTATTGTAGGTCACACGGTCTGGCCTCAAGCCTGCTTCTTGCAATTTTGCAAACCTGCACGCCCAAGTGCATGGTCAAAGGGTTTGTCCCAAGGCCATGCACACATGGCTTGATCATGGCTTGATCAAGCAATACATGTGCCTGACGCAGCAATGCATTGGCACATGTAGAACTACACACTAGGTCAGAAGCCTTCCATCTAGAAGGCACACATGTTACTGTGCACAGATGATACCATGGCAATGTGATGAGCACTTCACGTGTGGTGCAATCCTGTGCTTTACCACATCAGCTTGCTGTGCAATGGACTGTCCCCAAGGCATGCTGCAAATGTGCATGTACCGTGCGTAAGTGGTGGTTGCATCTGCGTGTACAGCATTTAACAACGCATTGGCAGTCTTGACATTGGCCGGCTGCCAGATCTGGAGCCGCTGCATTTCATCAAAGGCTGTACAGGCCAGGCCCGGCTCTGACAACAGTCCATATGAGCGCACCAGACCAAACCTGAACAAATGGCAACACTTCTAATAGCCTTGTTCCAAAACTGCAAAGATGTCCTTTCGGGGTATACATACTGCACTTTTGGGTTTGTATGTGAGGGCGCATGGACCATTCCGAATCAGGTTCAGAAATGCTGGTGGATGAGACAGGTCCCAAACAGCTCCAACTCGTCTTTCAGTCATTCGCAATATGCATGTGTAGGCGCAGCTGCCCATCAGCATGTGGTCTGCAAGCTGATTTTGTATCAGGCCTTGTACAGCCGCACAATGCATTCTGCTGTGGCAGGCCTGCCTCCAGTCACTGCCACTGTTATTGCCAAATCTAGATGTTATGTCATAGATGGTGTGTATGTGACTTCATGCACATCTTTATGGAAGGACGTTTGAATATTCGTTCAGCCGGATCTGTGAGCATGCATCAGTCTTGCCCATGACTTCAGCAAACAATAGGTGGATAGATAATGGGCAAGACTGATGCATGCTAATCCACAGCTTCATGATGGTGCTTGGGTGGGAGCAGACAACAGCTCTCTGCACAAATCACCCCCTCAATTCATGCTGAGTTTTGTGCAATTATCACATGTATGTTGGATTCGCGCAGTGTGCAGCTTACCAGGGGGCCAAGGGCACCTGTTGAAATGTCTTCCACCTGTCATCTCCAGTCAGAGCCGACTGGATTCTCTTGAGGGCATTCAGATTACGCTTCTCGCAGTAGTGCTTGATGAGCTGGTAGTAGTAATGTCCCTTCTCACAGGGCAGCACTTGGAGGCAAGCAAGAGCTGAGGCTACCCGCCCTTGCCCCCCTGGCTCAGCTATGCCCTGTGAGTACAAGGCTAGTACCTCAGCTTGGACTGCTGTTCATGCACAATAGAAACCTGACTATAGGGTGCAGGTGTAGCTTTCACTGTCGCTGATGATTGTATGCACATGCTGTCGGATTTGTCTGGCCTTGAGCGAAACTTCATGAGTGCAACTGTACTGAAACCCGGGCAGATCTCTGAAGTGTCACTGCTTGACCGCATTAGGAACATACAAACAGCAGCAGCAGCAGCAGCAGCAGCAGCAGCAGCAGCAGCAGCAGCAGCAGCAATAGCAGCAAGAACATGGAAGCTCAAAGTCCATTGTAGAGAAATGAATAAGGGAAGGGCAAGCCCACCAGCAAGATCTGGTCTCCATCACTCCTCTCAGGGGAGCCACGCTCACTGATCAGCTGTTTGAGAGTGTCCAGAGCCCACTTGATGCTGCCCTGGCGGATGAACTTTAAACACGGCTGAAAGACTGCTCCTGCAGGCCTGCCTCTATGGCTGCTTGTGCCTTGCCCAAAAGGCTGCTGGTGTGTAGAAGATTGTGCAGCAGGCATGATTCTTGTGCTTGATCCTTGCTGCTGCACAGGCAGCTGGCCAGGGCTAACTATTGCATGAGGAAATTGAGCCCTGCTTGGTTGCCGGCAAGTATGGTTAGTTGCCTGGGGTATGATATTTGCTCTGGCAGCTGTCTGTTTGGACCAATTTTGCACATTGCTTGCACTTGTATAGAAGCTGGTGCTATATGCTTTACATCTAAGCAGCTTGGTGTTGTACATGATGCTAGCAGCTAGCCTTGTGCTAGCGCCGTCTGTCACATATGCAGACAGGCTACTACACTTCAAGGCCTCTGACACCAGTGCCTACAGCCTCTGTGTCATATTCAAATACTTCTGGCTCTACTGCTGGCTTCTTGCCATTGTCAGGTGCTCCCATGCCTGCTGCTTTGTCTGCATCTCTCTTGGTGTGAGGCTTTGCACCAAACAGGGATTTGACCCTGCAAGCACGAGAGCATCATCCCAGACATGCCCCATGCATTAGCGTGATTGGTGATTGCACACATGGATGGGTGAAGCTGGCATGTCAGGCACCTTCGCTTGTGGGGCTTTGTCTTCTCGTGTTCCAAAAGAACGTTTCCAGAGACAAAGTAACGACTGCAAGCAGAAGCACGCCATCAGTTGCGACCTTTTACAATAGCACACAAAGTGGCGTTGTAATCACCAAACCTGCACGGGATGCAGTAGTGCTGTCCGTGTGCTGGAAGGTCCTCGTCAAGCTGAGCTCTGCAAACTCTCACACACAAACCCGTGAACACTTATGAGCTTGTATACTATCCTGGCAGCGATCACTTCGTACCTGTCTGTAGTTCCCACAGGCGCTGTTTTGCCGTCGTGGACAGTCACAGCCTTGCGGACGTCTTCCCAAATCTGGTCCAAGTGTCTGCTTTCGAACTGAGCACGAAGCTGCTGTTTATGCGTCTTTCTAGACTTGCTGCTGCCAATGCCACGCTTGCCTACGCCTTTTGCTTTGCCCATAGATGCCAGCCCATGCAAATGCGTTTCAGACGATATGCAGCCGTGCGACGAGATGCAAGGAGTCAACTAGTGCAAGGGGAGACTAATCGACGGCTCAAGACCTAACAGTACTGGCGGATAGGGTTAAGGTTAGTCAGCTACCATAGCAGCTCCGATGCCAGGCGTGGCAACGTCATTCTGCAGCGCAACCGGTCTTCAGTCTAGGCGCGATTAATCTTGTGAGAACTTTGCCAGGGCACGCATAGGCGGCCACCACGACGAAGCCTCCACCTCCCTGTGCCCCAAAAATCACAGCAGGCGCCACGCTTTGCAAAGCCCTTTGACGGTGAGCTTCTGGACTATGACCTATAAACAACCTCGCAGTTTGTCGTGCACAATAGACTGGGATCTGGACAACAGCAGACATCACAGGACAACACCAGTCATTGCAGCTCGTGCAACCATATAGGCCGAGAGCAGAATTGACACATGCCGTACTTGTCTATGTGCAGGGCCATATCGACCTGGCAGGGTTGCACACAACCAATCGCGGTGTAAAGACAGTGTCCAGTGTATTTTTTGCATTCTACAAGATTGGGGGTCCCTCCGTACTGCCACGCATAACTCCAGGCGTGCAAGCAGTTTGCTGCCTACCATGCCAGCAATTTTCTAGACCTGCTTGTCTGGTCCTTCAGAGCAGCTTCAGCCAACAGATCCGCCCTAAAAGTGCCTCGACAGTCGCAAAGGTTCTATTGCACAGACCACAGCTGGCTGCACACGCCATGGCTGGACTGAAGCAGTCAGTGGCTGGGCGACAGCCTTCTGCTGTGCTTGAGCAGGAAGTGAGCACAGCAGAAGTCCCCCTCACCTTGGCCACTCCAGCAAAGAAGGAGAAAGCACGCAAGCAATGTAAAGCCAGCAAGTCCGACACAGATGCTCTGCTGTCCAGCACTGGTTGTGCTGACACTTTAGCAGACAGGATCAAAGCAGGCACAGGTCGGCGCAGGCTGACTCAGTCTACGACTCATATACCATCAGCAGCAGTCAATTCGTTGGCAGAGTCTGTAGACCGCATCATAGCTCCAGAGACTGGTGCCACAGAGCAATTCATGGACAGCAGAGATGCTGACAGCAACATACCCAGAGATATTCCTGGCGCATCACATGAACAGCAGCAGCATGCTGCTATGCAGTCGAGCAATGAAGCAGCTGGCCAGGGCCTTGTTGCAGACCTGGAAATTGGTGCTCATGAGCAAGCTGGCACTGAGGCACCTGGAAAGTTGAAAAAGAAGCGGAAGGAGGGCAAGGGGCGCAAGTCAGATTTGCTCCAGACTGCTTCTCAGCTTGCACAGGGACCAAACGCGACCCAGGACATACTCAAAGAGGATGACAAGGTACGCATACGAGGATCTGATTGTGCACTGCTGTGTGCTTGAGCTGTTTACTGAGCAAGCACAAAGCAGCCATCCTTGTATGATACATTGAGAAGGTATAGTCACTACCATCCAGACTCTCTGCAGTACAAGTCAACAATACAACAGCTTACACTGACATGATGTGCACTCCGCTGTGCTTGCTTGCAGCCAAAGTGTGTCACAAGATATATTGTTGAACCTACAACGAAAGTCGCAAAAGTCTGACTGGAAGTCCAGGACAAGGTTGAGTGACATGGTCCGTTACACAATGTAATGTTTTTTCAACAGGGCATCTGCTGATCATCACCACTTGTGTGGTCTGATTGCCATGTGCTCACGTGCAGGTCATGAAACGGCATCGATCCAGGCAACAGGTCAAAGTGGAGGATGCCTCAGAGGACTCCCTTGCTGCACCTGTTGCTGCACAGGGCCTTCTGAGCAATGATGGAGGCGTCAATCAAGGCACTCAGCAGACAAGCGAGCCTGATATTGTTCTGATGCACATGCAGCCAGAAGACAGCTCTCCTGTAAAGCCCAAGGCTCCTAAGCGAAAGCGCTCGGCCAGCACCAAATCCAAAGCTGGCTCTGATGCTGTTTCAGCAGCAACAGCAGCAGCAGATGCTGCGTTGGGTGCTGATGAGACAGCACAGGAGGTTCTGCACATTTCAGCTCCCCAAAAGAAGCAGAAGACAAAGGCAAAAGCAGAGACAGAGGCAGGGCTTGAAGGCACAGCTGCAGAGGCTGTAGCTGCTGCTGTCCAGGCTGTGACGAGCGACAATGCTGCTTCTGGCAAGAAGAAGCCCAAGAAGCAGCGGGTCAAAGCAACTGAGGTTGCTGTTGACACTACAACAGAGCTGATAGATGCGCCTGTGAAAGGTCAGCACCCCCTGCATACTAATGGCATGTCTGTCAAAGTCAGCAGCAGATCAGTCTTGCACATCTATGTCTTTCCAGATATCACTTGTTGTATGCAGCCATAATATGTGTCACTTATCACTTGTGTCAGTGACTGGTGCTCCCAGCGCTGAGTCATGGATCTATGCTCAACGCATGGCTGGCCATTTTGCTTGATTTTAGTATATGTCACTGCCACAATATCAATCAATACTTTCTGCTGCAGCACAGGACGCATGAGCATGTTGCTAGTCCCCAAGTCCACGTTGTGTTGCACAGGCACCAGCACAAGGGATACAGTCCTGAGAGTGATGCTCTGAGCAGCCCAGGTCATGATTGTGCTGTACCGTAATGATACCGTCACAATACCGCCGTGAGGACCGCTAGTCTGTTACACGTACCACTTCATGTCTGTGACCCGCCTGTGGTCTTGCTGCAGGCAAGCGCACAAACAGAAAGAAGAAGCAGGTGGAAGCTTCAGAGACAGATGCTCTGGTGGAGGCAACAGATGAGGGTGCTTTAGTCACAGTGACTAGGACAAAGACTCAAGCAAAGGCAGTGAGCAGTAGGCCCGTCTTTGGTAAGCCACATGGACCAGCTTCCCTCAATATGTACACCTGCCAGCTGGTCCCTGCTCATCTCTTGCGTTGTGCATTTGTCGACTGACTAGCAGACAGGGCCGGCAAGCTTGTGGCCGCTTTCAGCCAGGTCAAGAACACAGGCCTTGCTGAAAGCAGGTACATGTTTGCTGATCAGTCTGTGACTCAGATGCACAACACTGTGCTGTTTTGACGCTTTTAACAAGAACCCATCCATCAAGTTGAGCATGCTGTGCATACCAGCAAGGCTGAGCTCAGCTCATATACAAAGGTCAGCAAGCCAAATGCACTTTTGTGCTGCAACTGCTTCCTTGGAACACTTCCCTCATCACAGCTGTCGGTCATGCCCTGCTGGGGCTCACACCATTGCTCACAGTAAACACTGTTGGAGTCTTTGTGACAGTATGACATGTTGTATAGAGATGCCAAGCAGGGAGGTTCTGCAGACAGCTCTGCAGTGGGATCCAGTCCCACTGCCTGTTCCAAATTTTGGCTATGCCTGCCTCAACCTGGAGCTGCGCTACCAGAAGCCTCCTATCTTTACCAACAGGTAAGCCGCCTTCACTGCATCCTAACCCTGACAGGTCCTACAACAACTGACATGTTGTTGGTGACACCACACAGTGTCGACTCGGGGCGTGGTGTGAAGGGAATGCACAGCATTGATGTTACTGCCAGCATTGTCCAAGCTTTTTCAGTGCTGGGCTGCTCTGCTCATCAGGCAATCGCCTGTCTGTAGCATGTTGCTGCACAGCACCATGTGACATGCATCTCTTGGGGCCTTAGTAGCCAGTGTGTATGCATCAACTCAATCTGTCAAGCATCACCCATGCACACAAGTATCACCGTTCATGCCATGTTTCTGTACTTCTATGTGTTGAGGTGAGTGTATACAGATTGGGTGAGTTGTGTGTGTCACAGGGACATGCGTCTGGCAACGTTCAAGCAGAAAGGGATGACTTATGTGAGCCAGCTGGCTCTGGAGAATGTGAAAGCCCTGAAGGCTATCATCCAATGGAACCACGAGCATGGCATCCGCTTCTTCAGGTGCCATGCACCAGACCGCCAAGTGCTCTTTGCATACAAGCATTTGTGTGTTCACACAGTACCTGGCTGCTGCCGAAGGAACATCATGTTTCTGTTCCTGCATGAATGAGGTTAGGGTGTCTGGTCGTGCGTGTATCTCATGCTCAGGCAAAAGCAGCATGTCTCTGTTCCTGGCATGAGTCACGCCAGGGTGTTTGCTTCTGCGTGTATCTGATGCTCAGGCAAGAGTAACACAGCAGGACAGACTGAGGACGGTTGCTGTCTCTACAGTGTAGACATTACCTAGGATGCACTTCCAGGGAGATGGCATATCCTGTTGACTGAGTATGTGTGGTGCACAGGATGACAAGCACGCTGCTGCCTTGGTCCTCTGCCTATGAAATAGAGGATTTGCCAGACTTCCCCGCCATTGTAAACGAGCTGGCCTTTGCCGGGCAGCTGGCTCGTGCGTACAAGCAGCGGCTGACGTTCCACCCCTCACACTTCGTCAAGGTGGCAGCTCCGACAGAAGACCTGCTGAAGAAGAGCCTGAAAGAGCTTGAAGTGCATTCACAGGCAAGCTTGCCCTCACATGGCAAACTTGTGGTAAATAAAGAGCAAACTGCCACATGGCCAGATGCGATGTGTGTTAAAACTGAGGAGCATTCCACGTATTGAAAGAAATTCACACAAGAGCCATTTAAGCAGACATAACATGCTTTTTGCACATGTGAGTATCAAATGCTTACCACCAGCTGCAAGAACTAGTTGGTGCAGGAGCTGTGCAAAGCTGCTTTGCATTGAATGGTCCTGAACATTCCATGTCAGTAATGCTACGAAGTTCATGCCAGCAAACACAAGTAAGTATCTTCTGGTCTTGCTCTGTCAGCCACTTTGCTTGGCTGCTGGTCATGCTCTGCTGTGGCTGCAAAGCAGTGTGTCTGATGTGACTGATGCTCATGCAGATCCTAGATCTGATGGGGTTCAAGCCAAGTCACTGGAACAAGATTAACATTCACATTGGGGGAGTTTATGGTGATAAGCTCACCACACTGGACCGCTTTGCTGTGGGCTTTGGACGCTTGAGTGACAACTGCAAAGCCAGGTTGACTGTGGAGAATGATGACTGGATCTCTGGATTCTCTGTGAAGGACCTGCTGCTTCTCAGTCTCAAGTGCAATATCCCCATCGTTTTTGACTTCCACCACCACAGGTTTTGCCCAGGTGAGGTGTCCCAGCATTCATCGACCAGATGTGACATATGTTGGCATGTTGCATCCAACAGACTTGTGTGTTCTGTGTGTGCATGCTGCGTCCTAGTGTCTGACTGGAGCGATTATTACTGCATCATGGCATATCTTTGTTCATCATCATGCATCGCCTGTCACAGTACAGTGTGTTTCGTACAAGTCACAGTACATGTCACAGTACATGTCACAGTACATGTCACAGTACATGTCACAGTACATGTCACAGTGCGTGTGACAGTGCATTTCCTGTCTTGCTGGCGTCGCTTGCTGCAATTTTCAGTCTTATGCAAGACTATCATGTCATCATCTTGTAAAGGCAGGCCCACATGGCACAGCTCACATGGGTGTCTCTCACTCGTGGCTGTGGACGTACAGGTGATTGGTCCGAGCAGGAGGCCTTCTTCAAAGCTCTTGAGACATGGCCCAAGGGCATCAGGCCGGTTGTGCACTGGTCAGAATCTCAGGAGGAGAGGAGAGACACAGCGCACTCAGACTACATCCAGGGCCCCATGAACCTTCATGGCAAGGAGCGCGATGTAGATGTCATGATCGAGGCCAAGTGCATGGAGCAGTGCTTGTTAAGGTTCAGGGACTTCACCATGTTGGGCAAAGCTCTGCCAAAGCTAGCAGAACCTGGCAAGCCGATTGTCAACCCTGCCTCTGAGCTTGCGGCCAAGTTTCTGTGAGGCTGAAGAGGAGTAGTGTCAAGAGCAGTCTCGGCGTTGGCAAATGGACGGGGACAGCGCTGGGTGAAGCTTGGAAAAGGGAGTGTTGAACACCATGATGATGACTGGCAGAAGCTGGTGCCAGAGTGACTGGGCTCTGGAAATGAACCCTGAATGATCTGGGGCCTGCCTTGCGAGGAGCGAAAGATTTGTGGCAATGACTGGAAAGAGCCCTGCAGCATCAAAGCATTGCAAGAGGCAAACACCAGAATGCAAGTTTCTTTGCAGCCTCAAAAACAAGCCATGAAAAGTGCTCCTGCCTGCCATGCATCGGAGCTGTAGTCATGGCTTGCAGGGGACATGCCTCTGGTATGCTGTTTCAACAAAGGTCTCACCTTGCTGTCAACTGTAGTGGTAGTCAAAAGCCTTGCTGGTGTCTCAACAAGGAGCAACAGCGGCAACTCTGTGACACACTCAATCAGGAATAACAAGCTTGCCACAGATTTCCATTTGCAATGCTGCGTATTGCCCTTATCACAGTTCATGTCACGTCGCCAAGTCAGCAGCCATTGAGTTTGTTGAGGCTAGTATTCCTGTTGACTAGAACACTGTTCAGAAAAGCTTACTGGCTCAATTTCATCTGATTGATTTAATAATTCAGTAATTTAGTAATTAAGCAAATTGATTGCTGGTCTTGTTCTTTCTAGGTTTGTCATTGCTTAGGCCTTGCTTGTGGTCTAAGACAATTTACCCCTTTCTAGGAAAATCCTTTGCTCCAGATTTGATCCAGATTCTTTGTTATATGCGCTTTTGAGCTTCAGCCTTGAGGAGCTCCTTGCTTGTGACTGTTCTCCAGACAGTGTGCTGATGGCATGTGCTGATGTTGTGTGTTGTGAAAATTTTACATCGGGACTTTCTAAGACGTCTGTTAGGTGTCAGGAAGTCTACAGCAAACCACATGGTCTTAGCTGAGTTGGGTCGCTTCCCATTACAAATTCACTTCTGGCA
>JAABUO010004772.1_pt1 | contig 15943 bp, 11 predicted proteins | sample 5559291 | NCBI WGS metagenome assembly JAABUO01 (sample SAMN10711878, study PRJNA513372) | rock metagenome | isolation source: Antarctica rocks | place: Antarctica: Victoria Land, Finger Mt sud
AAGTGCTCGTGCTCTACCTTCACGCCAGTCATCTTCATCAAGGTTTAAGCGACCAGACCCTTGGTAGCTATACTTTCTCCGCTTGTAATCCCTGTCGTCGTAATTGTGTGAGGAGCCAAATGCTTTGCCCATGGTGGATGTGTGATCCCGATCGATCTCTGATTACGTTGGGAACTCGTTTTGGTAACACATGGGCTCATACCCCAGACTGCCTACGCTAAAGTAGTCGTCTTCTTACAACAGACTCTACGCTACGTGTGCGTGCGAGGAAATGTTTTCAACAGAGTTCACAACACCTGAATGACTGGCTGCTCTCTGGGGCAACAGCACTCCTCATTCACCTGCCCTGTTCTTCGCAGCCCGCAACTGCCTTCACTCCATAGATTTCCCTTATCTGGTGGCTGGCTTGTTTTGGTGGTGGCATGGAGGGGGGGCCGGCGTGACAGGGCTGCCAACCCCCTCCATTTCGACAATTTGCGTCAAATTCGAGTCCCAGCCACACCTTCCCCAAACAAACCTCCCACAACACCACACCACCATCCATCTTCTTCTCACACGCCGCCAAGGAAACAATCTTCTGTCCCTGTTTAATTTGCAATGGCATCATTTCTCGCGATGAGACGCGTTGTAATGATGTCGCGAGTTGCATTGCCGCTGCGTGCTTGGTCAGCCATACCGCGTATAGCGGCTCCTCGCGCAATGCTAGCCACTGCGGCCAAGCGAGTTGGGCGACCAAAGGGCAGCACTAAAGATACCAAGGCCAAATCCAAAACTGCTACGACGAAAGCAAAGAAAGCAGAGAAAGGAAAGAAAGCAGACAAAGGAAAGAAAGCAGAGAAAGGAAAGAAAGCAAAGACGTCCGCTGCCAAAACGCCAAAGAAGAAGAAGGCAGCCAAGAAAGTGAGTGTCTCAAAAAGGGCAATGATGAAGCTCCCACCTGAGGCTCGTGCACGTTCTGGCTATACGATCTACAGCTCCGCATACTTGAACGACAACAAAGGCACACAGCTCCAGAAAGATATTATGAGAGCTGCCGCTGCAGCTTGGACTGCACTCTCCCCGGCTGAAAAGGGAACGTATGTCCAAAGAGCACAAACCTGGAATGCGCGCGCCGAAACAGTGAAGGCAGAATTCATCGCGAGCTTAACCCCAGAACAAGTCTCAGAGGAGAATCGTCTGCGAATGGCGAAAGAGAAGAGTCTCAAACGGTCAGTCAATAAACTTCGAGATCCGCGAAAACCAAAAGGACCGCTGAATGTGTACATGCAATACGTCAAGGGTCATTATGCCACTGTATCGGGATCTGACACTCAAGAGCGAGGAAAGCAGCTTGGCGAGGGCTATAGAGCACTTTCCACTGCGGAAAAGCAACGTTACGCGTCGGCTGCGGCTGCGGATCTGCAACGTTACAAACGTGAAATGGAAGCGTATAAGAGTCTTTAATATTAGGAGTAGTAATGTCAATTTCCAAGGCCGCGTCCCACTTATTTCGAATGACGCTAATCGCAATACACGAGACCCCTTCCTTGCCATTTCCCCGACGCTACAATGCCCATCGGCTTACTCCTTTACCCAGCTACTACCACATATACATTCGTGCTTAAAAATGCTCGGGAAAATCCCTTTGTCGTGGTCGATTCTTGACAGGCTTCGACATCTTATACACCTCCGCAAATTACCTCGTTTGTTTGGCAGTAGCTTTTTGTGGATAATATCGTAAATTTCTTTTTGGTCCGTAACTTCAGATGACAAACCTAACCAAGCATGATCATAGTAATAGAGTTCCGGGAGATTTGCGGTAGGTTTCACGTGTTCCTCAAAGCTCGCAGCGGCTTTCTCAATAACAGGTGTGAATTCTTTCGCAATTCTTCCTTGCATGATTGCACTTTGCTCTGCTTCCATCCGCAAAGGTGCTGACGGAAACGCACGCTTAGTTTCAAGATCAATGTCCTCAAGCACTTTCTCAAGAGATGATAGCTGGATTGGGAGCGATTCCGTTATCGATCGTAAAAGAGAAGCTGCAAACGTAACACCTCCTGTAGAGTCCATAGTTTTTTGCTTTTTCATGTGCATCTCAAATGCTTTCAAGGTGCGCAGTGACCACCGGATCAAAATGCGTGGTAAGGAGGTAATCATTAAAATCAAGGCAAGATGAATGTCGTCTGGTATTATTTTGCCATCCTCAGTAATGGTTCCAACGTCTTTGAATTTGTCGTCTTGACGCACAATTAATAATGTACCAGCCAATAACATTGAATAACTGAACAACCATCTTATAACACCCTCCAAGGATTGCATGATTAATCGAAAATTGACTTCTTGGCCTGCAGCCGGTTTCAGTTTCTTCAATTCCGAGTTGATACATAACCCACAACTTCGTAGTTGAAGAACAGACAAAGCAATGGTCCCTGGAAGAAAGTCTTGTCGATATAGTAAATACTGAAGACACAGCCCACGATGTATGCCGTTATGCGCCATCAACCTGTCCGCTGGCAAATCTTTTGACCAGTCTACATTCACTTGCATTGCTCTATACGATTCTTTGAGAAATGCCAATCTTAATTCCACTCGAAGTTGTAGCCCGAGGATCACAACATCTTCGATTCCGTACTGATTAAAACATGCAATACTGAATCTTTGAGCTAGGGCTGCACATGCTTCCATGACGTTTGACTCATTCCTTTCTAACACTGAATTGCGCGCAGCTTCGAGTATCAATTCTCCAGAGAGGCGCAGATACACAAAACAAGTTGCACTCGGAGAAAAGGCAATGTCTCTAGATCTAGAAGGACAGCCATCGAATCCGTACCCCGCAGAAAATATTGTCGAAATCGGCATGGTGTTGACCTCAACGTATTCGAAGGCAGGAAGCTTACGCACGGACACAGACCCGTCGATAAAATACAATAACGACATAGAATTGGAGTGTATCAGATCAATACCGGCCACTCTTTTTTGCACCAACCGTTGCGATTCTAGGGCAAGAGAATAAATCTTCGTTACTTGACTTCCTGAAACTTGAGCCGCTGATTGCAGTGCCTTGAAGCACCAATGGATTGACGTGTCTTCCTTGCATATTGCCCACAGTTCTATCCAGGTGGTCTCTTGGCATGTTGACCCAAAGGTCAGTAAAAGTCGCAGCGATGAACCAGCAGCATATAACTCAGATGCTACAAGCTCGAAATGTACCACATGTCGGAATGCGCGATCTGGATTATGCAACTCTTGGGTGAATAACGGGCTTGAAGATAATGAGGGATTACTTTGAGTGTCGTCAAAATCAAGGCTGATACGGAATATTCTTGTCTGGCCTGAAGAGTTAAGTGTGGCAAGAAGTAGAGAGCTTTCTACCTCACTCGCAAAACTTGCCCGTATGATACTCTTTCCAGTACCTTGTCTGTGCCCTTGCAAGCTTACTGATATTTCCAGAAACTGTAATCCTGCTTTATACCATAAGTTGATTTTTCCGCTTTTTGATAAAGCAATTAAAGCGTTCCTATTGCCTTTAAGATACGGACCTACAGGTTTTGTAGTCTGAAAACTGTAAGCAAACTGCCCTTTTTCTCTCTTTGAAGCGGGATTGCTCACTAGAAGCTGTTTTTCAATACTCAGCCAGTGTAGTGCTACTATTTCGTCGTCGTTGTCATCAAGATCAAAAGTAAAAACCGGTGTTAGTCTATTAAGAAATACGCCATCCAAAATTTCCCAGACGGACAGTCGACTCCCTTCATCGATACAAGCCAGGTATTGTCCGCCTGGACTCCACATTAAGTGTTGCAAATTAATCCCATCATGAACTGTCCTGAATTGCTCGATAGTTTTAGCAGCCGATAACCCCCATTTCAGGTCTGTCCCGCATTCTAGGAAACAGACACCCACAGTATCTGGCTCGTTGATAGGGATGTGGACAATGACTCCACTCTTTGACCATGCTATCCGCTTCGTTAAACTTCCTCTCTTTCTTATCTCATCAAACCGTAAGTGGCAATAGAATTCATCATTATCAATTTCATTTTGGCTCATAAGCAGCCCATCAAATTTGCTTATAACTTTTCATGTGTTTGTGATGTGGGATATGTTGTGTGGAGCTTTACAGTAAAGAGCGAGACAGTTGGTAGCTTGCCAAATAGCCGAGACTGCTATAATGCTTTCATCCAACAGTCAAACAATACCATTTGGACTTTTGAGCAAAGGCAGCGATGATAGGCTTGTATCTGATTATACGTTACAGAAGGAATTTTATGACGATCTTAGGCAGTCGTACACTGAAAATCACGATAAGAATCGGGTCTTGATGCGAATGAGAATCCTTCGGGAAGCAATTATCGGTAATACGAGCCAAGTTTTTCGCTAATCAGGGAAGCCTCACGACGGTATGACGAATTCTCTTCCCTTGTGTTCAAATTCTGTGCCCGCACAGCCATTGACCTATCCGATACTTCTGTCTTCCCCGCAATTTGCTGGATATTATTCGACCTACACCCTGTACATACATTAACCTTAAATGATCAAAGAGAATTCGCATCCTATCTCTTGTTACTTTACTGTGATCAAACCAATTACGCTGCAGCATATGAGGTGGGAACGCAATTTGGAATTTGCACGAACCCTTGTAAATTGGTCTTGAAAGCAATTATTCGCAAGGACTATGCAGGCTGGAGGAAGGCAGAAACGCTGCTGACCGAAAGACAAAGGAAGCTTATTTCTAATTCGAGGATGCAAATAAGGCATTGAGGGTTGCTTGATATGAGCTAACAGGCAGAATCGACTTTGCGAGGACTATAAGCCGAGCATATCGCTCCTTCCCTTTGAACGGAGTCATTGACATGATAGGAGACGACTGGAAAGACTTTCATTCGGGCCTTCGTCTGAGTTGGACGGCGCAAAGTGATGAGACTGGCCGACAAATTCTCATTATGCGAAAAAGTGGACCTAGAGCGGCTAAAAAGAATGAGCTTTTCATGCAATAGCTAGCTTTATACATTACTTCTTACTCCCAGAGGACTTCTTCAGTCCTGCACTAAGTGGTCCCTTACCAACTTTAGCAGCCATCTCCTTCTTCGCCTTCTCGTCAGCTCTCTGTTTATTTCTCAACGCCAGGTCTTCATCGTCAACAACTTTAGCATCCTTCTTGCCCTGCTTCAGCGGCTTGGCTTTGCCACCTTCACGAGATCCTGACACCATTAGCCGACGAGTCGGGCTGTAATTATTTTCTAGCCTCGCGATCTAAAAAATCTTGTGCGGTAACTTTTGTGTGATGTTGCCTACCCCACAGGTGATCGGTGCCTGCAGCAAAATAGACTACACACGCCGCGTGTACGTTACGTACGCACAGCATTTCGCACTCGCGGCGTAAATATATCACGACTGCATACCAGGAGATCCTGTTATACCTATGGGTGATGATGATGGACCGAATGATCTCATGAATGATGGCTTAAATGTCAACACTTCGTCATTTTCAGCCGCTCCAAGCTCGTGTGTGTCGAGAGCAACCTCACCGAACATCGTGGAGGAGATTCACAGCCCTAATACCCGGTACCGTACTTTTCCCTATTTCTCATATCTGCCTTACTCGGTTGAGAATGGGGCTGAACGCCTAGCCAACCTTGAAAAGATTTTAGAAAACCTGTTTATTGCCGTGAAGGCACAAGACTTTGATATTGCAATACTATGGACCAGGGAACTCAAGTCTTGGATCTCTTTGAAATTTGTGATGCCCAAATCAATAAGAAGCAAACTTGTCAGCCTCTATTACGATCTTTCTTTGGCTCCTGGAATAGAATCTAATGCTACTGAACGATTTACCAGTATGTTCCTTCTGTTGACTCACAAAAAACACTATCTTAGTTTACAGGACGGTATGATACTTGATTGGCGACCGCTATTGAGAGAGTTGAAGAAAGGATTGTTGCCAGAGGAAGATATTACAATCCGGGGGGCGATAGAGAAAGATGTGCCAAATCTCATGCGCATTGCTGGGAGCGCACAAATGTTTTTCCCTGCATCCGAATTACCGGAACTCCTCGAAACCCTTCTGCCATACGTGAGTTTTTGTTTGAATATTGCGTTAATGATCATTAGTTCTCTGTCTCCAACATTTCTGACGCATTTGTTGTCGCTGGCCTTATAAATATCCTCCTTCCCACGCACCCGGGACAGCCAGAATCTACTCAATTACTCCCTAGAGATTGGCTTCCAACAATTTTCCACATATGGCAACTCGTCTCAAGATCCCAAACATACGACATATTCTTTCTCGACTATCTCTCGCGCCTTGCAAGAGACCAAATCAATGGGGCCCATGTCGATCATGGTTCTTTTGGGATTTTCTTCGAAGAACAAGCGTCATTTTTGTTCACCGCGATTCTGAGATTGCTTGAAGTACCAGTCAGCAACGGTGGGACACCTTATGTGCCTTATCTAGATCTGCAAGGCGACTTAGGCTTGTCACTCAAGAAAGATGGCAAAAAGTACACTCACTGTCGATGTGCAGCACGATTGATAGTGATGTCGCTTACGCCCGAATCTGGTGGCATAATTTCGCTACTGGAATCGTTGATCCAGACTGTAGAGACCTTTTGTCATCCGAGCAACACAGGTGCATGGACTAAACCTTTGTTCCACCTCTTCTATTTCTTAGCGGATACATTTGTCATGAGGTGGAATCGCGAGAAGTCTGGGGAGATGTCTACGCCACCTGGTAGGAAATTAGACCTTCAGATAAAGAAGAGGTTTGTGGCCGCACTTGTTGAGGTTATTTTCATGGGCATCTACTCAAGAAGTCAAACCGCGAGTAGTTATGCTCAATCAGCTCTCCAAGCTCTAGCCTATCTGGAACCAAAGTTGATTCTTCCAGAGGCGTTGAAACGTATTTATCCTTCCATGCAAGGCCATCTTGTTGAAGTGCATCGTACCGCTTCATCATTCCGGTCTTTATGCGGTCTCTCGAGCACCATTGCAAGCACTAAGGTCCATCGAAATCATATAACAGCATTACTGGGTCTTGCATTGCAAGGCATCGACCCAAATGATCTTGGTAAAGCGCAGCAATCTTTAGCTTTCCTTTCAATCACGGCATATAATATATCGTTTTGTGATCAGAGCGATGGACTTGGAACCGAACTAGCAATGCAGTGGGTTAGTGGTGAAGTGACACGTATGGAAAATGTTCTTGATGAATATGGGCAGGACCAGAGTGTCCTCGATGAAGAACAGGATATAGCTATCCTCAAATCTTCGACTGGAGGCTTTGCAGACTTCATAGTAGCCTTTCTTGGAAAGTTCTTCACCCTGTTGGAGAACCTTCCTGACACGGGAAAGGTGAAGGTGAAAGGTGCAGCTGAAGAGAGCATTGTGAGCATGATTCCTTCTGCATTTACTGCTATTTTCTCATCCCTAAGCCCAGTGCTCTTCGACTTAGCTCTCAACAAGGTCGCCGATTTTGTGTCTGGGCATGTTGTGCATCAGGCTTGTGACGCCACAGCTCACATCTGTAATGCACTTGGACGGGTAAATGCCAAAAAAACTTTGTCTCGGATGTTGCCTATTGTCATTGGAAATATCCGAAACGAGGTAGAAGAAAACGGAGCTTCTACATCGAGATATGTAGGTTCCGAAGTCTTGCCGCGAGACAGGGCACTCATTTGGAATCTTAGCATACTCAGCATGTTAGTTGTCTATGTAGGAGAAGAGGTTATGTTTGATCACCAGCAAATTGAAGAGCTCGCCATTTATATGCAGGAAAGGCTGAAAGGTATCGGAAGCCTGCATGTGGCCAATTTCTTGCATCACCTCCTATTAAACTTAACATCGATTTATCCATTGGATGTAAGACCTTTAGCTTATGAAGAAGGGTCTTCATTACGTCCAGACGCTTGGGCTTGTTATCCAGATCCGCAGAAACTTCAGTTCCAGTGGCATACTCCCTCTTCGCAAGAAGTGGCTTTTGCAGTTAGGATTTTTGAAACACATACTCGTATGGCGTATGATGGAATTAAGAAGCTTTTGGAATTGGATAAAGGTAGCCGAGAAGCAATGGGTAATCAGTGGTCTGATGAAATGGCACGAAATATTAATTATTTAAGAACATGTCTGGCAGGTGTTGCTTCATTGTTTGATGTTTCAAAAGTGGAATCGTGCAATCCATTTCATATGGAAAAGCGCTTACTTGACGAATACGAAATGAAGTATAGCCGCTTCCAGTATCCTACTGGATATTATTTTATGGAGAGAAAGGACGACCCATTGTATGAGCAAGTGCACGAAATCAGGCAGCACATTGGGCGGACTATTCACACGGTCCATCAATTTCTATCTCAAAACAAAGAGGACGATATATCCTGCTTCCGGGCTCTGACTGGTGCGATAAGATCATACTTCCTAGACGTTGGTACAGAAAAAACAGCGCGTGCTTTGGATCGCAATTTGCGAGTTTACAGTGGAGAAATTCGGTTTTTCCGAATCAATGGCTTAAGAAAACATTACCCTCGGCCGTTGCTCATTAAGCGTGCATATTTATACCATCTGCAGCGTTTGAGATTTAATGCAGGTTTGAGACATCTCACTGTACTCGATCATACACTGATGTTGGATCTAGCTAATTCTTCCATATCCAGTTATGAATCCATCCGAAAAAATTCTCAGAGTGTTCTCGATGCAGGGCTAAAGCAGTTTTTTGGGTCCAGGATAATATTGGCTGGCTATGTCTTAGAATTGCTGGAGGAGACAGCTGTAGGCAAAGATGTTAACCGAATTAAAGGAGCTGTCTGGACTATCAGCACAACATCTCTAAGTCGCACTGTCACTCGAGATTGGCGATTTGCGCCAGCTTATGTCAAGGCTCTGGTTAAAGTTAGTGATGTAGACCAACCCTCTGTTCAAATGGCCGTCCGTACAGCTTACGTGAGCCTCTTATCAGAGTGCAGAATACCCTTCAGTCTGGCAGTATATAATAAGGAAGTGCTTGAAGCTCTAAGCCCCGCCAAAGACGTAAAACCAGACGTCGACGCAATGGTTGCGAAAGTTAAAAAGAAAAGGTCACTTGCTCTTGAACGAAAAGCTTCTTTGAGCCAGGATATGATTCACGTAGCTGAGACAGCTCATTGGCGAGTCGCAGCCATGGCAGGAGGGGTTGCTTCAACGGCTCTTCTAGATGTACAAGATCCGCCCGAGGAAGAGTTGGTAAAATTGGTAACGAAAGGGACTATCGATTCGCATCCTGGTTTACGAGCAATCTACGGGGGGGCCTTTTTAGGAATAATTGGCCTTTTTTTAATACAATCTATGACGAACAATGACATTAGGAGACTTGTCGAGGATGAGTTTGTTACTCCGAGGTCATTTCAAAAAACGGTCGAGGATGAACGCAATGAAGGTTGGCTAGCCCATTTCTTCCAAAAGATGGAGCCAGCACATTATGTAGACGTGGAGTATCCAGGGTGGTTGGTATGGGCCGACGAATACCCTGCCTACTACAGCTCAGACATAAAGAAAGATGACCTCAAATTTGGGGCTATTCCCACTAAGCGCATGACTACGATGGGCGGGCTGATTGATCCCACTTGGATTGAGACTCTTCTTAGATTTATGAAGCAAGAACCCCGGGAAGGTAGTCAAGATCATTACAGGCAATCGGTTGCATATTTAATGTCTACTGTGTTCTTTCTGCTGCGCCAAGGAAAAGTTAAGGTTCAAATGACATTCATTCAGAAATCTATTCTTGAGATGTATGGAAATGGTTCTGACAAAAATCATCATAGAGCCACGGCCGAGTGTCTTGGTGGACTTATCACAGCTTCACGAAACAGTGACAAAGCCTTTGAAAATGAGTGCTGGCAATTCATTATGCCCATAATCAAGAGAGCAATTGATATCGATCTGAATCCCGAAAATTTGCCATATTGGCGCGGTTTAATCAGACACACGTACTCGAAAGAAGACGCTCGTAGATCTTGGCCACTTACCGAATGGCTAAGCAGTTTCCGACTGGACATGAAATCAAATGCTGCCTTCAAGGAGAGCAGTAAAATATCGATGCTTCGTAAGCTTGTTACCGAGAGGGGGTGGCATTTTCAGCTTCATGAGCCCATTTTGCAGGATTTCATCCAGCATATCAATCATCCGTACAAAGGTGTTCGTGAGGAGATTGGTCGTACCCTTGGCGCAATTACTTCCACCCGTTACCACGAGTCTTTTCCAAACACTGGGAGCCTTTTGAAGAGTAACAAGATTGCGGGACCCATGGGTGTCCGACCTTACCAATCTTCTCCGGCTACCGAGGAAATGATGAAATCTCTTTCTTCCAGATTGGCTAAGTGGAGGTTGGAGCGAACACCGGGCCAAGACGCGCCGTCAGACTACACTTCAGGAGCTAAGACGGTGTTACTGTGGTTTGATACATGGCTATCGAGTGCAAGCTGTACGCAGATGCTTCCATTTTTCCCTGACATGATTTTACCTGAACTACTGCACATGCTTGATGTCAAGGAAGATCCTGAGTTATTGACATTAGCGTTGCAAGTGCTTCGCCATATGGCTAACGTTCCCCATATGTCTGATGATATACAAAAATTCCTCGATGCACTACATTCGATTGCAGCTTCATCTACTTCATGGCATCAACGAGGAAGAATACTTTCCCTGATGCAGATTTTCTTTTTCCGCAACCTCTTTGTTATGACATATGAGCAGAGGCAGAGGATGCTTGCAATTGTTGGGATGATGCTCAGTGACTCGCAACTGGAGGTGCGCGAAAACTCAGGAACCACTCTTGCTGGAATGATACGCTGCTTGCCGGCTTCTGACCGCGACGCAGTGGTAGCAAAAATGAAGAAGCAATACAGTGCCTTGCTGGACGAGAACAAGCTTACGCGTAGAATTCCTAACAGCACGCCAACTCCGAATTATAATCGTATAGTTATTCAAAGACATGCTGCAGTTCTTGGACTAAGTGCTCTGGTGCAAGCATATCCCTACGCATCTCCCCCGCCTCGGTGGCTTCCATACGTCCTTGCAACACTGGCCAACAAAGCTGCTGGGGATCCAGGAATGGTAGGAAAGAGTGTCAAGGCCGTCTTGGGTAACTTTAAAAAGACGAGAATTGATACTTGGCATGTGGATGTTAAGATCTTCTCTCCTGAAGAGCTTGAAGATTTGGAGGGTGTTCTGGTACGCAACTACTTTGCATGAAAGGGGTGTCACGGTAGAGGTCAGGATTTATGGTATCCCCCATCAACTAGAAATTGCACCGTATTACTACCTGGTCATGCAGTCCACGAACCCCAAAAGATGCCAATCCAAGTATGTATCAAATTTGTATGAAATTCGCAGGATTGTAATCTGGTGGACTTCTGTAAAACTGCGGTCTTCCATGCTTGTCGAGAAAGGCTCCCTCCATGGAAACTTCTACTTCCTTGGAAAATTCCATGGTCTGACGTATTTCATCAGCAGCAATACCCAGTGAATCTTCAGCTAGCCAAATCGTTGGCTTTTGATTATACGTAGATGGATGATTGTACGCCCTTCGAACCAACGCTTCTATTTCTTCTTCGTCCAGATCTTCCAATTCATCCGGGATATCGGAAAAAACAGTCGAGTTTCCTTGTGGCAGGGTATTGGTATTGGTTTCCACATCTGTAACATCTTCGGCACTATCGACTCGTGCGCTGGAAAGGGAATGAGAAAGACTTTCTCGGTGATACGCATTTCGGGGACGCAAATCTCGTCCAGTAGTGTTTCCGAGCCCATTTTCGGCGCCTTTACGTATACCCAACTTCTCCAAGGAGCGAAGGGGAGCAGTCACAGGAGCCTTCAGGGGTATCTTGAACGGAGCTGTCAGCGTAGCTCGGACCGTTGATTTTACCGCACTCCGTAAATCATACCGTGGGTTAGTGGCGTCCACTAATCTGTCGTTTTCATCCTCTTCATCATCTTGATCCAGATCGCCATCTATACCAGAGGATATGCTCTTGGTTGCCTGCTCTTCAGAAATCACTGCTAAGTATTTTCTCACAGGAGTGACAGTGGCATGCAGGAAGAAATGAAAAACAACGGTACAGACAAGGAGAACGATCATCAAGACAGCTTGTGGTACAGCAGCCGCATTGCCATTCATGTCCCGGACCAAAAAGAATAATCCAACTAAACAAGCCTGGCCAACATAGATGCCAGTGAATAACTGAAAGAGCGCTTTAGGGTACGCTAGGCCCCCCATGTCCAGAGGGAATTGATTGACGTACAAAAAGTTATAGCGATACACAAAGTAAAAGAGGATGAATGCGATGAGACAAAACACCATTATGAGAGGCGCTATACAGGTGTAAACAAGACCGATAACCGCGAGATTCGTGTAGGTCGGGTAAAAGGTTCCCCAATTAAAGTTCGATAGATGCACTTGACGCCTCCACTTCTTCCGCGGTGTGTTATCGAATAGAAAACCAAAGATGCTGAGGCTAACAATCCTCGTAAGTTGAAGAAGCCCACCAGCCGAAACCGCCAGTCCTTGAAGCAGCATGTAGGAGAAGAAGAAGTTGCTGGCCTTTGGTAGATTCTGTGCCAGAAGCCCAGGCGTTGCTGAAGGGTTGTTGATAATACCTTGCGCAACAGTGGTGAGACCAGAGGAGATACTTACAACTAGGAAAATTTGAACAAAAAGGAATGCAAAGTACATGTCCTGGGTCGCAAGTTCTACTCCCACGTGTGTGGTATGACCTTCAAGCGTACCAAGCACTATACGTTAATCAACTTAAAAGGGCATGCTTACGTCGAAGAAGGACGGGTAATAGAGCCGTTAGACCAGCCACTGCCGCAGATGGAAGCACCCCTGTGATTATCCCAAGTATTACGCCTGGTAAATTATTAAGCCAACCAAGCCATGAAACTGTAGATGCGAGATACTTGACCTGGGAGACAAGTCCAACAAACGCCACGGGTATAGCCCAAAGGACAATCATAGCTGTGACGCTTGCTACGACAACTAAGTACCGAAGGGTCCGCTCCCACCACTTAATGCGAAGATTCCACCAGATGATACTTTGTGGAGCGACTTCAATTTCTCTGGGAGCCAATTGAACTATAGAATAATGTATGACTGTCTGAACAGCCATATGTGCAGCTGACTGCGTGTGGAATTGAATGAAGGCAGAATTCATCAGCTTGTACTTGCTGTTTTGTAGCCTTTCTTGTTCAATTTTAGGGTTTAGTATCGATAGCTTTAGACGACACCAATCTATTGTGTCGACCTTGTGACCGATTAGTGGGAGTGCAAAAGGTATCCAGCTTGCCAACGGCAGTCGGTGACTTGGTCTCTGTTCAGAATCGAGGTAAAGTTTCCATTTGGCTGCCGCATGAATGTTGGAATCATCATTTCTTCCCAAGGCTTCTGCTTTAACATCCATATTTCGATGTTTACTGCCTTTCTTTTTCTCGGCCTTTTCCCGAGTTTTCTCGACTTCCTGGTGAGCCAGCCGAATTAACTCGTTCTCAGCGGACTCAAGTTGTTCCGCAATGCCATTTCGTTCATTCACCAAGTCGGTGAGCTTAGAGAAGTCTCGGTTAAGCCAAACATATTTGACACCTCCGGGAAAGCCTGAGAAGATCCTTCGCAATTTCCTGACATCCATCAAATTGGGTGGAATGGTGTTTATTAGGACGGTGGTTGCGCTAGCGGTCATACGATGCTGATGCGAAGTCAAATAGATTTGTCGCTTCTTCACATAATAACGCATCTCGTAAGAAATAGTATATAGTACCCAGAGAAAGAACAGCCAAGCAATGACAAGTTGTGCCCACAAACGCTTATTGTTGAAATTTGCAACATTAGCGAAAGCAAGACGATCAAGTCCTCTGGCCAGGCCCCCTCCCGTGATGTTGATTGGAATGAGCACTGGGAAGACAATGACTATAGCGCAGAAAACAACAGCTAGCATTTTCAAGTACCGAAGAAAAAAGAACGCGTCCAGTCCGCATTTGTTTGATACAATTTCGTCATCCAGATGAGAAAGGAAGACTCTGGCCCATAAAACAAGCCCGCGGGGTAGTTCCTGAACCTGTCTGCTTCGTGTAACTAGGTACGTGCGTGGAGCGTAGAATCTCTTTGACCACTTTACGCCGTAGCCTCTGAAGATGAGGAATGCAGCAAGTTGCACCCCAGCTAGTACAACATAGGTGACTAGTGATGTTGCAAATGCAGAAAAGGATGTTCCTTCACTTGACTGGGCAGAGCCTGCGCTTTGACCAAAATAAGCGGTGAAATTGAATGCTTTGTTCGAAACGGATGCCTCTTCCATACCAAACGCACTAGCACGTGACTATTCAAATCCAACGCGGCTTCTCATGTGTAGGTTGAAATCTTTTGATCGAAGTCTTTGCAAATGGGAAACTCGTGGCAGTGCACGCGGGCTTTTGTGTTGATGACAACGACCATCAATATTCTCCAATAGCTTTAATACCTTGGGATGGGTCACGGGAGAGAGGTGATTAAATCACATCTTATTTGCATACGTTAGTCTGAGAGCAGCCATCGAAGGTACGCGCGAAGCTGCCTTTCTGCGGATGACAAGGACTATGCATGACCAACTAGCGATGTCGAGCGATGGACAGAGCGAGCTGATTTGGCGAAAGAGGAGCATAATGTAAAGTAGGTTAGACTGGAGGCAAGCCCCTGAAAGAGGCGAGAAGAGCGTGAAACGATCCCACACAAAAGTTATTGAGATTTACCTGTTGTATTATTAGGTAATCACCTGCCCCGACGTCACAAGCGAATCAGCTAGTCTACTATGTACGTCGCCCCGTGTGTGACATGAATGGAAGCTCTCATGTCTGTGGCATTCTTGTCGACCATCTTCCTTCGTCTGTCTGCCTATTTCTTTCTGAGATGGCTACCTACTCCGGTGTGTCTTCCACTGGTCGGCATACTATACGTCACTTACGTACTGGCCTTAATCTTGGGCACATCAGAGAAGAGCACAGAAAATGCCAGCCGTGATGTGAATGCCCTTGATAGACATTTGAATACAAAAACGCCCAGGGAAAATGCTGCAAAAACAATGAAAAGTGATTCAAAGGTATTGCAAGGAGTCCTCTTTGGAGCACCCTCACCATCTTGGAAAGTCAACTTTCTGACAGCGTCAATAAACACAATGCTACTTGTCTTTACCCTTGACTTTTCTTTTCGATCGCGCTACTTGTATCCGTCTGAGGATATTTCCTTCATACGTCTTGGTCACGTCACTTGTCAAAGCGCCAAACTCACTCTACGCGAGCCTTTTGCACCAAATGTTTCTCTCTCCTATCGGGTAGACGGAAACGACGAATGGATTCGTATACCCGCAAATGCGACATTTACGAACGAGACAGACTACGTGCAGTCAGTAACGATAGAAGGATTGCAACCCGCGACTAAATATGCTTATGTGGCTTCGAATAATATCTCTGGCCAATTCACCACACCGAGTAGGCGCTCAAGAGGAACTTTTTCCTTTGTGACATCGTCATGTATAAAAGCGCGTTTCCCATATACGCCGTTACAGCATCCACTTCACGTGCGTGGGTTTGCATATCTTGCATCGGCTCTCAACCAGATATCACCCTCGTTTATGTTGTTTCTTGGAGATTTTATCTATGGTAAAACTTACTGTATCCAAATGTTGACTGTCAGTGGATGTACCAAAACGGTTTGGGAACGATGTAGAAACGTATAGAAGGGAATACAGACAAGTATATGGATCTCCTGAATGGCAGGCAGTAAACAAGATCCCATGGATTCACGTTTATGATGACCACGAAATATTAAATGACTACGATATTACCAAAAATCAACATAAAAGATTTGAGAACGGCATAGATGATGCTTTTAAAATATATCAGCATGACAGCAACCCACCCGCTTTACGAAGTACGTATTATACATTTGAACAGCAAGGCGCAGGGTTTTTCATGCTTG
>JAABUO010004773.1_pt1 | contig 15941 bp, 20 predicted proteins | sample 5559291 | NCBI WGS metagenome assembly JAABUO01 (sample SAMN10711878, study PRJNA513372) | rock metagenome | isolation source: Antarctica rocks | place: Antarctica: Victoria Land, Finger Mt sud
AATGTTGAGGGCAAACGAGCTGATCATAGCATGAGATACATGCTCCATGACTGTATTGATTTGTCAATACCACAACTTTCATGGGTCCTTGCTATGCAGTGCAACACGGCAAGATTCCAAGCCTGAGGCCTGTAGCTGGTCACTATGACAGCTTCTGTTCCCTCATCTACATGGCTGCAGTCTCATCACTTGCATCAGCTGCATACACACAGCAGCAGCAGCAGCTTCTTAAAAAAAGAAGTAGGAGACAGCAGAATGAGGAGCGAGGCCCTGAGAAGCAGCGCAGATGGTCACAGTTCAGGTCGGTGAAGATTTGCGCTATGTCAAAATGCATCAAACATCTGGTATCCTGATTACCGCTTTTTCACTAGCGCTGTTGAGCGCAATATATGCTGCTGCTGCTGCAGCTGCTGCTGATCGGCAGCATGACAACAAGTGTTGGAAGCATGCATTCCAGAGGAAGCCAAGTAGAGTCTTACTCATTGCTGCCATGTGCAGGCAATGAACATGCATTCTAGGGCATTGCAATTGCTCTCATGTCAAGTACAACATAGCACACGATGTCTTTCCCAGTGTTTGCTCTTTGTGTAGGATGCCGCAGCTAGTGATGGGAGCCAGTACTTGTGCGCTACTGCTGCGCCTGTCTCTGGTGAGCATGCATGGGGCAAGTGGACTCGCCACCGACACCTACAAGTTTGTAGCTGTTTCGTTGACCCTTGCTAGCGTGTGCACTGGGCTTGCACAGATCATGCAGGTATGCGTACTTTTGTTTGCAGCTGCTGTCCTGCTTTCCAGGTTTGGCAATGCAGCAGTGCAAAGCTATCATGCTTGGATCACGTGTTGCGTATCAGGTACATACTTGAGGGACCTCCACATGCAACATGTCACAGCGCTGCATACGAAATTTTGACTGTGACTTAAGAGAGCTCATTCTCTGCCAAAGAGCACACCTGTGAATGGCAAGTTGTCTGTCTGGACCTTTGTTTTACTCATGCAACCCCACCTAGGACAGCTTCCCAAACTTGCACTGCTAGTTAAGCTTGATGAAGTGAAGGGATCAGTGTAAATGGAAATCATGTCTGGACCATTTGGTTGCATCCTGATTACAGACGAAACTTTTGACACATGCAGGTCATGTTTGGCAGGTTTGAAGAAGATGGCAAAGGTGTGCTTTTGCTTATGCAGCAGGCAAGCAACATAGCCTGGCTACACTGTGCACTCTTACTCTCGGATTGGGCTCTTATGCTATCCTTGCCGTACTCCTGGTCAGCAAAACTGCATGTGGGCGTCACAGCAGCAGTAACTTTTGCTCTAGTACAGACTTTGCATCATACAGCTTCAAACACAGACTGGCTGTTCAGGCAATGATGAAAGAGCATGATGAACATTATTGGCAAGTGCTGCCTGCTACTGCAACGTCAGCCAAAGCCAGATTTCAGACAACACACAAAACAGCTCCCTAATCAAATGAATGTCTAGAAAAGATGTGACATTACGAGGCTCAATGCTTGATATTTACCAGTGTGTAGGGTGCTTCGGAACGATTATGAAGCAACTTAACTTCAAAATTGATCTTGACATTGACCTCTGACGACCTTTTGAACACTATCTCGGTGTATCTATCGTAATCATCATGTCCTGTTGTTGTGTTGCCAAGCACTTTGATTGCCAGGTGTAACAATGCTTGAATGCAGCAACCACAACAGCAGCATTGCTTAGCTGACATGCCCTTAGGACCTCAAGGACACAGAACTTTTAGGCTGGCAGGTCTCAATGCCTCATCATGTCCCTGAAGGTTCTGAAGCCAGCTGCATTATACAGGTGCGCATATACGCGAAACAGTTGCATGCTGAACAAGACCAGCGCAGCTAGCGACAATGCCATTAAGGTTTGATCCCTGAGGTCTCCCTGCAATGCATGCATACACTGCATCAGCTGTGTTCAGTCTTATGCTGTAGGATGAGCTTGCAAGCCATGCTCACCCTTTCCCGTGGCATTATAGCTGAATCAAACTGCTCTGATGCAGTGTTCAACCATGTCGAGAGCTGCTGTACAACCTGAGACAAAGCGCAGTTTCAATGCTATGCTACTTTCATGATGCTGTAACGCTATTGCTGGCATTTTGGCTCGGCAGCTGAGATGCCAACCTGGTCTGTGCGCTGACGCCACACCGGGCGACCGGTGTCCGGTCTTTGTTGACAGGCGATTTTCGTACAGGGCGCGCTGCTCCGTGAACGCTTCGTAAATGTACGGCTAGGCGATGATGCGAGGGGTGAAAACGACCGCGAATTGCCAGTCAACGGATACTTCTGATCAACAACTTGCAGTGTTGCATGCATTGCCCGGCTGTAGGCTACTGAGGCAAAGGAGACAACGGCATTCGCAGTGCTGCATGTGCAAGCTCAAGAGGAAAAACTCTTTTGCGACGTGCAGGAGCGGTACGCCTCTCTCGTGGCTTGCACGCGAGGGATCACTTCAGCTGAGGTGTCGCCGTTCTTCTTCAGAGTGACTCCTTTGTTGACCGACGTCGCCATGGCTAAGCGACCACAGTGTTCAAGCACGCATTGAATAACTGAAGGCTCAAAGCACCACGCAGCGTTATTTGACTACCAGGTTCATTGATCTGCTGCTTATGGCAGCTCCGTGGCGTCTGGTATCCCCTGTCAAGCTTGACATATTTGTATCCCGGCATGCATGCAAGCATAACTGCCCACTTCTCTTGAAAACCCCTGATTGCAAACACCCTAGTGGCCGGCGGTATCGTTTTCGAGACACTTTGTTAACAACGCTGAGCTGCCATGGCCTGTCGTCATACCTCAAGCCTTGCTTGCACATTGGGTGCAACAAGTGGGCTTTGCATTCTTGCCACGAGGTTGTAGGACATGTGTGACCATCAGCGGACCAGCGCAATGCACTCATCCACAGAGATCTCGAGGATGGCAACTGTGTCTGCTGCCGTACACGTGCTGTGATGAGGCTGAATTGATAATGAGGTTTTTGCTTAGCTGACATTTCATCAAGAAGACAGCACTATTGCTGCATTCTCCCACAGTTGGCATCACAGAACTTCATGGCACATGACTCCCTGGTACACAGCCTATTATTTTTGGACATCCTCCAGATCTGGCATCAAGGTTGCATAGTGCCGTACCCACCAAACTACAGCCTCAACAATTCCGGACACACCCTGTTTGTGGTTGATGTTCAGCACAACTTGTCTGCAGGCTAGGCTGATGCATGCATGCCCAATTGGCCAGACTCTTTCCGCAAAGCTTCTGTTGAAGCTTTGTACTGAAGCTGCAGCTGATCAGCCTGCAAATGCTGTGCCTGCTTCTTGGCCTTCTTAGCAAGAAGGACTTGGGCCTGCTGCTACTCTGCCATGAGCTCATAAGCAGCCGTCTAAGCTGCATGCACATGCTGTTGCTGTCTTTCAACTTGAATCTCACAAAGATTCAGAGCTTACTGCTCTTCTACATCTCTGAGTTGCCCATGAGTTCAGCATGAACAGTGATAATAATCTGATAGCTTGCACAGCTGCATGTAAACACCACATGCCAGGCAAACAAAAAGGAACCTGTGCTCATGATTTGATCAAATAACGGATGTGTCCGCCATACTTCATCAGCTTCAGATGCCTGTATCAGTGACAAGGCAACTGCCACACAACATTTGTCAGTCGGGTCTTTGCCTGCTCTGGTGTGAAGTGAGCTTGGATGTGTCGAAGCCACATGCGGATTTCCCTAGCAGACAAACTGGATGCCTTGCTGAACTTCAGATATCATCCCAGCTATTGGGTCGGCAGTGGGGCATGCTGCTCAGATGTCACTGACTTGCACTCTCAGCCTCCTCCAATGTAGCTGATTATGACCTATCCATTCGCCAGCTGTCCACTGCAGCAGGAAAGCTGTACATGTACAGGTGCACATGTGCCACTTGTATCACCTTACTGTCACAGACGGACATACAGCCAGACAGACAAACAGACTGGCTGTTACAGACACATTTGCCTATGTGTCAGACAGTGCAAGCAACTTGCAAGCAGACTGGTCTTGAAGATGTTGTTGCAACTGCTGGAGGCATCACTCATCACTGATGAAGATCATAGAGTTTTATGATTCTGCTTGATCATTTGTAGCAAACATTATTACCTTTCAGTTCCTTGTCTGTTGTGCAAAACACTGCAACTGTGTGTTGTAGCAGGAAGCAAAAGACGCCTGCAAACAGCCAGAATTTTATGTTAGCAGTCAATCAGGAGGCGTCATTTAGTGTGAAGCCTCAGGCAAAACGTTTGGTTCGTCTTAATCTTGCAGCTTAGTCATAGAAGCTAATATGCAGGACAAAATGCCATGCCTTGCGCATATTTGCATGCGCGCAGACGCTGCCGCTCCTATTGCCTTCACGCATACCTGTCTAAAGCGATGTGTTGTCTTTGAGCTGTAGATAGTTTGAGAAGGCCAGGTCTCTGCTGATCTTGCCGATCGCAACTAGAACCTTGAGTCACAGCAGCAGAATGACCTCTGCTGCTGTCCTGGCACAGCTCGTTGGTAGCTCGTGATTGTTATGCAATCAGCATGACAGCCGCCGGTGAGCGCAATGATGTGAGTGATTCTTAGGGCAGGCATGTCTCAGCACAACTTGAGAGCTATCAAAACCCAACTGTCCGGCAGCGCCAATGGGTTCTCAGTGGAAGACGGCCCTGGGACACGCAGTGGTCGCAGATCAGCGCGCGGGAGGTCGCAGCCCTTTTTTATTGGCGTTGCAGGTGCTCTTCTAGCAACCTCTATCACTAGTATGCTGTGTCACTGCTCAAACTCTACCTGAGCTTGCTATGATTTAGGTGGCACTGCCTCTGGCAAAACTACTGTATGTGATCAGATCATGCAAAGGCTTCACGACCAGTGTGTGGTCATGTTATCGCAAGACTCCTTTTATCGAGGCCTGACTCCTGAAGAGTGTAAAAATGTCAAAGGTGAATGAAAAGGTAGCTGTATGATCGTCTGCTGTTTTCTAGTCTAGTTGCTGACACTTCTGTAAGTGCAGCCTACAGCTTTGATGAGCCAGATGCTTTTGACACCCCTGCTCTTGTACAGTGCTTGCAATCTCTGAGGGTGAGTCCAATGCTTTCATGTGCTTGCATACCATCTGCATGATGGTGTGATGGATTAATCTTGCACATTGCAAGCAGCACCAGTTGCCATGCTTGACATGCTGAGCACAGTGCAGGCCATGCAAGCAGTCCAAGTGCCTGTCTATGACTTCACATTGCATCAAAGAGCACAAGAGACACGACGCGTCGAGCCAGCTGATGTGGTCATCATAGAGGGTATCTTGGTGCTGCATTCGGAGCCTGTGCGAAAGCTGCTCAACATGAAGATCTATGTTGACACAGATGATGATGTGCGCTTAGCCAGACGGTGTGTAGTACAAACTCAAATCTCAGGCGTTTCACAACTCCACCGCAAACTGTATGCACTTGCCTTCTGTAAGGTTCTGTCTGCTTATCTGCCTGTGCGTCTGTAGACTGCACCAGGGCCTAAATTATCCTGGTGGATGTAGATGGGTCATGTTTGAGTATTTGATGTGGCTTGCAGCATTCAGCGTGATGTTGCCATCAGAGGGCGAGACGTGGCAAGCGTAATTGAGCAATATACACAGCAGGTCAAGCCAGCTTTTGATCAGTATGTGGCCCCTAGCAGAAAGCATGCTGATGTCATCATCCCTTGGGCAAGGTACTACTCCTTGCTTCATCCTCCAGTTCAGCTCTGTGTGCACCAACACATACCCAGCAATGAGCACCACTTAATATATTCACCAGGGATTATGATCAGCATCACACTTGTTGTTGATTGTACTAGCTCCTTCTTGTTGAGCTTGATTGTAGCATTTCCTGTGTGGTATGTTGCTGGGCTGAATGTGCAAATTCAGTGCTGCTGCAACATGCCCTGTTTTGTGCAGGGAAGAGAATGTGGTTGCCATTGATCTCATCACTCAACATATACGCATGAAGCTGCAGCAGCCAGACTTGCGGCGTATTTATCATAGCTTAGAGCTGATTCCGTCCAACTACCAAATACGGGGCATGCACACAATACTGAGGGATCAGAAAACTAACAAGACAGACTTTGTCTTCATAGCTGACAGACTTCTGAGATTGGTGAGACTGTACAGATGCAAGCAGCAGATGTCTAGAACCAGATGAGTGCTATGATGTTGTTGTTGGCAGCAACTCTCAGCATGTTGGATCTTCATAAGGAGTAACATGCAAGACAAGACAACAAGCATGTGCTGTCTGTAAGCAGCTGATGCTTGCTTGCTTGCATACCACCTGTTGGCGGACCTATTATCAGCTCACACTGAATTCATTGCACAGACGCACTGTCCTGTTTGGAGCATACATCGTCAAATGATACACACTCATTGTGTGCTTGGAAGGCTTAAATACAACTAAGGTAAGCCTCATTCTTGACTCTGCATACTGAGGAAAGTCCTGACTTACTGCTGCATGTATGCGCAGGTTGTAGAAGCTGGTCTTGGATTTCTGCCTTTTACAGAGCTGACAGTCACAACACCCACAGGCTCTCAGTACTGTGGTGTGGACTTTGCCAAGAGTCTGTGTGGAGTGAGCATCATCCGCAGTGGCGAGTCCATGGAGAATGCCCTGCGAGCCTGCTGCAAAGGCATCAAGATTGGCAAGATCCTGGTGCACAGGTACAGCTGGCCTGCCAAAGGTCTTACCAACACTCCTGAGTCAGCACGCTGTGCTTTGTAGCTGTGGCAGAACTGTGCTGGCGATTGCAGTCTTGCAGCTGTGGCATCATGACTGGAAAGCATGCTTCTGTTTTTGCCATGAAAGCTTGCCAGGCTAATGCCATCAGTGAGCTGGTCAGGTGTGCCTTGACGCAAGTGCACGCACTCAGCAGTCATTCAGACTTGCTGTGGCACTACAGAGAAGTGCGTTGCTGCGAGCAACAGCCCCAAACACCCAAGTCAAACGGCATGACCGCAGTGTCATGCAGGGTTCGTGATCAGCTGGTTGAGCAGGAACTCATCTACGAAAAGCTGCCCAAAGACATTGCCAGCCGCCATGTGCTGCTGATGGACCCCATCTTGGCTACCGGCAACTCAGCTGCAAGGGCCATTCAGGCAAGTCGGCTTGTACAACAGTAGAATAGCCGCATGCTTTGTCACCTGAGTGCACTGCAGAAGTGATGCTTGCTGTCCTGTGGAAGGCAATGTTGTTCAGATGTGTCTGCAACATTACGCCGCTGCGGATTTAAAATGGGCCCATTTCAGATCCGCGGCGGCGTAAAGCAATTCTGGTCAAGTCTATTATACTCATCATCTTGTCATGGCATTGTTGAGATGTTTGCAACATGCAGGTGCTGCTGGATAAGGGCGTAGATGAAGGCAAGATACTGTTTTTGAGTTTGATTGCAGCTCCAGAAGGTGTGCACAAGATCTGCGGACAGTATCCGCGTGTGAAGGTTGTCACAACTGAGATTGACGAAGGCATAGCACCTGACTTTCAGGTCATCCCAGGTACACAGACAACTTGAACAGACAAAAACTGTCAATGCTTTTGGCAATGCTTCTGGCAAATGCTCAAGGGTCTCCTAAAAGCAGCAGTTCACAAGCAGTGCAATGGGCCACAATGGTACATGTACTGACCAATGCGGCCGTGAATGCAGGTGTTGGTGAGTTTGGAGACAGATACTTCTGTGATTAGCATGTTTCAATCCCATTTGCCATGCATCTAATGACAATGCAGACTTCTCACTCAGGAGCGTCTTTGCATTTTGCTGGTAATTGCTGGAGATTGCGAATATGCTGGGTGAAAGCAAGTCGATAGCACTGGAGCGTGCAGGCTCACAGCAGAGCATATGGGTGAGCCCGTGCTGGCATGAAGCCCATTGCGTCAAGACATGCAAGAAGTATCAATGGTCAGCCACAATTGAAGTCACGTCTGAAGTCGCTTTCTTCGCGGTATACTGGCTTTTGTCGCAGTGATGACTTCATGCTTCAGCCATATGGTGCATGCGTGCATGTGTGGCAACATCTTGTGACGCCTGGCATTTTGCATAAAACAGCATGCAAGTTGGCAACCATGTGTTTGCCCAGGAATACAGCCTGCTACTGATACTACGCAATTTATGAAAATGATAAGCATCAGAGTAAACAAGTCATGGCGGCAACTGTAAGATCGCCTTTCTGCCATGACGTTGACAACTTAAACATTACGTCAACAGAATTCTGCAGCTGTCTTCGTGCCTAAGACTACTGGCATTCTTGCTGTTCAATGACTGTGCTGGCAGCACGCTGTTGACTGTGCCTCCCAGATTTATCCCCACAACTGGAACAGCTGTGCAAGAAGCTGCCGGGGCTCTGGGGTAGGTCAGCAATCCCCAGCGGCCCTGAATCCAGTATCCCTTAGGGCCTGCCAGCTGGGGGATACAGTGCATGTTTATTGCAGTCTATCGGCCCCGATTGCTTTCTGTTTACACCCTTTGCAACATCATCCGAAGTAGTGCGCAGCCTGTGGAAAAGGCAAAGCCGTTATCGCTTGCGCAACGTTACCGACGTTTCCCGCCGATCCGACGTCTATCGCTATCGCAAAGCGCTTTGGTTGCTGTCGACGCTCGCGTTTCGACTCCGTTCTCGATTTGAGGCTTGTATATCTCAGCTGCATGCAATAGCAGCTTGCTGCAGCTTGGTAGTGGTGCTCTGTCAGCACACCAAGCTGCTGGATGGTCAGCAGCTCAGCAGCCGACGCGAAGAAGGGAATGACCCTGAAGATCAGGACCGAGGGTTCAAACGGTGCTTCTATGGCTGCTTTGACTCTTGGCACACCAGTCTCCCCGAGCAGGTCGAGGGCGAGCTTTGGCCGCGCAATGCCGTTTTTCATAGGAGTAGCCGGTGGCACCGCCAGTGGCAAGACCACCGTGTGTGACTATATAATGCAGCGTCTACATGATCAATGTGTTGTGATGCTATCGCAAGACTCGTTCTACCGGGGGCTGACTGAGGAGGAACATGATAACGCCCACTGTGAGTATTGCTGATCAGCCTGCTAAACAGTCAGTCAGCATGTTTCTGCCTAATGAGGCGTTGTGATATCCTGGCTGAATGATAGACAGACAACATCACATCTCTGCACACGGCTGAGATTCCTTTGGCATTCGTGCAGCGTACAATTTTGATCATCCCAGCGCATTTGACAGCACAGCCATTGTGAAGTGTCTGCGGAGCCTGCAACACATGCAGCAAGTTGATGTACCCATATATGACTTCATCACTCATCAGCGCAGCTCAGAGACCCGGCGAGTCGAACCTGCTGATGTTGTCATCGTCGAAGGCATCATGGTCTTGCACATGGAGGAAGTGCGCCAGATGCTGAATATGAAAATCTATGTTGACACAGATGATGATGTGCGACTTGCGCGCAGGTTGGTCTGTCTTACAGCTGCATGCTCATGATGAGCCCAGTCCAGTGTGCTTGTTGATTTGTTTGAGGAGGCAGGCTTCAACTAAGCTATTCTTTGGCTGCAGGATACAAAGAGACGTTGCAGTCCGAGGCAGGGATGTTGCTGGCGTCATTGAGCAGTACACACAGTTTGTGAAGCCTATGTTTGATCAGTATGTTGCTCCCAGCAGAAAGCATGCTGATGTGATCATCCCCTGGGCAAGGTATGGTTCCAACCTTTTTCCCATGTAGCTGACAACCAGGCCCCATCCCAAGGCTGCAACAGCGAGCTTACCAGTCGTGATTCCTCTCAGGGAGGAGAATGTGGTTGCCATTGATCTGATCACCCAGCATATACGCATGAAGCTGCAGCAGCCAGACTTGCGGCGCATCTACCACAACCTAGAGGTGGTGCCTAGCAACTACCAGACCAGAGGCATGCACACAATCATCAGGGATGTCAAGACCAACAAGACAGACTTTGTCTTCTATGCAGATAGACTGTTGCGGCTGGTAAGTCACTGCAGGGTGACTGAGAAGAGTTTGTTTGATAGCATTGTCACTTGTGACACAGCATCACCCTCCGTCAAGACTACTTGCAGCTGCTGCAAATGCAATGAGCATGCTCAAGTGCAGCACAACATGTCTTGCAGATTACCATACTTACGCTGTATGTTGGTGTACAGAGCAATTGCAACCTAGTGTTGATGGGTGTCGCTGCCTTGGCAGGTTGTGGAGGCTGGTTTGGGCCATCTCCCATTTGCAGAGCACACAGTGATAACGCCGACGGGGTCACAGTATGTGGGTGTCAACTTTGCCAAGAAGCTGTGTGGAGTAAGCATCATCCGCAGTGGCGAGTCCATGGAGAATGCCTTGCGCGCCTGCTGTAAAGGCATCAAGATTGGCAAGATCCTGGTGCACAGGTACAGCTGACAGCTCTACCACATCTCTCACCTTCTCTTGCTCAATGAGAACATCACCCTTTGCTTGGATGTTTTGTACAGCTGGACCCATGTTGGCACTCCACTGGCCACATCTTCAGGTAAAAGCTGAAACCCATAACGCCCATAGATGCTCCTACTCAATTATGCCAGCGTCATCTCCGCATCAGCACATTGGTTTGCATGTGGTCCATCACTGCTGAGACAACAGTGTAGCATGCAGGCATCAGCCAACTCCCAAGCACCAGCTGGCAAATGGGCACACGCCCGGCAAGTGTAGAGGCACATGCAAGGTGGGCAACACAGTAGTGGAGCAGGAGCTAATATATGAGAAGCTGCCAGGGGACATTGCAAAGCGCCATGTGCTGCTGATGGACCCAATCTTGGCTACTGGCAACTCTGCAGCTCGTGCAATACAGGTGAGACGGCTAAAGCCTGCTGCTGGGCAAATTCTGGCTGCTGCTGTGCAATCTTTGCCTGCTGCGATTGGAGATTGGCCCCTGCTCATTAGAAAGGATTGCTGATGTGCTGTGCCCTGAATATGCTCCCAATTGCGGTGACATTGTACTGTTGATTGTTCACTTGACTATTGTCGTACATTTATATCCATAAAGCAATCCCAGAATCTGCCCCATTTTAAATGTGCTGCTTGGGCAACTGATGTCAATTAGCTGCTGGTACTCATGGCAAGCATGCACAAGGGCTGCTGAGTGAGTGGTGTGTCTGTCATGCTCAGCTCACATGCATCTGCTAACGTGCTATATGCAAGTGTCACAAAAGCTCCTGCAGTTGATATGCAAGTCATGTAGGCCAAAGGCTGCTGACATAGTGCATATCTCCTCAGTGCTGCTGTGTCTGCTGCTACCACCATGCAGGGTTGATAGTTGGCATGTACACCTGTTTCAAGCAGCACTGCCCATGCCTGTGCCAGCTGCAGCACTCCTCACCTACAACTACAGCTCGTTGCTGCTTCTGCAGCTCAGCATTGCTCACCAAAATTGCACATGCAATCTGTTGTACTAGCTGTGCTTTGCAGCAACAGTATGTTCACCTTGCAGGTGTTGTTGTCCAAGGGTGTTGAGGAAGGCAAGATCCTGTTTCTGAGCTTGATTGCCGCTCCAGAGGGCATTCACAGGATCTGCGCAGCCTTTCCACGCGTCAAAGTCATCACTTCTGAAATCGATGAAGGCATTGGTGCAGACTTCCAAGTAATTCCAGGTACACAGGCACACCAATGTTTGAGCCTTGACACTTTGTGAAACATTTGTGTCTCATCCTTGTCATGCGCGCAACTGGGTGAACTGGCCAGAGGCAACAAATTAGACACAAGCTCTGCTGAATTTCTGCATCACCCAATAGGGCATGAATAACAGAGAAATATGAAAGAAATCCAGACTTGGTGACTTCTATTGCACGTGTATGTGCACATCAGCATGCTTGTCACTAAGAGAATTGCAGTAAAGAATTCCTCCAAATCAGACAGCGTGGCAAATGATTTTGACTGATGCTTTGCAGGTGTGGGAGAATTTGGTGATAGGTACTTCTGCGACTGACTCGTGCTTCAGTAGCACAGCATGGACTGTTCCTTCACGTATGTTGGAGCAAACAAATGGCAGCAAAGTAAACACAATCCACTGCAACACATGCTCATAGTACATCAACAATTCCCTGCAGACTAGAGTAGAAAAGGCATAGCAGCCAAAGTATCTTGCCAAAGGAACGTCATCGAGCTCCTGCAGGGTGACCAATGGCACGTTGGATATGGTAGCTTTATGTTGTATGTTGACAGCATCTAGGTGTCAGTGATCAGAGAAGTACGTGCTACGTGTGCAGGTGCAAAATTGCAAGTAGTGACATTTGTTGTTAGAGTATTATCTAGACTGTACATTAGAGCATTCATCTGCCTCATAGTCATCCAATTTTACAACACGTACAGCTAATGTATTATGAGCTAGAAAGAATATTGCCGGTTGTTTTGACTATAGTGCCGCCCAACATGCCTATGGCACGCCCGAGACTGCACCCGCCCTGACCACAAATAAGACATTTTGACTGTGAATTCCTGTTTTTGATTCCTAGTGGATTGTTCAAAGCCTTGATCTATTGCAACGGAGAGCTGGTGCAGGAAATGTATGACCATAGTGTCGTGCAGCTCAGACAAAGGCTGAGGAAAAGGCTGATCGAGCTAGATGCCACGAGTCACTCGCCGCTCACTAAAGCTGTGCAGTGGTCCACTGAACAAAGTGCACTCGATAGTCCGGATACGGTTATTCAGATACAAGATTCTGAGGGCAAAAAGATTGTTTTTAACACTACAAAATAGAACTATTCACCGAAAATCTTTGTCTGAGGACCCTGTAGTCAGGATTCCCTGCTTTGAAAGTCAGGGCAAATATTATAATAGGCCGTACTGCTATTTAATGTGTCGGCGGACCATAGTTTCCACGGTGCGGCAATTATTGAAGTTGGGTGCGGCGGTGCGTGCGCGCACCGAGGCCTTGGTGCGGTACTAGCGTGATTAGTCAACCGTAACAAGCACATAACGGTCTCAGGCTGCTCTGTAATACATGTAAAGTCGTAACAAGCACCGCAACATGCAGTACACACAGCGGTCGCGGCAGCAACTTGCCAGCGAACGTGCTGTTTACATGCTTTGTGCGACTGTGTAAGCCAGTTCAATGCCATTTATTGCCGAACGCCGCACCCATACTGAGGACTTGCCAACTACCAGGTGCGGCGGTGCGCGTGGAAACTATGCGACGGACAACGTTAAAAAGCATGCGTGGCAAGGTCATACAATTTTAATATTTGTAAGAAATAATGTAGACAAAATACAGGCAAAATAGCCTCTGCACTCTGCACGAAAGCATGACGAATACCTGCATGCATCTGCGTCGTCTCGTCGTTGTAGACTCTATAATTGTTCTGTTACAGACCGTTTTTGTTGACATTTCCTTGCATTCACTGTGTGGGAGCCTTCCTCGGCTCGCCGGGCCGACCTGGTTGCTTCAGAAGTGGCAGAAGGCACAGGCAGGAGGTGGCGGATGGGGAGACACCTATATATGACTTATTTGATAGTTCACGCTGCGAGTATGGGTTGACCCTAGGGTTTATCTAGTATTTAGTACCGGTGTTCTGTAAAACCTTTACGAAAGCCTACAAATCTCTATAGCTGCCAGAAGGCTTTGTGCTTACACCAGTGTACCAGTACACCAGGTCTTATATCTTACTCAAATTTGAAAAACGTAGTATATAAGGTAGAACATCTGAGTCTGAGTCACAGACCTGGTGTATTGAGCACTGAGTCAGGCCACAGATGAGTTGCATCCCCCCTGCCCCTGGAACCTGGAAAACGGTGGGGTTTGTGCAACTGGATAACATGAATATTTTAACCTACAGGGTTTATAGCAGCTTCCACAGAACCTGCAGAGTCACGTGCTCTGTTACGTAATGGATCAATTAGTCATAATCTTAATCTTTTCTGTGACATGGATCAGAGTCAGTAGTCAGCAAGGTACTTATATATATTGTTTTGGGTCTGTGCATGGTCCCATAGGTAGCAGGGGAATTCTTCGAATTTGAGAATTGATGCAAACCCTGTCATGACCTATCGACAGCTAAGCTTTAAGACCCGTTGTGGTTTAAGCTTGCGCTGCATCCAGTCTTTGAACATGATGTCGTCGACCAAGGGCTCGGCTTGAGCGACCTGGTCCTGAACAGTGGTCTCCGTGGTGGCTGTTGACATGTCGCGCCCCAGTGTCCGCCACACGCCTGCAGCGCTTTGTCTTTTCGTCATAGCTTTGTGCCTGCAACTTTCGTACGCTCTTTCGGAACCCAGTAGGCAAGTCGTGCTGAGCAGGAAAGTTCTCTCCGCAGGTGTGTGCACCCAACTCCAGCGTCATAATTGCAAGCTTGTCAAACTCAATTGTCACCCTAGATCACATCCGTTTGCTCACGTGCAGGTTTCACGGCCCGAAGATTACTTCAAGATGCAGAAATGGACCTGGCATCGTCAGGTGACGAGTTGTGGGAGCAGCCAGAGGGCCTTACTGAGGTGTCGTCTCAGTCAGACAAAACAGACTTGCCTTCAGAGGATATGTCAGAAACAACAACCTCTGCTGACCAATTAGACATGGGTCAATCTGGAGGCTCCGGTAAGCAGATACAAGTAGCTTGTGGTCTACAGTGCAGACGTTTGCAGAGTTAGTGTGCAAAGTTACAAATGAACTGTCTTGTGTTGTACAGAAGGCCAAATAGCACAGCTTAAAATGGGCCTGTCTGAAGATGCAAACATGCATGACGCTGAGTCAGGCAATGACGATGTTGACAGAGTGAGTCTGGCAGAGGTCGAAAATGAAAACACGTTCTTGATCCAGTCCATAGAGCATGGACAGGATGAAGAAACCTCTTCAAGTGCCCAGCAAAGCACTGACCAGGAGACTTTCAGCCCCCAGCATGCCAGCTCAGGCTCTGAAAGTCAGAATGACAACTTGCAAGATGATGATCTCACCTTTGACGAGGCGCTGGCTCAAGCAGCAAGCGGCAAGGATCTATCAGATGTAAGTGGCAACACAGACAGCATTGACAGCACAGCAGACCTGACCTTTGCAGAAGCCGTGGCTGCAACTAAAGCGACAGAGAGTGTGTCAGACGTGATTGCAAACAAGACACAGGCAAGCAGCTCAGACAGCGACGACCCCACAGCAGAGACCCCTGTCCTGGAGTCACTTTTGCCTTCTGTTGAGAGCGTGAATGGCTCCTTGAGCGCAGCAATTAGTGAACCAGACACTGCAAGTAGCGTCAATGCCAGCAGCAGCAGCACGAGCAGCAGTGATGAATTGAGCAATCCTATAGGCACAGCTGCAGGTGCTGTTGGTCAGAAACTGTCTGAAGCTGCTGATTCATCTGAGAGTCTGCTTGACGAGGTATGTGGTCATGTGACTCATGACTTGGGCTTGCTCATGCTGTAACTTTCCTCGTGTGTTCTTGTGTTGCGTCCAAACACCCACAGTGGGTGTGAGCAATCATGACTCATGATGACAACAGCATGAGCCCTGCAGCAATTCCTGTGAATGTGTTTTGGGGCCTACGGCTCAGGGGCATGTTGCATGCAGGACACCTCTTCCATTCAGATAAACAGCTCAGCTGTCAATGCAACCCGTGACTTCCTCTCTGAAGCTGCCTCCTCGGCTGCTGGTGCAGTAACAGCGGCCTCTTCAGCAGCTTCTTCAGCAGCTTCTGGTCTGCTCAGCAATGTCACAGACGCTGTCAGCAACACAGCAAACACATCTGCAGTGACAGGGGCAGCGTCAGCTGCATCTGACCTGCTGAGCAACGCCACCAGTGCAATCAGCAGCACAGCAAACTCTTCTGCAGTGGCTGGTGCTGTCACAGCAGCCTCCAGCCTGCTCAGCAATGCAACCACTGCGCTCACCACACCAGTCAACGCTTCTTCCTTGAACGGCACAGGCACTGCAGCTGGAAAGGCTGAGACTGACTCCCTGCTTCCAGCAGACATGCTGAACTCGACTGTGTTGAAC
>JAABUO010004775.1_pt1 | contig 15938 bp, 15 predicted proteins | sample 5559291 | NCBI WGS metagenome assembly JAABUO01 (sample SAMN10711878, study PRJNA513372) | rock metagenome | isolation source: Antarctica rocks | place: Antarctica: Victoria Land, Finger Mt sud
CCCCTCTCGCCGCGATCCGAGCATGCTCACCATGTTTCCCGCCAGTTCGAGTACGAGGTCTAGTCGATATCCATTCGAACCTGCCAAAACGCTGCCTTCGCCAGTCGTGATTGACGCTAAATCCAGGACAATGGTCAGTATGTTTTATGCGGTGGGTTAGAATACTCTGAACATACCTCCCAAAGGTAATATCCTCAGGTTTAAATTGCTAAAAGTGGCAGTGGCCAGCGTGCTAAAAAGCAAAAAAGGAAGTGCATATATCCTCATTGTCAAATCTTCGAAGCGATTGTTAGGGATCGGCGCGGGACTTTCTTAGGGAGCGTTGCAGTACAAAGTGGGAAATGGGAAATGCAAGTATGTACAACTTGAAAAAGAAGCTCGAGGAACTGATGCGGGGGCAGTGCGTAGACTTCAGATCTAATAGAAATTGAAAGAATGCAGTTCGAAGCCTTCAAAGACGAACAAACAGAAAAATCTAGTTGCCATTTATGTTCCTTTGTATAGAGCTTATAATAGAGCCTACGAACTAGGCTTGGGAGCCCTTTGTTTTGAGTTTGTGGAATAATTTCCAGTACAGAGTAATTTGATTGTTGTTATGGAAAGGACAAAAGGCAGAACAAAGAGAAATGTTAATAAAGAAAAACAGGCTAATTATGTCGATGGTGATACCGAACAAAAAACTCTCAACGATCATTGTAGACATAGTGTTGAATTTTTCATGGGATATGGCACGACAGCGCTTGCTTGATGAAATTGTACGATTCATCGCAGACGCAGATATTCTTGTAGGTGTAATAAAAAAAGTCTTCCGTTACCCCTTTCTCTCCAGCAAACACAGGTGTTCGAGCACATAGAAGTCCTCTCCCGAAGAGATTACTAACCACTTCCCGTAGGTCGTCACTGGAGGTCAGGATTTTGCGCTACTTCGAGCGAGTTTGCCACCAAAAGCTATTCTCGAGCTAGCGTTTAGTTCCCAGCCAGCCGTTTTAGCGAGGGTCGCTTATTGCTGGCTGGAAAATAATTAGTAAGCCCGATAGAAGTTGCAGTACCTTACTTACCTTGCTCTGCGGTTCTGCTGGCAGCATTTGGACTGTAGCACAGATCAATCGGCATAACCGACGTCGCGATGCTTGAAGCCACTCCCATCAAACGCAGGAGTCTCGTAAGCTCCGTCCGGATCTACAGATGACTCCTGTTAGCTCTGAAAGTTCCACAGGAAAAGAGCCTGGACACACCTCTGCCTGTTTTCATGATGTACTCCTGCGTCTTAACTAATTCGTGTCGAAGATTACTTAGCATTTCATGCATATCCAATCGGATTTTCTCATTCCGCTTTGTTGCACCCTTGATCGCCGCCTCAGCAACATGATACCTGCTGACCCGGTTGCGAAGCATCATATCAAGAGGAGTAGTAGTACTACCCTCTTCGCTGTAACTCTCAATGGTGACACGATGCAACTGAGGGCGGCCGAAAAGTAGACCTTTGAGCTCATTCGCGTAGCCATGGTAGTTAAAATGAACAGGGCGATCAGGCGTGAAAAGTGCGTCAAAATCCTCGTGGGAGAGAGAATGGGGGTGAGAACCCTCATTCTCCAGTACCATGAGATCGGTCACATTGACAACGCGAACGCGAAGGTTTGGGGCTCGCTTTCGGAGCATCGCCGCTGCTTCAATGACTTCGAATGTGATTTCAGCACCAATACCAACCAAAACAACATCTGGATCAAGTCCATCGTCAGTACTCGCGAACTTCCAGACCGAAGCGCCAGCACGGCAGTGGGAGTCTGCTTCCTCGGCCGAGAGAAACACTGGTTGTGGCTGCTTTGAACCAACCATAAGGTTTACATAGTTTACTGAGCGGAGACAATGAGCTAAGGTCGACAAGAACGTGTTCGCATCCGGAGGTAGATAGACCCTGGCAGCCCCAGGTTTCAGATTAAGAACAGCTCCAATGAAAGATGGGTTCTGATGCGAAAACCCGTTATGCTCTTGGCGGGTCCAGGTGCTTGTCTCTATATAGTTGATACTGCTGATATCTTTTCTCCAAGTGGTCTCACGAGCCATCTTGTTGAATTTGCTGTATTGGACCATCATCGTATGAACTATGCCTAGGAAGCTCTCGTACGACGGGAAGAGACCAGTTCTTCCAGTTATGGTATATCCTTGGAGGAAGCCTTGGCATGTGTGCTCCGAGAGGATCTCGATCACTCTGCCACCACGAGCATTGGAGAATTCGTCCCACTGAAAATTTCTACCTGTATGACGGAAGACCGCGTCTAATTTGTTGCTGACAAGCTCATCTGGCGAGAAGACACGTATACTATGAGGGTTATCGACCAGTGTTTGGTCTAGTAACTCGCCGCAGGTTTGCATGCAACTAGCTTGGTCTCCTTTCTTAACAGCGAATTTCTTCCAATCCGCAATCTTGAGAAGCTCATGCGATCCATACGTATCTATTTGCTGTCCAAGCTTCTTGTGGTCCTCCTTAGGGATGATACTGGAAATCACTTCGATTGGGGCGCCATCCTCGGTAAAAAGCTCATTTGGTTCGTAGCTTCCAAGCCAAGTTTGAAGCTCTTTAAGCTCCTCCTCGTCCTTTTTGGCGCCCATCAAGGGCACTTGATGGGCTCTAAATGACCCTTCCATGATCTCGCCGTGGACTTTCTTAGGCGCACCCCACCCTTTGGGTGTTCTCAAGATCAGAACTGGCCAGCGAGGCTTCATAATGGGTTTCCCAGATCGGGCTGCCTTCTGGATTCGATGAATCTCGCCTAAAGCCCACTCCATGGATGTTCTCATATCGGTATCGATGTCTTCAAGATCCTCTACAAATCGGCATTGGTACCCATAGCCAGTAAATAAAGCAACCATTTCCTTGTCGTCCATACAGCCGTAGATAGTCCGTTCACTGATCTTGAACCCGTTGACGTGTACTATTGGAATGACTGCTCCAGATTCTTTCGGGTCGATGTATTTTGCGGCGTGCCAAGCAGTAGCGGTTGGTCCACTTTCTGCCTCGCCATCTCCAACAATGCAGGCTACTACAAGGTCTGGCTTATCCATGACCGCACCGAAGGCCACGGAAAGAGCATATCCTAGCTCTCCGCCCTCATGGATAGCGCCAGGAGTCTCCGCGTTGATGTGACTGTATGTAAATCAGCCAAGTCCTTTGTCAGAATTGCTTAGTTGTTTGAACAAGGATGACGCTTCCAGCGAACTGATCTTGTAGCATCAGGCTTTACCAAAAGCTAAGCCCTGAGTTGTTCTCTTTAGCATTGATCCACATACCTAGGAAACCCACTTGGAGTGCTGAACTTCGTTATAAGGTTGTGCAACCCTGTCATGTTCCTGCTGTATTCGGGGTAAAACCTCTCAAGAGAGCCCTCAAGCCACAGACATGCAAGGATTGCTGGTGCACCATGACCCGGACCAACAACATATATAATATCCTGCTTGTGTTTGGTGGCCAGTAGGTTGAGATGCGAGTAAACCAATGTCAAGCCTGGGCATGTTCCCCAGTGACCTTGTGATGGCTATTAGCCAGTGAGCACAGGGAAGGTAGCCTGGACGGCACACACCAAGTAATCGGGGCTTAATGTCGTCGAAACTCAGATCTCTTTCGAGTAGGATATTGTCACGCAAGAAGATCATAGCTAGCGGACTGATGTTAGCAATCTCTTAGTACTTGAAGATTTGTTAGGCTCCTTCAACGCTTACAAGCAGCAATGTAGTTGGCAGCACGTCTAAAAACCTCGAGGCCTTCACTGGTGGCATGGTCGAGCTTGGCCTTCTCCAATTGGACTGACAGGGAAAGGACATCTTCAGGGATATTTGACGCAAGCGGTTGAGGGTTGGGTCGGTTAATGACCTCTCCAGGCATGTTGGCGGTGTTCGAAAGTATCTGAAGACTCGGTCCAGAAATTTGCGAGAGCGCCAAAATGGTTGAAGTCAATACTACGCAGTCGCGAGAGGGCGATTACGTCAAGGTTTGGAGTATTTAGCACGGAGACGGGAGTGACGGAAGTACAGCATTGAAAGTGAATCAAAACTGCCAATAACAAAGCCCATACCACTTGCTTTATATAGATTTCACATATTCCCTACTAAAGACCGGTAAGAGCTAGATGAAGGTTTCCTTCATCATTGCGCACGTCACTGAACGGTTCTGTCGCTGTTGACCAATGAAGCGTACATAATTGGTATTCGACAGTAAGAGTCAGATTTGTTGCAAAGATTCAGATCGCGAGAGTAGTCCTTCGTAGCGGCGCTTGTCTCCGCGCACATTAAGGTACATATGTAATACCGCCTAGTGTCTACAAGATGCCGCTATACCTGAAGAAGAGAGAAGCTAGCCATCGAAGGTTAGACTATGGGGGGACTAGGTGTGCGCGGGGAGTAGGTGAAACCGAGTAAACCGATAAGGGCCAGGCCCTTAATGCCCCCCTCACCTCCCTCCAGCTGTATATGGGCTCGTTAGAGGGAATTAACCACCAAAGTACACCCATGATCCCCTTACAGTGTTGACGGAGTTGATTGATTTTCTAGTTATCCTACAATTGTAAAGGTTCGACGCCACACTCAATCCTCTGTTCGCGGGAAATGGCAGTTATCTTGTCCATCAACGCCGGCTCCTCTTCGGTCAAAGTCTCGGTCTACCTTGCTGGAAAGCCGGAGAACGCTCCGATACGACTCGCCGAAGCCCAGATATCAGGTCTGACAGCTCCTCCATGCAAATTGACCTATGAACGCGGTTCTGAGAAAATTAAGGGTCAAGATGTCGATGGCTTGAATTCACAACAAGATGCATTTGAATACATCTTAAAGCATCTCACAAAAGACAAAGGTTTGTCCGAGTTATCTAGTCGGGAGAGCATTACCCATGCCTGCCATCGAGTTGTCCATGGAGGTGATTATCCCGACGCCCATATGATAGACTCGGAGACCTACCATCATCTGGAGGATCTCACAGATCTTGCTCCTTTGCATAACGCCAGTGCTCTCGCTATCGTCAAATCATGCATGAAAGTCCTTCCCAAATCCCTAAATATAGCATACTTTGATTCTTCTTTCCATGCTACGATACCCAAAGCGATCCGGACTTATCCGATTGATCCTGAAGTGGCGTCGAAAAATAAGTTGCGCAAGTACGGGTTTCATGGGATCAGCTATGCTTTCATCACCAGATCCGTAGCGGACTTCCTGAAAAGGGACCCCAGCCAGACAAGCCTCATTGCCTTGCATCTAGGCAGTGGTGCTTCGGCTTGCGCCGTCAAAAATGGAAAGTCAATTGACAACAGTATGGGACTGACTCCGTTGGCTGGTCTGCCCGGAGCCACGAGAAGTGGTAGCGTTGATCCAAGGTCAGTACTAGTTGAACTGGGTTGTGCAATTGCCTACTGACAACTGACTTATGTTAGCCTAATTTTCCATTTCACACATGATGCTGGCAAACCAAGCCCCAGTAGTACCAAAGAGATGCACATCAGCACTGTGGGTCACAAATCGTTTAGCATTTATTCATTTCAGATCTGATCCATTCACAGGCAGAAGATATCTTGAACAAGAAGTCCGGTTGGAAAGCGCTAACCGGAACCACAGACTTCGGGGAAATTTCTTCGTCGTCTGATCCACAATGCAAGCTTGCCTTTGACATTTTTGTAGATCGCATCATTGGATACATTGGAAGCTATTATGTGAAATTAGATGGCCGAGTTGACGCATTAGTTTTCGCAGGTGGTATAGGAGAGAAAGCAACATTGCTACGGACAAGGATTGTAGAAAAATGTCGCTGTTTGGGATTTGACCTGGACGAAGAAAGCAACAAAAGGACCATCGAGGATGTCATTCAAGACGTTGGAAAGCAGAACACTCGACATCGGACGCTGGTTTGCCAAACAGATGAGCAGGTAGGGAGTCCACAGATACTGAGCTGCAGTACCATGAACTGATATTATCATAGTTCGAAATGGCTCGGCAGTGTGCTGCGAATACAAAATTCTGGAAATAATCCCAAGCAAGTATATGCTGTGTTACAAAGAAAGATAATGACCGAGATTGAGCTACGTAGAACCTTACACGGAATACTTTCGAGAGGACCTCTGGTGGAACTTGCTATGAGGGTATTGTCGGAATCGTTTTGAGGCCCCTTCCTAAGCGATTCATATACGAACCTTCGTTGTTGCGAAAGTCCTTCAAGGCTAGGGTCAGTCCGATCAAAATGTGTAAGGAGTTCGCTTTCTGGGACTGGGTACTGGTCAAGCACTCCCCCAGACTCTAATATTACTGATGCCTAACTCCTATTGCTTTGTGCTACCTCGGAGTCGCTTGAGACGTTCCTCCTCCTCCTCCTCCTCCGGACTGGGCGCCTTCGGTCTCTATGTAGTACTTCCCTCGTTAAATGCCGTTGCCGCCGCATGGTTGAATGATCCAGGCAGTGGACAACACACGACTTCAATGCACTAGGCATTCAGCAATAGCGGCTCCCCATGTTAGCCCAAGGAGCTAAGCTGTATTAGCAGGTGTTTCTTCTCCAGATATTATGAGTCGACGCAGTGGGAGCAAAGGTTAGGACTTGTAGGCATCTTTCTCGTGCCATAGGTCACATGGTATGCGTAGACCAAGTCCGTCAGCAAGAACACGAGCTTCTGCAACGGTATAAGCATCATGATTCCAGTATATCTCAGCGGCCGGTTTCTAACGAGTCCGTTGTGGGATGCAGTTGTTTTGGGTCAACCTAGAATGGTATCACACGTAAGAAGAAAACGAACAACGTTGAAGTCGGAGACCGTTGGCGCAGTGGTCCGTGCACAAGCTCGATGTGTCGAAGCGAGAAAATGGGGTGATGTAGATTACGTCCACGACGTCCTAATTATGCTTACTTTGTTTGCACCTCGTTCTTGTCAATATGATACAGCTCCTTCGGAACCTGTAGTGGACAAAGTCGTTGTACCTAGGTTTCCAAGAGAGGTTGCTATTAGCCAATAAGACCTTCCAATGACCCACGTTTACAACAGCCAGCTGGTAAAAAGCTCAATCTTGACCCCAAGATGCGAGGCTGACGTGGACTAATAGGATGCGTTCGATCTCTATCACCTGACCCAAGCATCTTCTAGACCCTCAAAATCTATTCTTGATGGGCCAGCTCTACCGGCTCTTGGTCACGCGCTCGCGGGCTCCACAGGCGCTGCTATCTCCAACGTAGTCACATATCCTCTAGCCCTTATAATCACCCGCCTACAGATCCAGAGGCAGCTCCGCGGAAAATCCTCGCAAGCCCATTCGGAAGAATACAAGTCTATCAGTGATGCAGTAGAGAAAATTTACAACCAAGAGGGGGGTTGGAGTGGTCTGTACACTGGAGTCCTTCAGGACACGTCGAAAACAATTGCCGATTCGTTTCTCTTCTTTCTGGCTTACAATTTTCTGCGCCAATCCCGCCTTCGTTCTCAAAAAGGTTCGGCGAGACACCTGCCAGTCATGGATGAGCTCGGCGTAGGGTTTCTCGCTGGTGCCTTTTCGAAATTTCTTACCACACCAATAGCTAATATCGTCACCCGAAAACAGGCATCCGCTATGCTATTGGGGCGGCGGACAAGTAGTGAAACCAAGACTGATTCAGTACGGTCAATAGCTCTAGAGATTCGGTCTGAGAAGGGCGTGCAAGGTTTTTGGTCTGGCTACTCTGCTTCGTTGGTCCTGACTTTAAATCCCTCCCTTACTTTCTTCCTACTTGAGACATTCAAGCGTACTCTGCTACCACGTAAACACCGCTCTGATCCCCCTCCTCAAGCAACCTTTCTTCTTGCAGCAATCAGCAAAGCCATCGCCTCAACGATTACGTATCCATTCTCTCTGGCTAAGTCTCGTGCTCAAACTTCTACCAAGAATGTCAATCAGAGCGACGGCGATGATAAAGAACCCTACAAAGGCGGGTCGGCAGCGTCCGACTCTGCTACAGAGAGATTGAGCAATCACGCCCGAGGCAACGTATTCAGCACAATCCTGCATATTGCTCGAACCGAAGGAGTTGGCGCGCTATACGAGGGATTAGGCGGGGAAGTACTGAAAGGGTTTTTCAGCAACGGCATCACGATGCTCGTCAAAGAAGCAGTTCACAAATTCATCATCCGGCTTTACTACATCGTCTTAAAACTAGTAAAGAGATATCCAAGCCCAAAGGAGCTAGCAGAGTCGATGAAAGAGCAAGCAGGCGAGGCAAGAAATGATCTGGAAAAGCGGGGCGGCTTCGTAGTTGACACCTTTAAAATCGGCGCTGAGACTATTTTAGAGAAAGGGCAAGAAGTATTGAAGAAAGCGTCGACAAAGGTATCGTCTGCAACAGAATGAAAGAACGGGGAATCAGTAGATAACTATTGTGACCTGATCGCATCAGAAAACATGGCAGCTCTAGCTGAGCTAGCTCACAAGAGAAGAAGGCCTAAATTTCGGGGGTTATATTCAACTTAAGAGGTAGCATCTAATCATTTCGAGATGCCGCAGGGTGCGTCCTGTAACCGAAGGCCATGCACTCCCAGAAACTACTATCTTACACTTGAGGGGCGAGGAGCGTACGGAAAAGAGAAGCGGCGGTGGATGTTTGTCACGGGAACTGAAGTGTGAAGATAGAAAAGTATGGACGATGAGGCTTGTCAGAAGTGGAGAAGCGATAGGCCGTAAGTGTGAGGTTGAGATAGCGGCAATAGGGTCTAAAAGGGTAGGAGATATCTCCTTAACTGATCTTTAGAGTAGATCAGTGAAACACATTTAGCAGCCTGATCATAGATACAGTAAGACCGATCCTTGATATAAAGATGTCCGCTTTCCAACGAAGAGACTTCTCGAATCAGTAGGGAATACTTTGTTTGAAGACCGTTTTCGTTATAACGATAACCCCTCTAACAAAGGGGTTGAGCGGGATATACCACTTCGTTATGGACCAGTTGTACTGTATCATCACTCTCGAATCCATAAGTCTCCACGTAAGTCTCCACGTAGATTTCAAAAGATCCTCATCCTCGGATAGAAACGTTGAGCCAGACTACGGCTGTCCACAACCTCCCTTAGCGCAAATATGTCCGCTACCACCACCACATCGCCAGCAAAATTCCCACCGAATACCGCACCCCTGAAACCCGTCACTTTCTGAACTCGAATTCGAGTGTCGTTTCTGCCTAATGATTCGTTCCTTCCAGAGTGATGATTTTCCAACACCCCCAACAGGGCTTAGCGGTCACTTTCCCAATCACTTGCTGCGGCAAAGTCAAGTACTTAACCCGCTGATTTTCCTGTTCTTTTCGTTTCTTGTCTTTTGCAACCTCAGAAAGCTTGCGCATTCAAGTTCCATCAAATAAAGCTACGGTTTTTCATCCATATCATCTACAGAATTTGTCGATTACGGAAGTAAATAACCTCACTAACTTACCATCATGACTGGACGTAAGTTTGTTTCCGTGTTCCTTCTTTGCGGTCGCTGTTGCTTCGCTCCAACCATAGATTGTTCGTGTTCTTGTTCCACGCGGTCGCTTTTCACGAAATCATCGCCATTTGGTGGTTCAGACTTTTGTTAACGCGTGGAGTCAACTGCATCTGTTGCATTTCCATATATCACTTTCATCATTATCACCATATTTTTTCTTTGCTTCCTAAACCATCGCATTGCGACGTTTAAGATATATTAATCCAAGTTATATTTTATTATCAACCCTCACTCCCATCACTCTCACTCATTCTAGCTCTCCTTCCCTCCTTTCCCTCCTTTCCCCTCTCGCCCCCTACATCACCCTTCCCCGGCCCATATCCTATCTTTTATTCATCATATCCATTGATCCTCTACCAATATTTACTAATCCCTTCTTTCATAGGTGGAAAAGGTGGCAAAGGCCTTGGCAAAGGTGGTGCAAAACGTCATCGCAAGATCCTCCGAGACAACATCCAAGGTATCACCAAGCCCGCCATCCGTCGTCTTGCCCGTCGTGGAGGTGTCAAGCGTATCAGTGCTAGTAAGTACCCTCCCCTCACCTGCCCGACATCATCTTTCACTACGTCGCCCCTGCCCTCGGTTTCGATCACTCGTTTAAACATGATATCGGGTTTCACAAAACAAACAGTACTAATCCTTTCCTCTAGTGATCTACGAAGAAACCCGTGGTGTCCTGAAGACCTTCCTCGAGAGTGTCATCAGAGACGCAGTGACCTACACCGAGCACGCGAAGCGTAAGACCGTGACCAGTTTGGATGTGGTGTATGCGCTGAAGCGACAGGGGAGGACGCTTTATGGGTTTGGTGGCTAGTTCTGTTGTTGTTCGAGGGAAGGGAAACGACTGTTAGGGATTTGATTTGACCGTACTTGCGGAGTAGAGATGAATTAAATGAATCAATGGAGTTTTTACTAGGAGAGTAACTCGGGGAAGACTTGGCCCTTTCGCAATATTGCATCGCACATATGACGATTTCGCATTCCTCCGTCCCATTGATGCAATTCTTCCTCATCTCTGACAGCCTTTTTGATTGAAATAAACCATATACCGCGCCTCCACTCTCAAGCAACCTTCCTATGCACACTACTGTTCGGTAATTATCAAGTATTGGCGCGTGGGTTGCTCCTGTGCAGCTGGATTCCCTTGCAGTACAATATCCATCATCAAATAACCATCCTCCCCCCACCCCCCCGGCGGCCGTGCTCTTCCTCCTCCACACCACCACTACTCTCCCCACAAATAAACTAAAACACAGGTAGCTTCCCAGCAGCAGACAAAGACCAGCACTCCGCGAGTCATAACCCACCAGGTTAGGCGTGATACCAGAACACAGAAACGTGGCTGGACGAGATTCCACGGTGGGATGGAATCAGTGCTGGAGAAGTCGAGGATGATTTGGGGATGAGGAGGTTTTGGGTAGGGGCCTAAGTATGTGGATTTCTTATTAATCCGTCGTGCGGGGATCAGGGAGACGTCGCGGTGGCTGAGGGATGAGGGTATGAGATGTGTCTTGGGCGCAGGTGTTGAAACGGGGTTATGGAGTGGGATAGCTTGGGTAGGGTGCTTAAGATAGGATGGATGGGATTTAAGACTATGATTGAATATTTGTAGTGAATGTTTTTCACTTGCTGCCGAGATGGGCTCGGGGAAACTCGGGCTGTCTAGGGAAAGTATAGAGGATTTTTAGAATGATTTGTTTTGGAATCGTTTGGCTTATGCTGGGGGTGATGATCACGGGGGAGTTAACAGAGATTCTCTGGGATCTGAGCAGAGTCTTCTTTTTCTCCAGGGACAGTCTGCTCTCGTTTTGGAGATTGAGACGGGAGCTTGGGATGAAGATCTTGGGGTGGTCTGTTTGGTAGATGTATCTTGCTTATGGTGCAAGTATCCTGGTTAGGAAAGCTGCTGGATTGGTAAAAGTTGAGGGTTTGAATTTCGATCAATTGGGTCTCGGGACCGTGGAGATACGGTTAAATCAATTTGGGGTTTCGAGGTTCGAAAACGGAATTTTCTTCTTCGGAAATAAAGGGCTGTAGACTTGGTATAATCGGGCCGGGGCGGTATTTTAATAGAAGTTGATGGAGATGTTTTTTTATATAAAACGAAGTCCTCTGTGTCTTCTGTTCTTTATTATTGGGGTTGTGAGCATAGGTAGAGCTTGGGATAGGCTGGAGGCGTCAGTATGTTTGGAAAGTCCATCTGCGAATGATCGTAATTGGTAAGTTGATGAGAGGTGTGTGTGTAAGAAGATTCAAGTCTTAACGCGAATTAATTTCTCGCAATCAAGGAGACTTTGAGAAACCGAGGTCTAATGTTAATTATGAGCTGTGTATGCACGTTATATGGGGACAGCGATCATGATCTTATTTGGAGTCAGGTTACGTATGTTTGAGCCATTTCCACTGAGGTGATGTCGAATCGATATTGAGAATTACCTATTCCATGATAAGAACGTATCGGTACTCGTACGTGTGCGATCAAGTCTGCTCATAGATTTTGCAGGGGTCGGTTGGGGTTACACAGTATGCGCTACCCGGCTGGGCTTGGAAGGTCCTCAAATTCAGTCCGACCCAGCAGGTACAAGGTAAAAGGACCCAGCCGCACCCCGGAGAATATTGTCTCGGTCCTTACTTTAGAGTTCATCATTCATTGTTGTTGACTCGCCCTACCAAAAGTAGTGGACGTTTGAAGAATTCTAATTGACCAAGACCATACCATGTCTTCCACCGATTTCAGCAACACTGGATTCAATGCCAGCAACGTCGACCTCAACACCGCTGACCCAAAAGACGTCATCTGTGCCCTTCAAGCAAGTAGCAACGACTACAATGGCCAGCTGGGCGCGAGGATCTCGGCCCTTTTCGTCATCATGGTTTGCTCCTCCGCCGCGACGTTCCTACCCGTCGTTGCAAAGCGAGTCCCACGAGTTCACATACCGCTCTATGTATACCTTTTCGCCCGATATTTTGGGGCGGGCGTGATTGTTGCCACCGCATTTATTCATCTGCTCGATCCGGCGTACCATGAGATCGGGCCGCAAACCTGTGTGGGCATGACGGGGGGCTGGGCTTCGTACTCGTGGTGTCCGGCAATTGTGCTCTCGTCGGTCATGATGATATTTCTTCTGGACTTTGGGGCCAAACGCTATGTCGAGATGAAATATGGTGTTGATAGCGAGGGAGATACCCAAACCGCGGTTACGGGCCAAAGTGAGGGTGCAAACCCAAAGAATACCAGTTCCACAGCGCAAATCCATCGCACCAATGTTGCAATGACGTACGAGAAAGGTTTCCAGGAATATGATCCAGAGGATACAGACTCTTCAGCTCAAGAGCAATCGTTCCAGCAGCAGATAGCTGCCTTCCTCATTCTCGAGTTCGGCGTCATCTTCCATTCCGTCATCATCGGGCTCAACCTTGGAGTTGTCGGAAGTAAATTCGCAACCCTCTACGTCGTCATCGTCTTTCATCAGACCTTCGAGGGCTTAGGAATCGGCGCTCGCATGTCAGTCATTCCCTTCAAGCCGGGGAGTTGGCTCCCGTGGTTCTTGTGCTCTGCCTATGGTCTCACCACACCAATCGCGATTGCAATCGGCCTGGGACTGCGAACGACATACAATTCCGGCTCCTTTACGGCAAATGTTGTTTCGGGGGTTCTGGACTCCATGTCGGCGGGGATTCTCCTCTACACTGGCTTGGTAGAGCTATTAGCACGAGACTTTCTTTTCAATCCGTTGAGAACCCAGAACAACAAGAGACTTGTTTTTATGGTAGCTTGCGTCTTCTTCGGTGTTGGGCTGATGGCGTTACTCGGGAAATGGGCGTGAAGTAGAAGTAGCCGGCCCACGAATATATTAATCCATGGGCTCGTACTTGGTTGAAGACGTGCACAAGAAGGAAATCAGGTAGATAGGAAGGTGCGCCAGACAGGGCAGAATGCAGAATAAATGTCATTATCAGGGGACACAAAGTAGAGCATCGCACTGACTCGGAATCACGTGTCAAGATTGATTCAAGCCCAAAGTTGCTGCCCATATAATCAGGACATCTCGAAGCAAATTTCAAACTTGCGAATTGGTGATCTGTTAGTGCTTGAAACCTCTTCGTGTCCTGTCGTTTGTTCTAGATGAGACTAGCACATAAGAGATCAATATAAGTGGAGATAGTACCTGCTGAAGCCGTATTCAAAACAACTGTCTTTTTGTTTTGTGTTAGTGCTGTAAAGGAAGTAAGGTAGCTGTGAAGCTTAGGTTATGCCCTCAAAGGTGGTGACTTCAGAAATCGGAGGAATCTCACTCGCTTGGATCGTTTACAGCGGTCCTAACTTAGTTTAGGCGCCAAGCTCCTGCCAATCAAGGGAAAGCGCGGGATTACGACAGCTTCCTTAATATCAGTTTTACTGCGTAAAAGATTAGTTTATTTCTCAAAATTATATCTTCATGCTATTGGACAGTTAAGATATGTGTCTCCTCTACTAACAAAAGCGGTGCCGCATGTACTTGATAAAACACATCGCGAAGATCAAAACAAGATTCTTCATCGTTCATGATCATAAGCATGTCAGACGGAGGATTATAAACAGATCAGCTGAAATATGACCTCGAAGGTCAAGGTTCGTATCTGGTTCTTCGCCTTTCATCACATTATCCGCACTGCGTATTTATGTTTCAAGATAAATGAGTTCTTATGTTTGAACTTCGAATGGAATATGCCTTCCGTTCTCCGTTCTACTATAAGTATATCTACCGCAAAAAGAATTAGAGACGCCATAGCTGGCTAGGGAGCTCAGAAATGAAAAGCTCAGTCTAGAGCAAGGACCGGAAAGATCCATCGCATCTAAAAAGGAGTGAGGATTCGACACAAGAATACATTCTACCGAATCCTAAAAGTTGGTATGAAGCATTTACCTTCTTTCCCCGACATAACAACAGCTTGGTTTTTATCCTATTTTGTTCGAACTTCACAGACTCAAATAACTTTTGCCAGAACCCTTTTTCCAGTGCATTATCTTTGCATTTATCGTCCTTGATCAATCTCCAACCGTGTGAGACTATAGAATGTCATCACCCGTTCATACTAATCAGCCGAAGCTGATCATAGGAGAATTCCGAATAACGAGCTTCTCGCTATTACAGAACGAAACCGAAGATGAGCCATATCGATACATTGATGGTCGTCACATTTGTTACACCGAGAATCTGTCATCAACGGAACAATATGACGGATCCGCCACCTCCTTTATAAGCAGCTTCGATTGTATCCTCTTTGGCGCAGTCTTTCAATAGCAACTCCAGGCCATATCATCACGGACAGCGAGAGAGCAAAGCTTTACAATTGCCATAAAACGACCATCGTACAACAATATCAAATAAGAGGTTAAAATCTTTCAGAGAGAAGCCTTTCAATGCACACTGCAACGAACAATGACGACCACCGCAAAACGGAAAGCCTTGTCACCAGATAGTACCTTCACTCACGCACAGCTCGTTAATAAAACACAGTGCACATTTTCAAAAAATCCTGTTTTTGTCGTGCGATCCCCATCATTCTAACCCATCGCACCCACACGAAATCCCCAGCCCTTATCCCTGTTCCCAAAACTCAAAATCCTCATCCATCATGACAGAAGAACCCAAGATGATTTACCTTGAATCCCTCGCCTCCACCATCATCCACCCCTCCCAACAACCCCACATCAACTGGGCCGCCACAACCCCCTGCACTGAACTCAACGCCCCGGACCACGCCATCAACGCCAACATCACCTGGCTCAAAGCGACCAAATTCACGGATCCCGGGACCCACGAGCATTTGGTCTGGATCTTCGCCACAGAAAAAGAATGGAAGTGGATCTACCGCAGCGAAACGCAGGTTCCGTACGGGACGCGCTGCGATTGACTGATTCGGAAGGCGGCAATGGCGGAGGGGAGTTTGCATATGAGCCTTGGGGATTGTGAGCCTTTGGGGGCTGCACGGAGCGCTTATAAGCTGCTGTCGCTCTCCGCGGGGGGGGGGTTGAAAGCTCACCAGAAGCTTATGCTATACGTCCCCGTCCCCAACTCCTCTGTCGCGTTCGGCATCCGCAACGGCAATGGCGATGTGGGGTTTGTTTTGCTTTACCGTACTCCCACCTTTTCCCACCGCCCCATCTTCATCTCCGTCCTAAAACTGCGTCCAGGAAATCCATGAAAATCTTCGGCACCCTTTGGATCTAAAATACCAAAGTGGCCCCCTCCCCCGCGTTTCCCTTCTCAATCGTACAGAAATCCCACTCCAACAACTAACAACCCCATCAGCACCCAACCCTCATCCAACCCCCAACTTATCAAGACAGCGGACCGCGGACGACGACAATTGGATCAACATGAGCGACCGTTCCGCCAACGAGGAGTTGGTGATGGTGGAACTGCGGGCTTATAGGATGGGGATTCAGCTTCAGTCTGCTAGGCTGGAGGCGCTGTTA
>JAABUO010004777.1_pt1 | contig 15937 bp, 21 predicted proteins | sample 5559291 | NCBI WGS metagenome assembly JAABUO01 (sample SAMN10711878, study PRJNA513372) | rock metagenome | isolation source: Antarctica rocks | place: Antarctica: Victoria Land, Finger Mt sud
TAAATTTTGAATAGAAAATTGAAGGACGGTCCTAAATGATTTCTCTCAAGGACGTTTCTTCGCGAAGATGAATAACTTGTTCCCATGCTCAAGGACAGTCCAGCTGAATAGTATATGAGCAGGCAAATTAAGTCTTAATCCTGCTTCCAAATACTGGTTCTAAAACGGTTGAATGGTATCATGTTTCTTAGTTAATGTGCAACAAAAGCTGATTTCACCCTTTTTTCTGCGTTAGTCCTCCTTCCTGACTCTATGAGGTTCAACTGGTTTGTTCAATAATACCTAACTCTGAATGGAGTAACGTCTGGAAAGATACGCTTACAAGAGAGAATAACCGTAGTAGTTTAAGAGGCAGGGAGATCGGATTTCCGCCCTAGTACAAAACCAGTCTAGTGTGATATCGCAGCTTCACCTCAATCTCGACCACCAGCCCTCTATTGTCCGTTTTTTCCAACATTCAAATCACGATGGCTCAAGATCTACCTCCATCCGGCGGCTATGAGCCCATTCAATATAAGGTATATTACATCCCCACCCCAGGCCCCAAATCTCGGGTCAATAGACAAAGCTAATTCTCCCCAAGCGCAACCTCCCGGCCCGCGGTTTCCGCCCCTCCTACTACCTCGCCGCCATGGGTCTCATAATGGCCTATGGATTCTACAAAGTTGGAAAGGGCATAAGGGAACAAAAGTGGGTGCAATTGGCCTCCAACCATTTAGAAACCGGTGTTTAGGCGCCGAACGACACATTGCGTCTCTAGTGCCCGAGCATCTTATGGGGGAGATGCTAACGTGGATGCTTTGATAGCGAGCTCGCTCGGGAGAAGATGTGGGGCCGTATACATCTAATACCGTTGCTGCAAGCGGAAGAGGACCGGGATCTGGTGCGGAGGCATTGGGCGGAGAAGGCGAGGGAGAAGGCGTTGACGGGGAGCGAGATGAAGGTTTATAATACTGATAGGTAAGTCCAGGCTCCCAATAGTGATTTTGGGTGCAAGTCAAGGGCTAGTGCGGTTCTACAAAGTCTGGAGACTACCGCATGTTCTCAATGCGAGGTTTTTTAGTGATGCTTGCTAATTCACTTCATTACAATGCAGATTTGTGCGCCCCACATTTGCCGTTTCACCGGCGACCGTTACCAAGTGATATCTGTATAGGAAATAGGCGTTCATGGGGTATCGGGTCTATCTTCTAGTATTGTAAATGCATCGAGAGAACCACCAGGACACTGAGAGACATAAATCGAGAAGCTAACAGACTCCAATTATAAAAGCGCCGACCATCATGCCACTTCATCCAAACATACTAGCAATGCCACCAAGATCTGGGCTTTCGTCCTTCTCCCGATTGGTTTGCACGTCCACTGTCGTGTATTTCTCTTGCAGAGCCGATCTAATCTTCTTCGGATCGGGCTTCGCAATTTTGCCTTGCTCGCTAACACTGACGCCTCGAAGCCCTTCTAGCAGATCCAGTACTGTAGCTCGCTGCTGGCGCCCATTCGATTGAGCTCTAGCTAAGTGACGTATAGCGCGGTCTACCGCGTCTGCAGACATTGAGGGGAGCGAAAGTAGGATCTGCTTCGGAGTCTCCGTCCGGGGGTTATAAGCAATGACGATGCTAGCTATGAGCTGGGCGAGATCCTTCTGTAGGTCTACGAAGTAGGGGTCGTGTAGCGATGTTATACAAGCCTTGAGGACCTCCGTCGAAATAAAATCTCGAACATCGGTCTCAATAGGATCGGTGCCTTCGAATTCGGGAATAAGAGAGCGGAGGACACGGGTGATGAAGGAGCAGGATCTGGTATCTCGCATCCGAAGCGCGTGTGTGCAGAAAAGGATTACCGGCTTCAAAATTTCCGGCGTACTAAGGATGAATGAGCGTATGGTAGGCAGACGTTGTTGGGCTTCGCCTTGTGGGTCTAGCAATCCATCCGCTGTGACATCCACACCTAGAACTGCTCAGCTTTCAATAGCTTTGGGGTACAGTAACATTTGAAAGACTTACTTGGTTTCTGCGGATCTAATAGGCCTACTACCATCATTACGGAAGCGAATGTCAATTGTCGCAGGATGCTCTCATCCCTCATTTCATCAGCTAGATTATCATCTTCCGATGCCGCCCTTGTCCTTGTCTCGATCCTCTCCCACTCACTACCAGCTTTACGGTCAAGCTGCTCAAACAAGGCGGCTAATAGTGGGGGAAGGAAATGATTTCGACATGCAACAGGGCATTGGTCAATAATAGGACGGATCATCTCTACCAGTATAGCCATCTGATGTGTGGACAATGAACAGGCGTCCGTGAATAAAGCGCGAGAAAGAGGTACAGGTAGTTCCTCGTAGCTGTAGAATTGTTCACCAAGAAGACTCATGTAGTACAACAGCCGATATCCAGTTTCACGAATAGCTCTTAGGGTGGCGCGGACAGACGAAGCAAAGCCTTCGACTGTGGTCCTGGTACCGCCAACTCTGGCATAGAATTCATCGCGACTTCCACTTGAAATACCCACTTGCCAAAATCGATCTGTGAGCACCCGACGGACAATGCCTTTCATTTCCTGAGGGATTTGTGACCAATTGTCAGGATTATGGAAAGCATGCACTTGGCTGATGAAGTGGAGAAGATTTGGCAAGATTAGAGGTATGTTCCTCTGCCACAGCGCACATGCCATGTTGTACGGCCTCGAGCCAGGTTCCAATTTTTCGACACTTACGCTTAGAATCGTTTTGGTCGCCCTGAGTGGTAAACGCTCAAGAGAGGTTTGCATGTGCAGTTGAAGAGCTCTTCCCTCGTCATCTAACGGATGAGTCGACCACTCCTGTATTTGGTGCACAGCGCGGCTAGTGATATACTGCTGAATACTTCCCAAGCCAAGCAGGTCACAGAACCCATCAAAAGAAGAGAGTGAGTGGGTAAGTTCTCCACTTTGCCATCGCGCCATGGTAGGTTCGAGGAAACGTTCAAGTCGTGCTTCGCGGGGCTTGGGGTCTACACTGGTCGCTCGATGTGTGATAATGAATAAAATTGAGGAGTATCGAACACGAGTCTGCTCGTCCAGGGCTACGGCTTGACTGACTTGGTTGACTTTCTGTTCCACCTCATCAAAGATCGTTACAAGATAATCCGGGAAACGCATCGCAAGCCGCTGTAATTGGTGGAGACAGAACCCATGAAGGTCCTTCGCAGCATCACTGTATGCTGCATAAGTAGGATCGTCAGGGCATCTAGTGTCTAATGTATACTCGAAGATTCGAAAAGCAAATGGTGCGTTCCGCTTGAGAGGCCCAGTTGCAAATCCGACAGCCAACTGAATCACGCGCTCCTTGATTAAAGGATCCTCGAAAGTAAGACCAAGTAATCGATCACACCATACTCGAAGGTTTGTAGTCATAATATCGTGCTCATTCTCGTTGGTAGAACTGCCTCGATGAGTCAGCCATTTGGAGTAGCCTTTTAGCGCAGCTTCGATCACGGTGAACTGTGCATCGAGACGCAAGAGTGGGACCGAGGTTTTCGTATATGTTTGAACCGAAAAAGCGGGTTCTCCATCGTACAAATGGTCCAGTACTTGATCGGCTTGTCCAAGAATGTGTATTAGAGCATCTGCAGGCTGCGCTTGGACGATCGTCTCCACAATCTGGTTGCAGAATCTTGTGTAATTTCCTAAGAATGCATGTCTTTCAGGCATTGTGTCTACGTCTTCGTTAAGAAACACTATGCTTGGGTTGCTGGAGTCCTCGGGTAGAGCCTCGTAGCGGATCAGTCGGTGGCTGCAGGTTTCGAGGAGATCCGGTATGAGAGCCGTCACTGCAGGGGAGCTTCCTATCTTCTCAGAATTCAAGAACTTAACCCAGAGATGCAGCGCTGGAATAGAAACGTGGAGACTTTGATTTTTAACAATGTTCAGAAGGAGACGAAAGAAACCAGACAGATCACTATCTTGCGGTATAGAGGAAGGTCTTTCCTCAAGAAGTCTGCCGATATTGAATACCATCTAGTGATTATTAGCATGACCTTCTATTACCACCGAATTCTAGAAATATACTTCAGAAAATTTCTTGGATAAGAGGTATTTTTCCTCGTCGATATTCGCAGCATCTACAATCGACCATTCGTATAGTCTCTCGAGCAGGCTAATGATGTCCTGCTGGTACATGGGACAGACCAGATCTCTGAAGTCATCTTCGGAAAATCGTGAGCGGTTATAAAGTGTATACAGCCCATCCACGGCAGCCTAAGCCAGTGAATAAGTGCTTTGTTTTTTTTGTCAGGGGTCTGGAAGACGTACTCACCAACTGAATCGGTAGATTTGAAGCTGCCAGACATCCACATACACGATGGACACAATGTGTTGTCACTAAGGCTCTTGGAATGATCCAGCCCATGATAGATTTGAGGGTGGATAAGGCCTTGATAGCACAAACCTGTCGAAATTCTTCCCCTGAACGCTCACTTGAACACCATTCTACAAGGTCCCCTATGCGTGAGAGCCACCCTTCTTCGCCATATCTAACGTTAACACTTGTCTCTCTTGTGGGGAAATACTCAGTAAGCACACTTGCTGGCGTGAAGATTTCTACACAAGCCCTATTGAGATCTGTACCTCGAAGCCCTGCTGTAAGGTCCTCATGTCCAAATATATCCTCTGATAGGCTCTCCAATACTGTGAGCACCAGGAGTTTCTGCGCGACCGTTCCCCCCCATAATTGGACCAGTAACTCATCCATATCCATCCAATCCAGAACCCAACTTCGCTTTGCTATTTCAACCCATATTGCAGCTATTTTATTGCGGATGTATACAAGGTCCTCGTCATTGACGCCTTGGGCAAGGCTCAACACCCAATTTCGCAGTGCCGTGCTCTGCTCCGGTGTATAGTCTGGCCATCGATGGCGTATGGCATGCTCGATTAATGAAAGCCCATAATGACGAATGATTGCTGGCTGTGACTTGACCGAAGCAAGTGTAAAGCCATGGTAGGGTGCTTCTTCGTCAGACTTCACTTCTTCAAGATATTGGGAGGCTTTTTGGCGTGTATTATTGAGCGATCGAGGGTTATGTATCACCTCCAGGGCTTCAAGTATTCGAGAACTAGTATCCAACGATCCGTCGTTGCCATCTGGGCTCCTTGAGCTCGCAGTACCATTCATTTCGAGATATTAGTGAGATTGAAGAGTCGTCATGGACGCCAGTGTGGAGCAGTCCCAAAAGGCATGTGGGAATTGGCATGTATAGAGACAGGGCAGTCGCAAAAGGCCGTCGAGACTGATGGTGAAACAAAAGATGAGCTGAAGCTGCCGGCGCTTGTCAGTCAGACTTGAGAGCAGCTGACAATTCAAAGCCTGAGATTTCTGAAATGCGGCCTTTCATACATTTTGTGAGCAGTCACAGGAGTGTATTGATCTACTGTGAGATGTCGCAACCTTCTAGTCCTCCCTAAGTCTCTGTGGAGCAAGGCTGGGTATTCTGAAGTGTCAGTTCGCCGACGCCTACTTCCTTCAGCCTTACGAAGGTGGCCAAACACACGCCCGCTCGCGTGACTCTCGGAGTAGTAAACCTAAGTTTGCTTCTCATTGGCCCAACTTCTCTCTTCTGCTTCAAAACTTACACACTGCAATGGATCACCTCTTCTACGGGTTCTGCCAAAAACTCTGAGCCATTTACCCGAATGTCGAAGGCCTTGAAATGGCCTGTCCACTTTCAGCTTTCTGCGTCGAGTTTCACGCTCCTGAGGAAAATTTATCACAGTGGACCTTACCTTGGTCTATGAAATTCATGCAGCTGCTTCTAGCTTCCATTCTTCAACGTAAGGTGTGTAATTTTCTGTTGAAGCATGAGACAGCTTTGGTCTACAACTTCTTCCCATCGAAACACCGAATTGGACGGCCGGACACAATGAGCTTTCGTGTTCTATAACAAGCACCTCAAATTCCCTTTCTATACTAGATTTTCCATATAGTCCAAGTAACTAAGCCTGTGTCCCTCTTTCCTACCTTGATGCTAGGGCGGTCGATAAACCGAATTGTCAGGACTTCTGGCTTCGGCAGCTCTAGAGCGCGAGCAAGTTGAGATTTGACTGTTGGCATCAAGGAAGTCAAGCCTGGAGAGTTTCCGAGAGAAACCGCTGGGGCTATTCATTATTTATGTGTTTCGTCCAGCACTCTTCTTAACACAAAATAAAATCTCACTAACCATTTTCGCTCATTGCTCTTTGGTCTTTTTCGCCATCATATAACTGCAGATACACGCACTGGAAATCCAATGCAATTTGAAAATTACCACGATGTATCATTTGTCTTACACTAAGGTCAATTTCCAACTTCATCCACCATATCGGCAAGTCAAAGACCGCGATGTCCACTTCTTCTCCCATCTCCGTATCTTCCTCTTCTTCTCCCATTTATATGTTATCCTCTTCTTATCTCATTTCCGTATCAACTATACCTCTCACACGTAGCGCCTCGCGTTCACTTTGTTGTACGATTCTCACAGACCGCTCTAGCTGTTCTCTTTGTTCCTCGCACAACTCCGGCGAGTACCTCCGCAATCCGACTAGAAAATCCTCTATGTTAGACGTTTGTCTATCAGGGTTTCCGAAGTGCTCGAGATCTTTTTCCAGCGTCACTGGCGACTCGTCCCAACTCTCATCCAATCCCGGTACAACTTCAGCTTTTCCTGCGTCCCAAGCATTGGCGTTTTCCACTATCTCCCACTCGTGGAAATGCCTTGGTGATCTTGCTGGCGTCTCTGTTCTAAACCTGTTCATGAGGGAAGAGAGATTTCTGGCGATAGAGCAAGATAGGGAATTCATGTCGGTGAAGTGTATGATTGGTAAGAGCTACTTCGATTCTGAGATTTGCTGGTGTTTTCGGTTTGGAATAGATCGAGGTAATGGTTTGCTTGCGAAGTTCCTGAAGAAGTTTGTTTACATAACTTCTCTACGTACATCCCTCCATATATGTATATTGCGACAATATCACGTTGAGACAGGCCTGTCCAGAGAAGTTACAACAAAGGCTTCCTCCGTCTTCTACATGGTCCCACAACTCACCTATTCTCTCTTTAGAGAAGGTTATACGGATGCCTTCTAGATTCCACGGTCACTCTTCCAGACATTGCGCCTGCATCCCACTTGCGTCTTGACAAAGACGCTCTGAGACGAAAAAGAACAGCTGCTCAAAACTTGATTCTAAAACAGAGAGAAGCTGGCATTGTACCGCAAGGATATTCGTTTCTCTCTATGCATTGTTGCAAAAATCAAGGACCGTTCTCAGTATGGCAGTACTGAATTGTCACACAATCAAAACAACCAACGATCAAGATGAGTAGGTAAGATGAGAGACGAGTGCGAGCTGGCACGAAGAGTTCGATCAGTTTGGCGGAAGAAATGCAAAATTAACAAAGACTGCCAAAGCGCAGTAATTTCTCCACCCACTCAAATACAAATCATGAACAAAATCCCGCATCTACGACAACCCCCTAGTCTCCAACCACCTCTCCATACACCGCTCCCTCCTTCAAACACCAGAAACCGCCTCCAACCATCTGAATAGGTCTCTCCCAGATCTACAGTTTCACCCGCTGGTAGCCCATCCTGCACAAAGGTTCTCTCAGGCCTCTCCAGAGCCTTGGGAGCGGCTTCCACGCTGTTTCCGCCCTCACCATTGCTTTCCTCTCTACTTTCATTATTCAAAGAGTGCTCTTCGTTGCTCGCGTCGCCCTCGTTCTCTAGCGGCTGGCCTGAAAGCTCCAGAACCTCATCTACCACGTCACTTTCTGAGTCCACTTTATCTTTCTCGCTCGCCCCTTCACCTCTTTCCTCCTCCACCGCATCCGAAATCTCAACTCCATCACAAAGTTGCTCTGTAGACTCACCCTGTACCTCGGTCATCAACGCGTCTATCTGTGCAAATCTCTTCTCCACAGCCTGAATTCGCTCCTCCAACTTCCCACGTGCTTCAACAGCCTGGCTTTGACGAATCTCCTCAAGATCCTTGCCGAGCTGTGAGCTGTGTGCCATAAAGCCTTCGTCAAGAACTACCAGCCGCACTTCGAAATCATGTATGCTGTCACTCTGGATTTTTGTCACCTTTTCAAGTCCTGAGATCCGGTCTTCAATTTCATATTGATTTTTCGTGATACGAGAGATTTTTGTATTCATGCAGCTGGAGTGTTCATGCTGGTCCTGTATTCTTATGAACGATAGTTTTATGTTCTCGCGAGCTTCCCGGAGGGCTTTGTCATGCTTTGAGATGCGTTTTTCGAGATTAACAATGTCATCGCTCTGGCTTTGCGGCCTCTCTGTCCGTGACTCATCGTAATACCGGCGAAAGTCAGTGAGGTCTTCAGTAAGCTTTGAGATCTCTCGTTGAAGGCTATCATCCAAACGCACGACCCGTGCTTCGATATCAACAGGACTATTGCGCTGATTTTTGAGTTGCTTTTCTGGGTGCTGCATACAGGACATCTCAAACCAAATTAAAAAAGCGAAGAGGCCAACGACTATTATTAGGGGGATAAAAAGGTATGCGTACATTCTGATGGGCGGTGACGGGGTACAGAGTTTTCCGGCTTGAGGAAAGAAGTGTGCGTGATTGGATTTGGGACGATTGCACCAAACCGAGAGAGCCTATGTGTAAAGATAAAGGCATAGATATAGTATATCAAAGTGAATGGAAAAGAAATCTGCTTGTTAGTAGCCAGAAATTATAAGACGAAACGAAGTAAGACATTTGTGAAAGATGCCTGGGACAGTATTTGGGAAAGTATCAGAAGTTCTTCACAATCCATATTGAAACGTTCAAGCCTAGCAGATTTTGACGATTGTGAGACTTGACTTCTTTGAAAGAATATTTGCAGGGAAAATAACAATGTTCATCCATGAGAGCAGGCCATGAAACATGACAAAGAGTGTAGTGTCTCAAATCTATAGCGGAACGCCTAGAAACCCTTGAAGATTTACAGCAAGAGATCTTTCCGTAAAAAAGACATATGCAATACACCGCGTTTTAAGCACTCTTACAAGACGCCAATAACCAAAATTTCCAGCGAAAAGCACGGTACTTCTCTTCCTCATCCTTCCCCGTATCGCTATATGTTGTCAGAAACACGCCCTTCTTACGCGTGACAATATCTCTACTTACCCAGGAGGCACAGTCTTCCCGCTATGACATATTAAAATCTCATTTCTCCCAAGCCTGCTGCTGCTGTAGTATCGCTGGTTGCAAAAGGTAAAACCGATCTTCAAAAGATAGAACAAAACATTTACATTTTAACGAATGTGTAGCATGTAGCTACTATAGATAGCTATGGGTTTTTGTGAAATAAAGAAGATGGATTTCTAAGTGATGACGAAAGCCCTATTTATGCTATCTAATTATCTAGATAGCGATGTGAAAGAAGCTCTTAAGCATCTCAAGGATTTGAATGAGAAACCAGAATGATCAAAAGGTTGGCAGTCTACAAGCAGAAACTCCATATAGCTAGAGGGAAAACTTCTTCAGACTTGAAAACCAACAACTCGTGATGTACCTTTTTTGCGGAAACAAACGAAAGCTTTAGCAAGGAAACCCAGACACCAACAATGCTCTCTCTCTCTCCAAGTGGAGTCCTCGGTCTCTCCTCATCACGTCAGAAATGTTTCTGATGAATAGACGAATATGGTTTCCTATGAGCTGGTCCTCCTTCTCCGTAACGGGTGACTAAAGGACTAAATCGCACATGCCTCGCTCCGCTACTCTCCTCTTGTTCCGGCTGCTCTGGTTGATTAGGCATCTCGTCTTCCTCGTCTTCGAGGTCTTCGAGCGGTAGTGATTGCTTTAAGTAGTGATCCTGCTCCGCTTCAAAGGACTCCTGGAGTTCGAGAGCTGTGTCTTCGTCGAGGGCGATCTGTTCACGGCGGGGGTCTTCTTCGTTGTTAATGTCATCAACTGACCCGGTACACTTCACATATTTTCCGTTTCCTGTCTCTCCCCATATCCCTGGAGGTAAATGGTTCAAGAAGCCAAGAGACCCCTCTTCCATACCCCAGCTTACCTCCTCAAGCCCTTCGTCATCGCCTCCCACCTCTGGCGCCTTTCCCTTCCCGATCGTCACCTCATTACAACGGCATCCTCGCATAGCACCAACTTTACCTTCAAGCGTTTGAATGCGTTGCTCATATCCTTGCCATCGCTGATCCTCTGTTGAGAGCTCCTCCTCCAGCTGCGTGCTTGCTGGTTGCTCGGTTATTATACTAAGTATCGCTTTAGCAATTGCAGTGGGTGATGTTGCGAAAGTCTTGGTTTTGCTGTAGATTTGGCCGATGGGACCGTTCTTGAGCAGAGCTTCTACGTAGCTCGAGGCCCCATTTAGTATGGTATCGGAATATAGAATCGACTCTATCGTGCGGTCGTCAAGATTGGTATTCAACCTTGCTATGATCGGAACATACTTGGGGATTATTTCGTAGGGTAGAAGGGACAGCAATACGGCGATCTCTTTGAAATTAACAACTACGTTGTCGAGTGTTCTAATCATGTTGTTCATGTTGTGGTAAACAATATACGCTCTGGGGAGTGAGGTGCAGAATAGGTCTAATACTCCTTGAATTTCTGGCAATGTAATGATCTCCTGTTCAAGACAACTGCCAGTTCTAGCCAGCTTCTTATATGTATACCTTTCTGCCAGCCTTACACAACTGGTTTTGCTTCTTACCGAAAGACAAGAAAGACCGCAAGAATCAAGACCCACTCTTGTGGAACAAGCCAAGCAGAGTAGGATGTCGACAATCTACGACGATCCATTGGCATTGTGCGCTCATGCAGATCATAAATTTTGTGAATTGTTTGATATTGGTGGATTGTCTTGAAAAGGACGTGTGGAAGATCAATTAAGAATGAAACATGAAACCCGATGTACAGTAAAGGTAGAAAGATGTTGCGAGATACAGACAGAACCGACAGAAGCCAGTAGAACATCAATACTTGGAACCGGCATCTTCATCATTACCGCTTTTTGCCTCAGACGTCCTGGTATCGTTTCTATAATATTGTAATACCCTTTATCTTCCAACGCCAATGAACTACTAGTGGAATTAAGAGGTTCACCTTCTGCCCTCCTAATAAATCTTCACCTTGTCTGAATACTCTCGAATGTTTGAGACATAGTTCTCTTCAATCTGAAATTCGCAGAATCAGATCATTCAACGAAGAGCGCCCAAGAATGTCGACGTGATCCCCTAGAACATGGTTAGCTAACTTTGTCACTAAGTGCGCAAACACTCTGATCAGAAGCTTATTTTACCAGTATTAGGTCCACCTCTTGGGGAAAACCGATCTGGCTCATGCTGCATTTCGAAGACTTTTATCTTCACGTTTGCTGGATTAAATCTCTTAATCCGCCAACCTTTGGCGCACATGTAGCCCATGCTTAAAAGTGGGACTGTCCCATCGCCTTCTCCCATGATAACACCGTGGTCTACCACTCCTGCCATGAGTGACGTGTCAATCGTCACATTGAGACTAGATTTTGGATCTTGGTCTTCACGGTAGAAATAGCTTCGTTCTGTTGGTTTGCCAACGCCATAAAAGCAGTAGATCTTCAGGTTTGGCGCCAGCGGGAGCCGCGTTTCTAGAGGATTGACCCATTTTCTAGGCTCTCGCGCGTTATCTTCAACTTCGGCTGTTGTGTGGGCGATTCCGTGTGAGTAGTGATTCTCGACTTGATCCTTGTACCAAGAGTCGCTATGCTCGAGGAGATAGTCAATGCTCTCTTCAATCGTAATATTTCTCGGCGATTGTGTGGAATTGCTTTCTCTGAAGTTGATGAAGGTTCCGTAGCTGATTTCTTGGTCGGTAAGGTCATCGGGAGCCCAGGTTTTGTTACCCCAAACCGCATTCCCACCTTTTGGAAGCATGCTAGATATTCCTGGCATCGCTCGGAATATTTCGACGCGCTCTTCTTTAGAAAGAAATTTCTCTAGGCCATAGACTGCAAAGGGGTTGAGCTGAGCAGTATCTTTCATTTCTCCTGAGAGAACGGCAGGCAGACCCTTTAAAGCACCTAATAGGGATCCACTAATGTTTATCCAAGAGCCAACATATTTATCGACCCATCCTGGCCCGCCGCCTCCATGTCCCTTTGCTTCAACCCAATGTAGGAAATAGAAAAGTACTTGCGAGCCCATGCTATGCGATACGAGAACCACCTTCTCACCAGAAGTCTGAAATGCCGTTTCAATGTATGCCTTTAGTCTTGTGAAATACTGGTCACGCGTTTCTAGATTCTTGCATGACAAGCGCCAGTCGTAGGCAGCCGTAAACGCATTCGTCCTTGTATACGTGAGCTGTACAATTTCAAGCTGTTATTGGGATGGGCATACGGGTCGTATCCAAGAGTTGCAAGATTCTCTATGATCTTATTCCAAATCCAATAGCCAGTGATGAAGCTACCATACCAGTCAGTAGGACTGGTCCGAAGTTCCCCGAGGGACAGACACCCTCACAAGTCTGCAGCGTCAAAACCTTGTGCGGCTCGTAATTTAATACCCGGAGGATCTAGGCCTGTGATCTTATCGAGCATGATATGCCTTTTCCAGCTTGCTTTATCCAAAACGAGTGCTCTCATCATGCTCCAGCTGCCCCATAACCTCTTTCGAAAGTACTGCTGCGAGGCTTTGCCTGTGCCCCAACTTTCCAAACCTGTAGAGATTACCCCCGGTATCATGATGACCGGATGCAGCGCCGTAACTCCTTGCGATTGTAGATGGAGGCCCACAGCGAACGAGTCATAGTTGACTGCCTCGCGTTCATGTCGCTATCGCCACAAGCTATATCAGCTTCAGCTTTGGTAGGCTCGATGGTGATAAGAGCTAAATATTTTGACGTACTGTTAGGTCCTTTGCATCGTTGACTATGCCTGCCGGAATCACATCCAACAACGACTCCAAGTTGACATCCAAAAGCCCTTCCAAGTTGATGACATCGTGGTGGTTGGCAAACAATGCGGCAACAATCACACCGAATAGGCCGCCAAGACCAAACAGAAGTCCCTGCCTTCTCTTGCTCCACCTTCTGTTACTTGTAAGTTTCTTAAGTTGCGAAGCTGGCACGAGAGTCACCGGCTCTCCCTTTGCCGGTGAAGGGTCTCTTGAAGGCTCTGTAGAAGATGAGTCCCCGAGGATTCGGCGTCTCAGCGAAGCCATTCCTAAATGGAAATTTGGAGTGGAAGCAAGCAGCACGCGATGCAAGAGCTTCTAACTTTAACCGGCTTACCGGTACATGCTACTTTTAGTGTTTCCGAGGACGCCCTACAGGGCGAGTTCCTCTAATTCTCCTCGAGGTTTTTGTTGGCAGGGTGGTGGCTTTAATTTAATCCCAGAATGAACGAGAAGTCACTGTCAGCTCCATCTGAGCTTCGATATATACAGTATCACAGCAGCAAAGAGTCTGTCTACCTTTCCGCCATCAGACAGCTCATATCTCGCGATCTCTCCGAACCCTACAGTATCTATGTCTACAGATATTTCCTCTATCAATGGGGAGATCTGTGTTTTATGGTACGTAATTCTTTCAACCTGGAACAACATTACTTATTTTACCATTAGGCCTTGGACGAGCAAGAAAACCTACTTGGTGTGGTGGTATCAAAGCTAGAACCGCATCGAGGTGGTCCACTTAGAGGCTATATCGCTATGCTAGCTGTTAGGGAAGAGCATCGAGGAAAAGGCATCGCTACGAAACTTGTCCGCATGGCGATCGATGTCATGATTGAACGCGAGGCCGACGAGGTTTGTTTCAATCCCAAGGGAATCTAGGTCATGATCCTGATGTTTCTTAGATCGCTCTTGAAACCGAAGTCACTAATACTGCGGCAATGAAGCTCTATGAGCGGCTTGGTTTCCTTAGAAGTAAACGTCTGCATCGATACTACCTAAATGGTAACTCTGCATTTAGATTTGTTCTCTACCTGAAAGAAGGTGCCGCAGCAGCATCATGTTGCGAAGATTACGAGCATGATCCCCAATTACCCCTATAGCATGACCCAGGGTATCGATACCATTTACCCCGTTCTATGTGCGCCTGACGCCGTTGGTGCTACGCCGATGATACGGCCAGTGAAGTGCCCGCAATCACAGGCAGTCAAGCTGCCGCTTGAACCAGTTGGAATCCCACACTCACCGTCTTCTGGATTTCCTCTTTCTTGTGCTGCAAAAGCGAGAGAGCGTAAGCCACATCATTCCATTGCTTTTCGCTTTCACAGCGCGTAAGTCTTGCCGCAAGCTTGTCCGCAAGCTGTTTGGCGTGCTTGTCCTATCAAAACATGAGTTTGCAGACTTCAAGATGTGGGAACAGTCTGTTAACTTACCTTCTCAATGAACGAGGACAAGAATTTGATAATTCTCTTTAGAGCATCTTCCTCAAGTCCTTTCTCGGCGCTGAGTAGAGAGAACATGTCGATGAAGTGGTTGTACACTGCATTATCTTTCGTTGCAAGTTCAGTGAAGAACATCCTTGACAGATCAGCGATACGCTTGTCTGAGTCTTCCAGGCATTTAGCCATCTCGCCCAACTGGCCCTTAACTTTGACTTGTCCAGCAAGGATGAGGAAGGTTAGAGTCATTAGACACGTACGCTTCACAGAAGCGTCGTTATCGTTGAGTCTCCTATACAGGAAGTCGGTGTTCTCATCGATGAGGTGGTTGAAGCAGACAGCCATATCTCCTAGGGCGATAACGACGTTGCTTCGAGTGACGGCATTTTGAGATCTTTCGAGAATGGTTATAAGAAGTGGCAGATTCTTTTCGCAATAGTCGGATGAGACACACATGAGCTTAGCCATGCACAAAGTTGCAGCAGCCTGAAGATCCTCGTTTCTGTATGCCGTGTTGTTGGAACATATCTCTGTGACAAGTGGTGCAAAATTCGATAACAGAGAATTCTTGCCGTAAAGAAGTTCCCGTTCGCGGATGTGAGTCATAGCCTCAGTGAAATCGTCTTCTGTGGTGCCACCAATAAGGTCGAGCTCGTCTTGATCAACTGGGGAAACCTTAGTGGGTGAAGCATTCGGGACTTTGGTTTTCTCCTTCTCAGCCTTCCTTCGCTTGAAGTCTAGTTCGCAAAGCTCCAGATGTACGATCTGCTTAATGGCAATATGGCCGACAATGAAGAGTAGCTGAGACAGGGCGAGGGATCCCTTCTGCTTCTTCTCGCCCTCTTCGGGCGGCGGAGACGGAAGCCCATTTTGGCCTTCAATGCCCTCCATGGGCTCTGAAGTGGAATGGAGACTTCGTTGCTGAAAGACGTGCTTCGTCTTTCTCCGCAATATATTTGAACAGAGAGTATCCGGATGCTTTGACAAAGCGTAGATAGCGCCGACCGCTTGTTCAGCTACACCATACCTGAATGATTGTTAGCACTCCCGGCGTGAAACCCGACAATGTGGATTTCATACCATTCTTTACTATCAGATATAATCTCAACCATTGCAGCTAATTTGACAAGAACAGCATGGTCATTCGGAAGCTTTGATGGGGCGGTCGAAGCGTCCTTTCCTTGGCGTTTACTAGGGTTGATACGCCGTAGTGCAATGCAAGAATATTTCGCAAGACCCAGATCCGCACGACCAAGGCTACCTAGACCTATACGGAGCATAGTGCTCATCTCTTTGACAATAATGTCGGGCTCTGCTATGGCCAACGTCCCAAGCACTATTATCGCACCACGTCTCTGGTTTTTGGAGATTTCTTGTTTTTGCACACCGTAGACTTGCCAGAGCTTGGTTACAACCAATCCAGAAACGTGTCCCTCCTTCATCATGGTACTGAGAAGCTGTTCAAGAGATGTCAGTTCTGCTGGGGTGGCTCCAAATGTCAGACTGATCATGTTGCGAGCAATATAATTTGCCGCATCGTTCTCGCTGAATGAATCAGGTGCACCAAAGAAGAGTCCTCGGTAGCA
>JAABUO010004778.1_pt1 | contig 15937 bp, 11 predicted proteins | sample 5559291 | NCBI WGS metagenome assembly JAABUO01 (sample SAMN10711878, study PRJNA513372) | rock metagenome | isolation source: Antarctica rocks | place: Antarctica: Victoria Land, Finger Mt sud
GGGCATGTTGGGGGCGACGCCGATGATAAAGGCGGCGATGGCGCGCCAGTTTATGCCGTGGGTGTAGCGGTAGATGCTTTTGTGGGTTAGTTTCGGAGTCTTCGGGGGAAGGGTTTAGGTATACCTGTCTGGATGGTAGAGTGCGACGACATCGTATTTGGCGCCATGGATCCACCAAAAGTCCCATACCAGGATGGCGGCTATAGGGCCCAGGAAAACGCTATACGCCGACATGAAATTCAAGAAACTACCTGCGCTGGCGAGGATCTTCCAGGGTACAAGGACCCAAGCTATTACGGCGCAAAGAAGCTGTCCGCGGCGGATGTTGACGTATGATGGGAATAAAGCAGCGAGATCGTTGGCTGCGGAGAGACTGTTGGCGGAGATATTGACGCCCAGCGCCGCCAGAGCGAATGCAGCGCCTGCGAAGAACCGACAAGCTCGGTTCGGCCAGAGTTGGATCAAAGCTGCAGGGTTCCATTCGAGGGTGCCGTAATGAGTCAGCCCAGCGGAGGTAGCTGCGATGCCGCAGAAAGAAATGAACGTGAATACTACGGGGAGCATAGGGACATAGAGCCATTGCCATTTGACGTCTGCCCGACTGTACCGAGAGAAGTCGGGCATATTGACCGAGAGGGTCGCATAGTTGCCGATAACGGAGGTGAATGAGGACAGCCAGGCATAAGAATATGCGGAGCCACCGATGGTGCTCTTAGCGGTGGAAGAGAGGAGTGCACCGCCGGTCCCGCGAGTTGAGCGGAAGGACCAGATTAGCATGGCGATGAAGCAGATTGGAACGAGGATTGACTTGGTGATGAAGAGCCAGCGGAGGTTGTTGGGGTGCATGTAGAGAAAGGGGACTTGCATTAACCAAACTAACGGATATCATGTTGTCAGCTGAATTGTCAAGAAAGATTACAGGGAGGTTTACAAAGGAAGAAGGATATCATTCCTGCTGTTGTGATTCCTTGGGCGTCTGGGATGTGATTGGGTAGATTTGCGAAACCTGGCCATATTGCGGTTATCATTACTTGGACAACATCACCACCATTTGCCGTTTGAATTGCAAACCAGAAAACCGCGAGAATAACTCTGGATATTATAGCCACTGAGGAATTAGTTCGTGTTCGTAACTCGGACGAGGGATAGCACCGTAAGAACCCCAGAACCCCCAACTTGCGCGCGCAAGTACAGGGAACGGCGCATGGTATAGTACACCAATTGCACCATTGAGCGATATAACGATGCTGACGGTGAAGAATGCAACTGCTGTGATTGCAATGGCATCTTTGTAACTCAGCCCGATGGCAAGCATCGACGACGCAAACTCCCATGTTGCAGCGTTGAAAGCATCACTGAGCCAGTAGGCGATCAGACTGAAAATGGTCCATTTGCGATTTTCTCTTCTTATGGGGTTGAGATCTGAGTTGGAGGGATATCTTAGCCGGAATTCTTTAATCGAGAGTGGTGGAGAGCTTTAACCTTTATTACTCCATCGAGAAGTTCCTGTTGGTCCAGAGAAGGCCGACGCTTCTTGCTCAACACGGAGGTGGGGACGTTCTGGACGGTGGATGTGGAACCTGCTGGTCATGCTCGTAATTGATGAGAGTCTGAAAAGAATACTCCGTTTTACATGCCTATATCAACCTCCGAGCTTCGAGATGACGTTCATCGCTTATCTGAGCCCTTATCGCTGCAAGGTACTTGTGCGGCTTATCTTATCGACTTGCAGGTTCCAGCCCCGAGGAAGTTGTCATCGAAATTCTAGCGACCAGACAAATATCGCACATTTCGGCAAGTGCTTGGATAGATTAGGAAGGAGAATGCCATTCGACATGGAAGCCTGAGCCCCAGAAAATCCGAACCAGAGTTGCCCATGGCTTACTCTACGCTTAGGTCAACGCTGGGAACTTGACGGCTGAGCCCAAGCTCGAATTTAGCTGCCCTTAGAGGCAGAGATTCCCAGGTTAGGGACAGGTTTCATAGATCTTTGAAGTCGCATCCGAATACCCGATCTTCTTCTCAACGACATAATCTTTACCTCCATTGGGGGTTCTATAGCTCTATTGATAGACGCCAATAGATTCTAGTGTAGAGTGTGTTAGTAGACCTTGTTCTAGATTGCTTATTGATCTGGCCAAGGTGGCAACATGAAGTTTTTCAGATTTGAGACCTGAAGAGGTTGTGCAAAGTCAATCATGTTAAATCTGTCGTTTGATGTACCCCTTCATGTTGAAAAGTACGTCATGACTGCCTGCCATAATAGAAATTGCTATTTCAGATAGTTTTTAATATGGTAGAATTTTCTTGAGTGAGATCGAAACGTTGGCGGTAGATGATTGACTCAAATGCCGTGGTCATAATATTTCGAATCCACATGCGAACACCAATGCCGACAAGTATTGCTTATTCACTAGCCCATACAAAAGCATTTGAATATGCGCAAGCTGGAATGCGTTCACCTTGACTATCGCGTTAGAGTCAGCATTTCATACTTGGGCTGATGTTTCCTCCAATGGTACACAGGGTCTGTCTTCCCTGTCTTAGCGCTTAACGCAGATATTCTTAAGAACGATGCTGAAGTGTATAAAGCCTCTGATCATGAGACTTAGAAAGTCACTTTCACTTACATAGAGCCTGGAACTGTCGCTTGTCGTTTGTAGGATCAGAGGGTCTACAATGTTGATGCGTCTCATGGTTTCTCCATTCACTTGCAAATATAGCCTTAGATATTGGGAAACGTTGTACTTTGAATATCCTATCTTGTTAACAAGCCTGGTTCTTGTTCAAATTCGGACCCCGGCTTGTATCGTACGTGGCAGTACGACATTGCCCTCAATTGTCGTCATATTAACGTGACAGTAGTATAGTCATTGTTGATCGCCAGAGAGCGAAAGAAGAAAGAGAGGACCAGGACCTATGAAAAAAGGGTGGAATGATGTAAGAACGAGAGAGTTTGATACTTAACTGCCCGTATCATCAGAGCTCTGGGGCCTAACGCGGGAGTTCCCTCGATCAAGTTGCCGCTATATTATATTCGTCCCACGTCGCGGAAAGGGGTTCCTCTTGGTGTGAATGACTAACTTCTGAAATGCTTCCATTAACCCCGATCATACTTATGGAGAGATAGCCCGGTCACCATTCCCTTCGAATCCGGAAAGCTTTGGCACAGCTCTTTAAGAGGCGGCTCCACGACACTCCGATCCTCAAACTTATTCTGAAGTGTGTAATGTGGTTTGCAAGCCCTGTCTTGATTGCTCAAGAATCTATGCCATTTGTGACATAACTCCTAGTATACGCGTTTCGCGGCCTCTGATGCCACACCAACAGTAACGCCTTGGGTACCGAGTAGGTATGGCTCAGTAGTCTCTAGTGTAAACGGTCTCTACCACCGAAGCATATCAACGACGTCCGCCTGGATTTTGTCGAGTTTGGAGTGTGGTAGGGCGTGGAAGAGGGTGACATGGCTAGTGATTTTATTGAGCTTTGGAGGGAAGTAACGTGTGCGCAACGCTGCAATATGCGCATGGTGTTCTACGTCGGTTCTTAGGGTAAGAACATACACGTCGGTCTCCGCATGAGGTGTGTTCGGTGTGCGAAATTGGTTGGCGGGCATGGTTCTCCGATATGTAAGCGCCGCTGTGGGCTCCGAGGGACAATCGAGTGACAGTCGCAGGCGTGTTGGATGTTCTCAGTAAGTAGGAAGTAAGAATGTGACCGCGATCACGCATGGCATAATGCGTCCTGTCCTGGTATAGAAACGGAAAGAACCTCTGCCAATGGACGGGACTTGACTTTTAGCGCCGTGTCCGCTCTTCACGACTATCCGTGCCCCGCCCTAAGCTCATCCTTCCCTTAGTGCTATACAGCCATGCAACAGTTACAGCCATGCAACAAAAAATCTTTCATTTTTAATCCACCACCTTCAAAAATCGATCAAAATTTAACGTCATGACTTCTACATACGCAGTAATCAAAGGTCGACTTTAAAAGGCTATTAACGTCATAAACACGCGCGAAAACCTCAATCGCGCTCAAATTACGCGAGAGTTTAATGTTTCATATGAAAGACTTCGATCTAGACTAAAGAATTATCAGTTCAAAACAGCAGTACGAGAACTGCATAACAGGGCTTTAAAACCTGATCTGAAGTCGGCTTTAAAGCTATACTTAATTAAAATGAATGAGTTAAGCTTGTCAGCTAGATTACACATGATGCAATCAACGATAAACGCTTTACGTGCTTAAGACTTTTCTCGTTAAAATTCTTTATCTTTACTGAGCGACAATTAAGCTAAGCGATGATTAAATCGTCAGTCAGAGCTATTTAAAGCTAAACGAAAGCCTTTAGCAGCTAAAAGAAAGAATGCGCATGATTCGAAAGTATTATAGGCTCATTTTAATTAATTTAATAAAATGATTATTAAATATGATATAACGAAGAATGATACATGAAATTTCGACGAAATTAATTATCGTGTAAATATTACACGCTCTGATTAAATTATTACTGTGAATTTAACTAAAAGAATTTACTTTAAAGATTTAAATAATAAAGAGTCATTAACGAGCATTAAGTGCATCAGTGAAGAAGACAAGAATATATTATTTATGTTAATTTTAACTGAAAGAAACATTTTAACGTATTTAAATGACTGAATTTCTCTTCGCTGACTGAAGCACTTTAATCGCTTTAGTTAAAAGCATTAAAAGAGAACTTAAAGAATGTTACTGATAAATGATTACGAATCTCATTATACGAGCGAGTTTATAACTTATTACGAAAAATACAAGATCATATCTTTTAACTTGTCGTCGCATACTACTTATCTGCTTCAGTCGCTAAATGTATGTATGTTTTAATCATTAAAGCATTAACATTCGAAGATAATTAATCGAGTTATTTAAATAAGTAATGAGATCTTTTTAAAAGTTAAATTTTTAACTGTCTTCATCGAGTTTCGAATTAACGTCTTTAAAGAGTTTATTATTCGATCTGCTTAACGACAGACTGATTTAATTTCTTTTAATTTAAAGATAATATTAAATAAAGTTCGAAGTATTAAACGTACGAATAGCTCGATTCGATTTATTATATTTTTACTTATTATAAACGATTTAATCATTTAAAAAACTTTTACTAGTCGAGTAGCATTTACAAATTAGTTTATCGATCTGATTATTAAAGAAGATTTATTAAAAGATCTGAATAAAAGAATTACGACGTTCTGAAAAGGCGCTAACGTTATAACTCGAAATATGAAGTTAATGCAGAATTAATTAAGTTAAATACAAGTCGCTGAAAATGCTCGCAAAGCTAGAAAAAGATAATTTAATAAGATTCTTCAGAACGAAGACGTCTTGTACGTTAAAAATGCTCGAAGTATGACTCGAGATAAACAGAAACTGAAGAAAGAAAAACAGCGAGATCGCGAGAAGGCCTGAGAAAAGCGTTATTTGAACGCACTAAAGGGGTGCTACAGGACTACTAAACCCAATAGGGCTGCTCGCATTAAGCTAGCCGAGGGTTTGCGCAAAAAATGAAGGGTTATTTTGAAGGAATTGCTTCAAAATCAGGGTGTATATACAAAGTAGGGTTATTCGGCTGTTGCATGGCTGTAACTGTTGCATGGCTGTATAGCACTAAGGGAAGGATGAGCTTAGGGCGGGGCACGGATATTGGAAATAGATATCTGTACCTTACCTTGCAACAAAAGCCGTTATACTCCGTACCTAGAGAGTTCTTTTCGGTATCTCAGTATAGATATTCCCTCAATTTAATATATTAACAACGTTATGGTTTGCTGCTTGATTTGCAATTCTCAATCCATGTTATAGGTATTATTAAAGCATTATTGAAATATGGGTACGAGGGGTAATGTGATCCATAAGAACTCAATGCTGCAACTGTGTCAATTTCGTAGAGAAACAGAATAGTACGTCAAGGTTCATTGAAGCAAACTGTGATCCTCAATGATTCTGGCACGCTGTTATAAAGCAGTTCTAGCTCAACTAAGCCACTCTAAAGTGACAAGTTCCAGACCATCCTGCAGCCACGGCTCCTTTATGTCTGCCTCAGGATCCATCCTATGATCGCCAGACTCGAACTTGAATATCATCTTTGCCTTGGGTAGAAGTCGTTTGAATTTCTCTACGAACTTCTCCGTTCCTTCTGCTAGGACGATAGAATCCTCGCGGCCGTGGTAAATAAAAAGCGGAGGAAACTCCTTGGCAGACTCGATAGTTTCCATTGGGAACAAGGAAGTGTCGTCGCCAAGGATCTCTCGATATCGCCCTTGTTGAGACATTACGAACAACAGGTCTAGGCGATCAGGGATCTCGGCACTGCTGACAGTTTTGCCTGGACGCATTTTGGCGAGATGGTCATCTAGGACAGCCACAGGGAGCACGGGGGTATTGAATAGGGAATTCTCGTAGCATTCGCTGAACCTTGGGAACTTGATGTCGATCACTGGGAAAGAGGCAATTATAGCTTTAATGCTGTGCGGAGGCTACGTAAGGCCCGATTGTATGGCGAGATAGACGCCTAAGATATACACGTCTTAATACTTGAAGCTTCCTATTGCGCATCATCGAAGACTGTGACTTACCCGAGCTTTCCCCTTATGCGAGGGTTTTCGAAAGGTCTACTTCAACTTGACCTTGGGTACTACTTGATACTAAAGCCTGAAGGCTACCTTTGATCCATTTCCAGAAATCCGAGGGATCTTTCATAATGTCCAGACCTGTGGATTCTGGAAGAAGGCGGTAGTTCGGGGATACGATTATAGCTTCATATGCCAGGGTATAATCCATTATCCAGGGGGTATATAAACCCATGGAAAGGGTACTCCTATAACCTATGTTCGGTCAGTACTCTTTCGCGTTGCGCAGGAAAGGAGCGACCAGATGAAAGCATTGAGAACGAACCAATCCTCCGCCATGAAATCTAACAAGAAGAGGATGCTTTCCAGGCTTGACATTCCTGGGTATTTGTACAAAAACACTGATTACCTGATTACTCACAACTTGTACGAAGTCGTGTAAAGTTTGAAGAGTTTGCTTTTCTCGATTGCTATTACGGGAACAGCATCCATAGCTGAAGGTAGGGCGGCACTTGTTGAGGAGCTTCAGTTTATATGCATTGCGGACCCTCGGAATTTAAGTGCCCAAGCCTAACTCCGAAAGGCGAGACTGGCAGGATTTGTAGGTTTCTCTCACACCAATTCAAGCCGAACATCACTGGTGGTTCAGAGACGGGATGGGTTAACATCTAAGAAATTTAGAATCTGACGTCACAGATGAAGGTTCAGTAATCCAGCTCTGATACTGTATTAGCAATCTCGGCATTGCTTTGGTTCCAGTCTGAATTAAATAGCAAATTTGCCTGCGTAAGCAAAAATCCTTCAGAAAGACTGGTATCGTCCTCGATAGCGTTTCAGTCTTGACCTGCTCGAGGGTGCCAGACTAGAGACTTTCATTGCGAACCATGGTGGTGTGGCTGAATGGAATCGCAAATCGAGTGATCGGTCTTTTGGTCGTATTAGCGTGTGCAGAAAGTTGTGGAATCCTTGGCATCGCAATTGTCGCGCCCCCCCCCAAATTTACTATTGAATTCAGACATTCTTGACATTCTCGCTATCATCAACGCTTTCGCTTTAGAAAATTAATCAAACAGGTAAATATGAAGCTATTCAGATCTAGTACACTGCTGACATCCTTTTAGCCTCCCCTCACCCCCGAAGCCATCATGTCGTCGTCACGCCGAAGTCAGAACCTATCTCTAAAGGATTCACTCATCTTCTCAAGCACCTCATCAAGATCGAAGAAACCTTCTGATAAAGTCAAAGCAATCAAAGCAGACGCTGCTCGCAAAGCCAACGCTGACGTCGCTGCTAGGATCATTGTAAAGGCTGCTGTCAAAGCAAACACTGCATAGTGCAGGAACTCACCGAAGGAGTTCTCGAAGCTGAGCCATATTTCATGAAAGTGTCTTTTAACCCAGGCCTTTAAAACACTGAAACTGAGCTCGATGGGGTTAAAATTCGACGAATATGAAGGCAGATATCGTACATTACATTCGTGTAAGATAATAAGTTTCTCGATACGAGCGTTACAGTGTATATTAACGTTATTCATAACGATCATACTTCGAGCTGCTGAAAAGACATTACAATGAAATAACAGCTCATTTAATATTCATCGAAAGAAGACTTCGTTATTAAATTAATCTTTACGAATATTAATACAGAGTAAATAATCATTAATTATATATGTTAAAAGAACGCTTCAGAAATGCTCTTTCTTTCTAAAAACTTAATAACAAGCTAACTCATTAACTGATGCATAAGCTTAATGACGTTACTTCGTAATCTCGTTAAAGAAAATCTCGTTAACGAAAACAAGTTACTTAATAATTAAACGAAGTAAATTAACGACTTAGTTTAATCGCAGCTCATCGTTCTGTCTAATGCTCACACGCTAATTTTTTTTATTGCTTCAGCTTCTTTTCTTTAAAATTCTGAATATCGTGAATTTATAAACATGTATATCTCATTTCTTTTATAGAAATCACATCATCTTTTTCTACATGACTCATGATTATTACTTTAAATATGTGATTAGAAAATTTTCAGCGACTAAATAAATCTTTTAAGAGACGTTCTTCGAACGAAACTGAGATTTAAAAAAAAAGTCATACATGAAGAAATTCTTTTACATAGTATAAACGATATTACGATGACAGTAAATTTCTTTAATGATAACGAAAAAGATTTAATGTAATAATAAAAAACGTAGTATTCTCGAGCGAAGAATTAAAGTTAATTAATTTGTCATAACTAAAAGAATGTTAGTATTGTAAAAGATTTAATCAGCTTTATATTTATCTGTTTAATTAATTTTTCTAAAGCGAAAGCGTTAATGATAGCGAGAATGTTAAGAATGTCTGAATTTAATAATAAATTTTAAAAGAGGGCGCGATAATTGCGATGTTAAGGATTCCACAGCTTTCTGCACACGCTAATAGAGAATAAATTTCTTGTAAAGCTCTGAGCGAATCTCATGCCTTCGAAAACACTTTAGCTCATTTTAAAAGTTAAATATTAATAATTACAGGATTAAATTAGCAGTTCCCGCCTAGTAAGGCTGACTATGACTCTTAATTAAATGACTCATAATTATCTTTTATATAAAAGGAACTTTCTTTCTAAATAGTTCTAGTTCTATAAGCTTTATATTAATACACTGAATATCGTCATACTTCGTTTATTTTAACTAATTCTAAGCTCGAGTTAGCGCTGCTATTCGATGTATAAAGCTTGAATTATATCTCACTGTCGCGAAAAAAAGAGTAAATTTCTTAAATACCTTCTATCGTCTTTCATTAAATCTTTATTTATAATTACTAATCATCTTTCTTTACACATTAAAATGAGTGTGCTTAAGACCTATCAGATCTTTAAGCTAATGAGAATGAAGAGCTATAACACGTGAGTAATTAACTGCTTTAACGCGTTCAGATTAAAAAGCATTTAAGAAATAATCTCTGAAAAGAAAGAAAAACTTACATTCTCGATCGAAGTTGTACACGTTACATTAAAGCAAAAGACAGTTTATACGACGTTATATGAAGCTCATTTAATTAAATTAACAACGTGAACACAGAATAATTATCGAGCTAAAGCTTTACTGATGCTCAGCATCGACGCGAGTTTAAGAACTCACATATTAAGCATGAAAAAGGCTAGCGATATGTAAATAAAATTAGAAAAATTATATTCTAAGTCTTTTTACTCAGTTATAGTCTTCGTCATTAAAGAGATGCGAAGAATACATTAATCAGAATATCGATTCGTGCTTAACTATGCTGAAGCTTTAAAAAAGCTGACTAGTAAGTGTAATTAGATAGAAAGTATCATATTCGATTAAATATTAAGATGTGTGTTTCTGACAAATCTTAACGAGAATCTGAAATTTTATGTGTTTATATTAATAAATAACTTTAAAAGTAATATTAACATAAATCATTTATTAAATACGTTACAGAATCTGTCGCGAAGGCAGAATAATGAGAAGAAATTAAAATTTCTTATCGTTAAATTTAGCAATAATAAATCTTTTAATAACAGATTTAAATCTCAGAATAATGACTTTAAAGAAAAGAAGAACAAGAAGAATAAAAAGGAAGAAAAGATATGCGAGCACTGCAAGATATCTGAGCATCTTAAAGATAAATGTTATTTTTTGCATTCAGATATTAAATTAAATGACTGATAACTTTTTAAAGATAACAAGAAATTTCTAAAAGAATCAGATCAGGTTAAGAAAATCTTCGTTAAATCGCTTAAAACACTGAAGATCTTTAATTAAATAATGAAAAAAGATATTTAATGAATTAACTTCGACGTCGACGATCATTTATGTTTTAATAAGTTAATGTTTAAATCTGACATTTATTAAAAAGTTCCGAATCGAACTGTTTTAACGACAAGCGAAAAAGTAATTTTAATCGTTAATTAAGAATTCGTTATACTGTTGATCATAGTTAAAGAACGAAAGAAAAATATTCGAATCAGTAAAATATATCACTATTTAAAGCTCAGCTATAATTTACTGTCGATTTCGACTATCGAAGTTAAAGAATACTTCATTTAAATTAAGAATGAAAAGTTTAATTTCTTCGATTTAGAAGATTAAATTACATTATCGAGACTTAAAAGTTCTCGAAAAAGTTATTATTTGAACACTTAAAATTTATTTAGTAAAGAATTATTATTCTTCATCATTTCATACCTCAGTAAGACATCATAACGTCGTTAACATAATCGCTTAGCACATCTGAATATGTTAAATATTAAAAGATTACTTATTATAAGTATTAACATTAATGTTAACGTCGCAGATACTCTGAAAAAGCTGAAATCTTTTCAGAATGTTTATAAATTCTGCGTTGTAAAGAAATAACATCGCGTTATTAATTAAGTACCTCGATCGAAAGCTATCGTAACAGAAAAGCTAATGCATATTAATATAATTAACGAAGATAATATTATCTTAATCTTTAATCAGCGCGTCAGATACGTCGTCGTCATGACGAACGACTTTATTAACTATATAAAAATTTATTTTCTACAACGAAAATTCGAACTGAAGATAATACTTCGCAAATATTTAAAACAAATGAAGATTAAAAATATATCGGTTTAACGTTTTAAATCTGATAAAGAAAGTGAATATGCTGATGTTAAAACTTAAAAGATTATCGATGACTTCGAAATTAATTAAAAATTAACTATTTCTTATAATCTTAATTAAAATGAAGTCGCGAAACGAGTATTTCGTACTTTTTTTAAACGAACTCGAGTCATTCTTAAAGAGTCAGAATTATCACAGTTCTTCTAAGAGAAGGCTATACAGATAATTATTTATCTGAAGAATAGAAGCTTTATTAATACATTAAGTAAATTAACATCGCTCGAAGCCTGAAGTGATAAGAAATTTAATTTTAGCGATTTACATTAATTTAAGTGTATCGCATATTAAAAAGTTAAAGATGTACGTTTAAAACTCGATAATAAAAGTTAAAGATGTAAAATTTTAAACTATGCAGGTTTTAATTAATATCGATTATGAACTAATAAAACGATAATAATATTTAATAATATAATGTTTAACGAGACTGCTACTATTAAAATAGAAAAGAAAGAAATTCTTAATAACGATTTTTGAAACTTCGATCTTTAATAGCTTAATAGCGTTACACTTTTAAACATTACGTCGTCGTTCATTTTCATCGTTACTTTAAAAAAGATGAAAGATAACAGAGAACATGATAATAATAAGATGAATGAAAAGAATCGAAAGTACTTTAATATAAAAAATAATACATCTTCGACTTCTTTAAATCATAATCAGATTTCTAGTAATAATTAATCTGTTATACAGGCTAAACTTTAACGTAATATATCTCGCGTCGATTATAAACGACTAGCACGAAACTTCGCAGTTAAAGCTAATAAAATAAGTATCGAATCTGATATTTCTAGATTAATAAAGAAAGTTAAAGAAAGCTCGAATTAAGACCTTTAAAAACAGACTATTTTAAGTGAAATCGACGCACATAAACAAAATGACACTTATTCTCTTAATATATCATCATTTAATAAGCGTTTAGTACTTACAAGGTAAGTTTTTACGATTAAACGAGAAACGTTTAACGAAATCGTTAAATATAAGATTAAATGAGTGTGTAAAAGCTTTCGTTAAAAGCAGAAAATCGATTTCGATAAAATTTATGCTTCAGTAATTAAATTCTTCGTCGTTAAAGCTTTACTAGCTTTAGTAACTAAATACGATTATGACATTAAGTAAATGAACGTCATCATTATCTTTCTTAAAACAGCGTGAAAAGAGAAGATTTAAGTTTAATAACTTTCTGAATTCGAACAAATATAATTAAACGATTAAATTCTCGCATGTTACCTTTACAAAGCTTTATATGATTTAAAACAGGCTCTCAGAAAGTGATACTTCACTCTTCGTTTATTTCTTAATTTAATTAAATATGAAAGAATGAAAATTAATCATTTAATGTTTACATACATTAATGACATAATCATCGTTATTTACGTCGATAATTTATTAATATTAAATTTAAATTTAAAGAATATATAAGATTTAAAGAGACTGTTATTAAAACGATTTCGTATGAAAGATTTAAAATCAGTTATTTAATATTTAAACATGTAAATAACACGCGATCGTGCTAACTTCATTATCTGAATTAATTAATTTATTTATATTAAATGAGTCATAAAGCTTCTAAGTATGATCAATTATTAGTACTTTAAGATCTTCATGTACAGTAAGATTCAGCTCAGAAAGAACTTCTATTAAACGTTTAATCAGTAAGTTAATTATTAAGCATTCTCTTAAGAAAGAAAGAATTATTAATTAATAATTAAAGTCTTATTATGAATTGTCTGTTAAACTAAATCGAATATAACACACGCGATAGAAAAATATAATAAATATTACTTTAATCTCTTCTCAGATCACGACGTCGCAGTTAAACGAATTATTTAATATCTGATAAAGTCGTGTAAGTTAAATCTTCGATATGATTCTTTCTTTGATGAAGTCTTCGAAGAAGTAAAGAAAGTTAATAATGACTTAATAAAATACATCGACTTCTTTTACGCAGATTGCTTAAATACTCGATACTTTATCTCAGAATATATCTTTTTCCTTTAAAATAACTTATTCAGTTAATCATTTAAGCGTTAAACATGCGTCGTTATCTTCACAGTAAAAGCAAAATACATAAAGAAAAGTTAAGTCGCTAAGAAAGTTACATTCCTGATTTAAGCTCTGAAAAAGATTAAATACGAAGAATTTAACACTAATCGAATCAGGATTTTAACAGATAATTAAGCAGCTATTAAAATGACTGAAAACTCGATTAATTATCTTCGAATTAAGCACATCGACGTGACTTATCATTATGTTAAAAACAAGGTCGTCGATGAGCTCATAGAGCTGATGTATATATCGATCACTGATATGATGACAGACGAACTTACTAAGCCTCTAAAAGCTGTTAAATTTGAAAGCTTCAGATTCATGATGAAAATGTCATCAGTACTAGAAGAAACAGTCTGAATAGCTTCATATTTATCTATTTAGGCCTATACTGCTAAGAGGGAGAGTTGAATATTGGTAATCACATGGTTAGATTAGCAGTTCCCGCCTAGTGAGGCTGACTATGACTCTTAACCAATATGACTCATAACCACCCCCTATATAGAAGGGACTTCCTCCCTAGATAGTTCTGGTTCTATAAGCTTTATATCAATACACTGGATACCGTCATACTTCGTCTATTCCAACTTTGAAGAAAAGAAAAGTTAATCTAGATATATTCGTGTTCACGAGATAGTAAACTAGATGAATGTTCCTTTCGTGATTATGGGGGACAAAGATATCATCTGCAAATGATAACAGAACACTTGAAACATATTATTTCCGCCAAAGATTCCAAGACTATGAATTCCCTAGACGTGTCGGATGAACTCTTTGAGCATTGACGTTGAGAATCATTGAGAAGATGGGGAACAATAATGTATCGTCTTCAATATCGATTAAAGACAGTATTAAGATGACACACAAAGCAAGTGAAGTGTGGTACTGTCATGCTGTAAGCCTCTCAGTGTATCGTACTTTGAGTCAGCACTATCATCAAGTAACAGGGTTTCTTGAAAGCATTTGTCTTCTACTGGAAGGATGACAAGTGCGAGATATAGGGCTAGCCTTACAAGTAAGCGCCGCATGAAGGAACCAGGGAATTGAGTTTATATATACTTGCGCGTACCTTGCTTTGTTTATGAAATCTCTGACTTATCCATATGAGAATGTAAAACCTATTTACTGCGAGGAGCCTCTATGCATCGTCTTAGCCCACTCCTTTGGTGAGAGAAGCTCGTGTCGGTGCTGCGTAGGCCACGACTATGAGGCTGAGTTGTCGATTGATCATTGCTGCTACTCGAACTTAGCTACGACGTATGAATGCCCGACAATGATGCGCCGAACGCGTATGATCCCGCTGCTGATAGTCGCATTCTTGATCGCGGTCAAGGTACGCCTGTATGATATCTGGGACCAGTACAATGTGCCAGCTTACATCGGCAACTCTTTGGGCTTCGGGAGTGGCGCATACGACAATGTGCTCTTAATGGGCGAAGCAGGCGACAAGATCATCGTAATGGCTAAGATGGAGAAGGAGAATACCGATTGGGTTGGCGAGCGTCTTCCTGAGTATACTTCCTGGTCCCATCTTGTCTCGTGTAAACGATCTGACATTCCCCAGCTGGCAGAACGCAATATACATCGTCGACAATGCCAACGCCTCCTTACACACCCCTGCGAACAAAGGCCACGAAGCAATGGCCTATCTTACCTATCTCATTGACAACTACCCTTTTCTCCCCGCGGTCATCGCCTTTTTGCATTCACATCGCAAAGGCTTTTGGGGTGCCTGGCATACCGACAGCCGCCTGCATGACAATGTCGAATCTCTGCGCAAGCTTCAGCTTGACTTTGTACGCCTCAACGGCTACGTAAATCTACGATGCAACTGGAGTCCTGGCTGTGACTTCGAAGATAGAGACAATAAACACGTTACACTCGAAATCTGGGAAGAACTTTTCCAGGGTACCCCATATCCAGGCGAAGTGGGAGCGGCATGCTGCGCGCAATTTGCAGTATCGAGAGAACAGGTTCTGCAAAGGCCGCTGAAGGACTACGAAATGTTCAGGCAATGGTTGCTGGATACCGAGTTGACTGATAGAAGGAGCGGCAGGATTTTCGAATTTTCGTGGCAGTTTATCTTCGCTCAAGGTGCCGTATAGTAAGTATTTCTTGTATTAACTCTACGTGCGCGCTTACTGACACTTGTGAAGCTGTCCAGAAGAGAAGACTTGTTACTGCAAAGTGTATGGGCAGTGCTGATGCGCGAATAATTATGCTGCTATGGAACAGAGCTAGCACCGCTGGCTCTGATAGATGCGTTGGAACTACAATCAGCCGTAGAGGGTCTCTCCTGGTGGTTTAAGCTCTCCATGATTCAAGTCTAAGAATATTGGTAACCTCGACGGCGAAAAATGCCCCAGGGCTGGTATTACAGCATGTGGACTATGAGATCAAAGCTGAGCTCTCAACTCTTCCCAGCCTAGGAGCCTGGCGTATCTCATCGGTACGTATCCAAACGTTTCCATGTAATACCCCATGTTGAAAGAGTTGTTTTTTGAGACGCCGGCACATGATAAATACAGTCGCAAAATCAGATCATTCCAAACGGGCTGCGCAAACGAGGAATGCCAAAACGAGATAGGCAGGTAGGTCATCGTGGCTTGCGATACGCTCTCGCTGTGGCTTATTG
>JAABUO010004781.1_pt1 | contig 15934 bp, 14 predicted proteins | sample 5559291 | NCBI WGS metagenome assembly JAABUO01 (sample SAMN10711878, study PRJNA513372) | rock metagenome | isolation source: Antarctica rocks | place: Antarctica: Victoria Land, Finger Mt sud
AGGAACAGCAGGCGACGGTACGGCTCGTAAGCGAACCTTCTTCATGGCGTAGTCTCCTTCGGTGTAGTTGCTTTAGGAGCTACGCTGCTTCTTTATCGCTCACCCCCGGAGATCGGGACGGCCTCGTCACCTTGCAAACGACGGTAAATCCCTCTCACGCCGGAACGCGAACGCGTGGCTCGCGTTGCGCGACGGGCGAAGGTCGAAGGCGAGCATTGCGCGCAGCGCAACGCCTTGGGTATCAGCCATCCCGAGAAAGCTAAGGTCTAAAACGGTGACCCCGCAGGAACAGGCAGCGGTTCTAACCTCAGGCGCCGAGCGGGTTGAGACGCCGGCCGAGCTCATTGCACGGATCGGCGAGAAGCGGCGTCTGACCGTTAAGCTCGGCATCGATCCGACGGGCTCATTCCTACATCTGGGCCACGCGGTCGTGCTGCACAAATTGCAGGATTTCGTCGCGTTTGGGCACCGCGTGATTCTGCTCATCGGCGATTTCACCGCCCGGATCGGTGACCCGACGGGCCGTAACGATACCCGGCCGCCGTTGACCGATGAAGAGATCGCGCAGAATATGCGCGATTATCGCGTACAAGCCGGCACGATCTTGGACCTCGAGCGCGTCGAAGTGATGTACAACTCGGCTTGGCTCGCGCCGCTTTCGCTCGACGCGCTCATCGGTCTTCTCTCACAGACGACCGTCGCACAGATGCTTGCCCGCAACGACTTTGCCGAGCGGTATGTGAGCGGCGTGCCGATTGCGCTGCACGAGTTTCTCTATCCGATCGCGCAAGCGTACGACAGTGTTGCGATGCAAGCCGATGTCGAGCTCGGCGGTTCCGATCAGCTCTTCAACCTTTTGCTCGGGCGCGAGTACCAGCATCATGCCGGACAGTCCAAACAAATCTGTCTAACGACGCCGATTCTGGAAGGCACTGACGGCGTCGTGCGCATGGGAAAGTCGCGCGGCAATTATATCGGACTCACCGAACCAGCGAGCCAGCAATTCGGCAAGCTGATGAGCGTTCCGGATACGCTCCTTCCGCGTTACGCCGAACTCGCCGCCTTCCGTTCGCCCCAAAGCGTTGCGACGTTGCGCAGCGGACTGGCAAGCGGTTCGCTTCATCCCATGGATGCAAAAAAAGACATCGCCGAAGAGACCGTCGCCCGCTATCACGGAACGGAGGCGGCCCGTTCCGCGCGCCGGGGCTTCGAAGCAACGGTTCAGCGTGGCGAAGAGCCGAGCGAGATGCCCGAGATCGATTACCCCGGTTCGTGGCGTACGGTCGCCGATGCTCTGGTCGGGTGCGGTTTCGCCGCGAGTAAACGGGAAGCAGAGCGTTTGGTCGCGGGCCGGGGTGTGAAGATCGACGGAATCATCGTCGAGGACCCGCACCGCGCTTGGGTTGACGCGCCGAGCACGGTCCTCTCCGTCGGAAGCCGCCGCTTCGTGCGCATCTTAGGAGTCCATCCCAAGCCGCCCGAGGGGTGAGCAAACCCGACACCCAATCTGTTGCGCGCTATGGCAGCCCATAAACCCGCGAAATCGCCCGCCCCGCGCACCTATACGCCGAGGCCTCCACTCCTCGGACACGTTCTGACCTGCACGCGCTGCAAACGCGTTTACCCCTATCCCGCGCCCGGCGGTCCCGCGATTCGCTGCGAGTGCGGCTGGTGGTACGAGAACCACGACGGCTTGATCGCCGAAGAATTTAAACCGCGCCTCGGCGTTTGAGGGCTAACGCGCCTCGAGGCGTTCGATAAGATGCCGAACCTCATCGTTTGATATGACGTACGCGGTCTTGCAGAATTCGCACACTGCCTCGGTTTGCGGCTGTTCGCTCGACATCTTGCGCAATTCGTCGCGACCTAGGCCCAGCAGCGCACGCTCGACGCGTTCGCGCGAACACGTGCAGGTGAAGGTGACGCGGTATTCGCGGGTGTAGCGCATTTCAAGCGGTCCGGCAAGAGAAGCGATAAGGTCCTTCACGGTCGCTCCGCCGTCGATTTGCGAGGTGACCGGCGCCATCGCACGCGCGCGTTCTTCAAGGCTCGCAATGGTCGCATCGTTCGCGCCCGGTAGTACCTGTGCGATGATGCCGCCGGCAGCTTTGATGCCCTTCCGGTTCGCGAGCACGCCCAGTGCGACGACACTTGGGATCTGTTGCGAGGTCATCAGATACGCTGCCAGATCGTCGCCGATTTCGCCGCTCTGCAGCTCCACGATACCGACGTACGGCTGTCCCACTTCAAAGGAGCGCGTGACTTGCAGGTATCCTCGCCCCACCGCAGCGCCCACATCAAACTTTCCCTGTGCGTTGAGTGGAATGTCGACCTCGGGATGGCGCGTATACGCCCGCGCGCCGATCTCCGCGCTCTCTTTTTCCGTGCGGGTAGCGTTGAGTGCGACGTCGGCGATGATGCGTTGCAGGGGCCCATCGCTTGCGATCTGCAATGACAATTTTTCGCGGCCCTTGAGGCTCGCGCCGAGCAATGCTGCGCCGGTTACGAGGCGACCGACTGCGGCGCTTGCGGTCGGAGCGAGCGCGTTGCGGCGCTGTGTTTGGGCGACGAGTTCGCTTGTAACGCCGGCGACGATCGAAAAGCTGCCGGCGGTGGCGGTGGCGGTAAGAATGCGGTCGGGCACAGAGCGCACTTTCCGAGGGCGGGTCGGTTTCCTCCACGAACGCGCGCGGCGTGAACGTGTTGATCATCCACGGACCAAACCTGAGACTGTTAGGAACGCGTGAGATCGACGTGTATGGAACGACGACGCTTGCCGAGATCGACCAGCGTTGCGAACGAGAGGCGCGCGAGCTGGCGATTGGTGTCCGCTGCGTCCATCACAACTCCGAGGGCGCCATCATCGATGAACTGCACGCGGCGCGACACGCGTACGATGCGGTCGTCATCAATCCCGCGGCCTATACGCACTACGCCTACGCACTGCGCGACGCGATTGCCGCAATCGATCTACCGACGGTCGAAGTCCATCTGACGAACACGCAGGCGCGGGAGGAGTTTCGCGCAATCAGTGTGATCGCACCGGTGTGCCGCGGCACGATCTCGGGTTTCGGCTCGGAGTCCTATGCACTCGCGCTGCGAGCCCTGCGCGCCCTGTTCAATGCGTGAGTCGCAAAGCCCCGTGGCTGCTGAATTATTCCGCGATGCAGTGCAGGAGGGAGCGAGCATGCTGCCAATTAGCCTGCCGATACCGCGCGCAATTGCGTTTCCGCACTGGTCTGAACGTTTGGAGATTTGCCGGTGACCAAAGCCGAACTCGTCGAGTCCATTTCGGGAGAGGCCGAACTATCGAAGCGCCAGGTCGGCGAACTCGTCGACATGGTACTCGACGAGATTCGAGACGCTCTCGTCAAGGGTGACAAAGTCCAGCTGATTCCCTTCGGTAGTTTCGTGGTTCGCGAACGCGCCAAGCGTGAGGGCCGCAACCCGAAGACGGGCGAGAAGCTGATGATCGCGGCTCGCCGCGTTCCCGCCTTCGCGGCCGGCAAAGGATTGCGCGATGCCGTCGCCGCCAGCGGCAAGAAGCGCGGCGCCAAAAAGAAATAGCGGCCCTCCGAAGCACAGAGGCTGCGGCATTCAGAGATAGAACACCACCGCCTTCGGGCAGTGGCGCAGTTTGGTAGCGCACTAGACTGGGGGTCTAGGGGCCGCAGGTTCAAATCCTGTCTGCCCGACCATGCACGAAGCGGGGCAACAGGGTCGCCTCGCTTCGCTTTGGGTACGCCGCACCGTAAACGAAGGACCCAGCGGAAGAGCCTTAACTGCGCAGCGTGCGGACGGAGCCGAACCGGCGCCCCATGAGCGACGAGCTTTCAAAATCCTACGAGCCCGCGGCAGTCGAGGGCAAACGCTACGTGGCATGGCTCGAGGCCGGCGTCTTCCACGAAGAGCCGGATCCAGCGCGGCCGCCGTTCATCATCTCCATGCCGCCGCCGAACATCACCGGTCGGGCGCACCTAGGCCACGCCTCGACGTACACGGCGATGGACGTGCTTACGCGCTACCATCGCATGCAGGGCGACAACGCAGACTGGCTGCCGGGTCAAGACCACGCCGCGATTGCGACCGAAGCCGTCCTCGTGCGCGAACTAAAGGCCGAAGGCTTGACACGCGAAGAGTTGGGTCGTGAAGCGTTTCTCGTCCGGGCCTGGGCGTGGCGCGAAAAGTACGGCAGCGAATTATATGAAGCGTTCCGCGCTCTGGGATTTGGGCCCGATTGGGGGCGCGATCGGTTCACGCTCGATCCCGGTCTCTCGGCTGCGGTCGCGAAAGTTTTCGTGGCGCTCTACCGCGAGGGTCTCATTTATCGCGGAACGCGGATCGTCAACTGGGACCCCGTTTCGCGTTCGACTCTCTCCGATGCTGAAGTCGATGATGTCGAACGCGACGGAAACCTCTGGTACATTCGCTACGCTGCAGCCGACGGCACATTTGCCATCGAAGTCGCGACGACGCGTCCAGAAACGATGCTCGGCGACACCGCGATAGCCGTTCATCCCGAGGATGAGCGCTATCGCGCCTTGATCGGTAAGACGGTGGTCGTCCCACTCGCGAACCGCTCGATTCCAGTGGTCGCCGACGCTGCGGTGGAGCGCGATTTCGGAACGGGCGCCGTCAAGCTGACGCCCGCTCACGATCCGCTCGACAACGCAATCGGGGAGCGCCATGGCCTGCCGATGCCGAGCGTAATCGGACCCGACGGAAGAATGACGACCGAAGTGCCGGCGCCCTACGTCGGCCTCGACCGCTTCGCTGCGCGCGATGCAGTCGTGCGGGACCTGCAAGCCTCCGGCGCGCTGGTGCGGACCGAGCCGCGCCGGCATACGGTCCCGGTGAGCTCACGTAGCGGCGCCGTCGTCGAACCGCTGCTCTCGCTGCAGTGGTTCTGCAAGATGGAGTCGCTTGCCGCACCTGCACTCGAAGCGTACCGCAGCAAGAAGATTCGCTTTACTCCCGGACGTTTCGGCCGGACGTACGAGCAGTGGCTGGAAAACATTCGCGACTGGAACGTCTCCCGTCAGGTGTGGTGGGGCCATCGTCTGCCGGTATGGTACACGCCGAACGACGAACCGGTCGTTGCGGAAAGCGAAGAAGAAGCCCGCGAGATCGCCGTCCGCGATCACGGCACCGTTGGGCTACGGCGCGATCCCGATACACTCGACACCTGGTTTTCGAGCGCGCTCTGGCCCTTTTCGATTCTCGGCTGGCCGGAAAGGACGCCGGAACTTGTGCACTGGTATCCCAACAGCGTGCTCGTCACCGGCAGAGAGATCATCTTTCTGTGGGTCGCGCGCATGGTGATGCTTGGCCTCAAGTTCGCGGGAAACGTTCCCTTTAAGGAAGTGTTCATCGCGCCGCTCGTCTTTGATCTGCAAGGTCGCAAGATGAGCAAGAGTCTCGGTAACGTGATCGATCCCCTCGAACTCATCGCGCGTTACGGTGCCGACGCGACACGCTTCGGCATCCTCCGCCAAATGCGCCTAGAGTCGCAAGAGCTGCACTTCGACGAGCGCTATGTCGAAAAAGCGCGCGAGTTCAATAACAAGCTGTGGAACGCGTTACGGTACGTGCGCGCACTTCCCGAAGGTCTCGCAAATGCCAACCGCTTGCCCCGCGCAGAGGACCTGTCGCTCGCTGACGCCTGGATGCTTGCCGGCCTGCGTGCGACGGCAGAACGCGTGAGCCGCGCGCTCGAAAGCTACCAGTTCGGGGTCGCAGCCGACGAACTCCTAGACTTCGCTTGGTACCGCTACTGCGACTGGTATCTCGAAGCCACCAAAGCGCCCTCGGCGGTGGAAACGCGCGCCCCCGTGCTCGCTTACGGCCTGAGCACCATTGCGCGCTTGTTGCATCCGCTCGCCCCGTTCGTCTCCGAAGAGATCTGGCAAGCCTTACCGCACGACGGCCGCACGATCGTAACCGCAAGCTGGCCCGATCCCGCCGAGATTCCGCAGAACCACGCAGCGGCCGCGCGTTACGATCGGCTGCGCGCGGTCGTAACGACGGTGCGCGATCTACGCGCCGCCCTCGCTCTCGCCCCACGCGAAAAACTGACGCTGGACGTGCCTCCGGCGCTTGACGAAGCCGCCCGAGAACTGCTCGCCGTTCACGCAAACGCGACGCTCGTCGACGCGCCCGCGCTCGAAGCGATCGTCGGCGATCCGCTCCTAGCCGCGACGCCGCGCGCTCCAAGCGGCTTAATGCGTGCGCGCTACCGTAAGGATATCGCGCGTCTGGGCGCTGAGGTCGAGCGCGCGCGCCGCAAACTCGAAAACCCGCAATTTTCGAGCAAGGCGTCCCCCGAAATCGTTGCGAAGGAGCGCGATAAGCTGATGCGTTACGAGGACGAACGGCACCGCGCGCATGCTGCCCTCGACGCGCTTGGCGCTGAAGACGGCGGATGAAGAGCGCGCCCAAGGAGCCCCGCGAACGCACGCTGATGTCCGCCGAGGAAGTCGATCGCATCATTGCGCGCCTCGCACATCAGATTATCGAACCCGAAGACGCCCAGGACGGCGTCGTGCTGATCGGCATTCGCCGCGGCGGCGAACAGCTCGCGCGCCGCATCGGTGAGAAAATCGAAGCGATCGGCGCCCCGAAGCCGGCACTCGGGTTTTTAAACATCAACCTTTACCGCGATGACGACGTCGCGCGCAGCCTACCCGAATCGGAAATCCACGCCGATCTGGCGGCTAAACTCGTCATCATCGTCGATGACGTGCTCTTCACGGGGCGCACGGTTCGTTCGGCTCTGGACGCCGTGACCGATCTCGGCCGGCCTCGCGCGATTCGCCTAGCGGTGCTGGTCGACCGCGGTCTGCGCGAGCTTCCCGTACAGGCCGATTACGTGGGCCGCGCGATCCCGACGAGTCGCAGCGAACACATCGAAGTCCGCCTCGCGAAGACGTTCTCCGGTGACGACCGTGTCGCGATTCACGCGGAGCGCGGCAACGCCTCCTCATAGCTCCGTTCGCAGTCTCCTTGATCTCGACGATCTCACGGCGCAAGAGATCCAAGCGCTGCTCGCGCGCGCGACGCAGTTTGCTGCCGATCCGCCATCTCGCGACTTGTTGCGCGACGTGTGCGTCGTCAATCTTTTCTTCGAGGCGAGCACGCGAACGTACACGTCGTTTGCGCTCGCCGAACAGCGCGTCGGAGCGGACATCGTGGCGCTGCCGCCGGGGTCGTCGAGCCTGGGAAAGGGCGAAACGATCGCCGACACAGCGCTGACCCTGGCCGCCATGGGCGTACGTGTCATCGTCACACGTCATCCGGAATCCGGCTTCCCGTACCGCTTGGCCGAGTCGTTCGCAGGCCATGTCATCAATGCCGGAGACGGGCGGCACGCGCATCCGACGCAAGCGCTGCTGGATCTGCTTACGTTACAAAAGGAGTTCGGGAACGTTGCGGGACTGCGCGTCGCACTGGTCGGGGACATTCTGCACAGCCGCGTCGCCCGCTCGAACGTGATCGGTTTACGCGCGCTCGGAGCCGAAGTGACGCTCGTCGGTCCACAGACGTTGCTGCCCGACGCCATGGCGGGCGAAGGCGTACGAGTCGCTCGCGATCTCGATGCCGTGCTGCCGCACGTCGATGCGCTGATGCTGCTGCGCATCCAACACGAGCGCATCGCGTCGGGTGTGCTGCCGTCGCTCGAAGACTACGCGCGCAACTATCGTCTGGATGCCCGGCGGCTAACATTGCTCGGACGCAAAGCAATCGTCATGCATCCAGGGCCCTACGCGCGCGGAGTCGAGTTGACCGAAGATGTCTTCGCGTATTCCGGCTGGCGTTACGCGCAACAGGTCTCGCACGGCGTCTTCGTGCGCATGGCCGTGCTCGACTTTCTTGTAAACGCAACCTCTGCGCAAAGGACATCCGCGTGAACCGCAAACTCCGCGCAAACGATGCCCGCGCGAACCGCAACCTCATCACCGCGCTCCTCGGATGCATCCTAGCAGCCACTCTTGCAACAGTCGCCGTGCGGGCCGCGGAGCTCGCGGTTTTCCAGCGTAACCTCACGATCGAAGACATTGTCGCGACCACGCCCGTCACCGGGCGGCCGCCGCGCGATTTCCGCTGGTCGCCCGACGGCAAACGCTACGTGTACGACGTGCCGGCACCAATTGAAAGTGCCCCGCCCGACGTGCGCGTTATGGACGTCGCGCATGGCACTAACATTGCAATCCGAGCCGCGCGCGCGGGTGTGCGCGGCTCTCGCTCACGGCCGATCGCCGAAGTCGCATGGTCGTCCGATTCGCGCGCGCTCGCATACGTCGACGCCGGCACCCTACGCATCGCGACGGCCAACGGGGCGGATCGCGGCACGTTCGCGAGCGGCGCCGATGACCCACAATGGTCTCCCAGCGGCCGGGCGCTTGCATTCGTGAAGGATGGAAACCTTGCGCTTGTGGACACACGGACGAAACGGATACGCCGCCTGACGCACGATGGCAGCGACGCGGTGCTAAATGGCGATCCCGATTGGTTGTACAGCGAAGAGCTCGATCTGCAGCACGGCTACGCTTGGTCCCCGAGCGGCGATGCGATAGCGTTTCTGCGTTTCGACGATCGTGACGTCACGGCGTTTCCGATCCAAGATTATCTCAAACGCGACAACAGCGTCGAACGCCAGCGCTATCCGCTTGCCGGCGAACGCAACCCGCGCGTCAGCCTGCACGTCGTCGACCTGGTCCACGGAACCGATCGCCTCCTCTACGATGCCGGACCGCGTGACGAGTACATCGCGACGTTTACCTGGATACCGCATGAAGACGCCGTCGTCGCGCAGATCTTCGATCGTCCCCAGCGGCATCTACGCCTCGTTGCCTTCGCTGCAGGCGCCGCCGCTCGTACGGACGCCCGCCCGGGTGCTCGCCGCGCCTCGCGCACGATCCTGCGGGAAGCGAGCAGCGCGTTTCTCGACGTGCAACCGCAGCCGCTATTCCTCCCGGCCGGCGACCGCTTCTTGTGGCTATCGCAGCGCGCGAACGTACAGTCATTATATATCGTCGATGCCCGCAGCGGAAGCGCCCGCCGTTTAACGACCGGCTTCCCGGTCTCGAACGTGCTCGGGCTCGATGCAGCACGCAAGCTTGCCTACGTCGATGCACGCTATCCGACCGAGCGCGAACACGCGCTGCTCTCGATCGGGCTCGGCACCCGAGCGTTTCACGTCATCACGCCGCAACGCGGCACGCACGCCGTCACGCTCGCGCCGCACGGCGGCGGCTTCATCGACCGCTGGTCATCACTCTCGCATCCGCCCGAGATCTTTCGCGGCAACGTCAATCGCGTTGCGACTGCCACCCTTTTCACGACGCCGTCGCTCGCGCGCTTCTCGCTCGGCGCCGCGCGACTGCTGCACGTCTCTTCGGCATACGGTCCGCTCGATGCGACCCTCATCGTGCCGCCGCACTTCGATCCGAACAAGCGCTATCCGGTCATCATGGAAGCGTACGGTGGGCCACTCCCGAGTGCGGATGCAATCCAAAGTGACGACGCCTACCAAGGTTTGTGGCCGCAGTTGCTCACCGAGCACGGCTTCATCGCCTTCTCCGTCGACGGCCCTGCCTCGCGCTTCGTTAGCACCCGCGAGGCGCACCGCTTCGCGGCGCACCTCGGCGAAATCGCGCTCGCCGGGCAACTCGCCGGACGCGCATGGCTCGCGAAGCAGTCTTACGTCGACCAAAGGCGCGTGGGCTTGTGGGGCTGGAGCTTCGGCGGCTATCTAACCGCCTACGCATTGACGCACGCGCCGCGCAGTTTCAATGCCGGTATTGCAGGCGCCCCGGTAACCGACTGGGCGTTCTATGATTCCGCCTACACGGAACGCTATATGGGTCTCCCGCAGCGCAACGCCGCTGCCTATCGCCGCAACTCCGTCCTCCCAGCCACAAGCAACTTGCGCAGCAAGCTACTTGTGGTGCAAGGCAGCGCTGACGACAACGTCCACCTCGAAAATTCGGTACAGCTGCTCGACGCCTTCATTCGAAGCGGTAAACAGGTTGACTATCTCCTAATTCCTGGCGCCCGTCACGGTCCGACGACGGTCGCGGCTCGTCGCTATCTGAACCACAAGATGCTCGACTTCTGGCAGTCAACGCTGCACCCATGAGCGCGCTTCTCGTGCGTGGCGGTCGGGTCATCGACCCGTCGCAGAACCTCGACGCCGTGCGCGACCTGCTCCTGCAAGACGGCACCGTCGCCGCGCTCGGCGAGCACCTCGAGACCCGCGACTGCGAGGTCTACGATGCGCAAGGCACGATCGTCGCGCCGGGCTTCATCGACATGCACGTGCACTTTCGTGAACCCGGCCACACCCACAAGGAGACGATCGCGACCGGCAGCGGAGCCGCCGTTGCAGGCGGCTTCACGGCCGTCGCGTGCATGCCGAACACTGAACCCGCGATCGACTCGCCGGCGCTCGTCGCCGAGATACGGCGCCTCGCGCAAAGTGCGGGCCTTGCGCGCGTCTATCCGGTCGCCGCACTTACGCGCGCGCGAGCCGGCACCGAACTCGCGCCGTACTGGCAACTACACGATGCGGGAGCCGTCGCCTTCAGCGACGACGGCTTCTCCGTTAAGAACCCGCGCGTCCTACGCCAAGCCGCGCTGTACGCCCGCGACGTTCCCGGCGTTTTCATGTCGCACTGCGAAGATGCGGATCTGCGCGGCGATGCCGTCATGAACGAAGGCGCCCGCAGCTTCGAACTTGGCCTCGCCGGTTCACCCGGCCTCGCTGAAGACGTCAACGTCGCGCGCGACCTGCTCATTGCAGGCGACACCGGCAAGCCGTTCCACATCGCGCACCTCTCGACCGCAATGGGCATCGAACTCGTGCGTTTTGCGCGCGCGCATGATATCGTCGCAACCTGCGAGGTCACGCCACACCATCTCCTCCTCGACGATGCACGTTTCGAACGCTTCCGCGCCGATGCAAAGGTCAACCCTCCGCTACGCGCCGCGCGCGACGTCCGCGCATTGCGCGACGCTGTCCGCGACGGCAGCATCGACGCCTTCGCCACCGACCACGCCCCGCACACCGCGCAAGAAAAAGCCAGACTGCTTAGCGAAGCGCCCGTCGGCTTCTCAGGCCTCGAAATCGCCGTCGGCGCCTACGGGCACGCACTCCCCGATCTCCCGCTTGCGCGCTTCGTCGCGTTGCTCTCAACGAACCCGGCCCGCATCCTCGGCGTCGCCGGCGGAACGTTGGCACTCGGTGCACCCGCCGACGTCACGATCTTCGCCGAACGTCCCTGGCGTGTCGATGCCGCAGCCTTTCACTCACTCGGCAAGAACACACCCTTCGACGGCGCGCGTTTCGAACGCCGCGCCGTGGCCACGATCATCGCAGGCGTGATCGTCATGAATGATGGCGTCATTGGACGCGGTCCATCCTGATGGACCCGCTGTAGCCTAGTGTGCGGCGGCGCGTGCGAGCGCTTGCGATTCCGTCGTTTTGAAAAGCTCGCTTTGTCGCCTCGCGCCCAAGCGGTGCGCAGTTCCGGCGTCGTGATATCCCAATCCGCGCGGACGCGCCGCGTCACGTCCCTAAGGTCCTGCCACAGCTCAGTCACCGAGTGACGCCCCAAAACCAATAGCCCATGTAAACTTTGTAGATGCGCAGCCCCGGCTCGAGCACGAGCGTGTGTGGAATCATCGGGTTTCCTAGTGCGTTTCGGTGTACTCGCCGATGTCGAGATCGGAGAGCATGTGCCGGTCCATGTCTGAGAGAAACGGCCCCGCTGCTCCGATCGCGGTTCGGAATTCATTGAGAGCTAAAAGGTTCTCCGTCGCGATCGTAACGATTTCCGCGTAATCTAGTTTAGAATCGCCGTATTGTATCCGCAAGCGCCTCACTGGATCATAACGCCACCGCCGTTGGCGGCCGCGCAATGGCTCGTGCATTGAGCACCGTTCAGGCCATTAGCGCGCGGCGCAGATTGCGGCGAAGGAGAAGCGATACGAGCATAGCACCGAGCATGGCTAAACCCAGCCGCATGAAGCGAAGGTAGAAGTCGAGTGAACGAAGCTCAATCCGCTCGATCGGATGACTCAGGAAGAACGCCGCAGTCCAAGCCACAACGCACAAAAACAGGACTAGGACGCCTGCGGGTTTGGCGTTGCGCGGCACGGCGCACAAGGCGCACGTAGCGGCGATCGTTACCGCGTACGTCAACGCTGCGGAATGACTCCCGAGCCGCCCTGCGAGCTGTAATATTAAAAAGACGCCAAGAAATGCGATAAGTCCCGCTGCAAATGATGAAAGCCATCGGTCCCGCAGGACGATCGCGGCCCTCCTCCATGCGAGTAAAGGCAATGACGTGAAAAGGTCGCCGTAACAGCACCGCCTCGCGGCCTTCGATCCGTACGTTGTTTCCAGCTGATAGAACCGTTCGTGAAAATCGCCGATGATCGGGTCGTGCAGATGGCTTGGCGTCACGAGTTTGAGTAGCACATCGCCGAAAAGGAAGCCCCTCACGTGCGTCCACCTGAAAGTCGCAATCCCTTGGACATCGTTCGAATCGCCTGCTGTGTTTCCGTTACTGCCTCGCGGCCATATGGCGTAAGGTCATAAAGGCGGCGCCGGCGGTTGTCCCGCCAGGAGCCGCCGAGCACGAGGTGTGAACGGAGCAAGCCTTTTCGCTCCAGTCGATCCAAGGTCGTATATACCGCGCCGGTCGATATAGCGCGATTTGTCCGCGCAACGATCTCATCGCGAATCGCCAGGCCGTACCCTTCGCTGCCACAGCGCAGCACAGCGAGAAGAATAAGATGTTCAAAATCGCCCAGAAAGTCCCCACGTGACATCACCGCAAAGTTCCACCGCAGGTACCGGTATTCCTACAATGTAGGTCCGATAGGAAGGCTGGAAGATGACCGAGTACTACAAAGTAGTATGAGCAGCAACGTTAAATCGTCACCGAGCAGGTTTCGCGCGCTAGTCTGAATCGTATCGTTCGCATCGCTGGTGGCCGCTTACCCCAAGGCGTCTATTGCCGCGGAACCTCGTCCCGTACTCGATCAAGCGTTCCGGGCAATGGGTGGGCGGGATCGACTAGAGGCGGTTTCGTCGGTTGAGTACACCGCCGTCGGGGAGCGGGACATGGTCGAGCAATCGGAGCGCCCGACGGGTCCATATTTTACCGACCATTTCCGGCTACACGAGATCGGTGACTTAGCGCAGCATCGCACGCGTATCGAACAGACGGACGAAGCGTACGCAGCTGACCGGTGGTGGCTACAGCAGCTGAAGCAAGAGGCGCAGACGACGATCATCAACGACGACGTCGCCGTCGTTCCGGCGAAGAATGGCTTCACGTTCGGCGGCGGCTTCTCGATCCAGCAGAACGAAGAACGGTTTGCTTTTGGGCCCGAGCGCTTGCTGTTAACGGCCGCGGCGGCAGCGGACTTACAACAGGAGCCGGACGCAATGCTGCACGGCGTCCGTCACCACGTCTTGCAGTTTCACTGGCAAGGCGTCCCTTGCATGTTGTTCGGCTTGAGGTTCATGTGAGCGAACTGCGGCACGTCGTAGGCTTCGAAAAGGCCGCTGCGCATGTCGCATAAGTCACGAACCGTGATGTTCCGTGCGTTTGGGACCTTCACGCCTAGCGCAAAGCGGCTTAGCGGGTCGTCCAGCTTTGCCTTGCCCTCGTCGACCAACTGCAACAGGACGCTGATGACGAAGGTCTTCGTGTTGCTGCCGATGCGGAAGTGGTCGGACGGCGTCAGCGGTCGCCGTTTCCCGAGGTCGGCATAGCCGAAAGCGTGGACGTAGTTTCGACCAGCTCCGTCCCAGACGCCGACGAGCACGGCCGGGACCGGCGTGCGGCCGCCGTACGTTTTGCGTTCCTTTTCAACTGCCGCGATGATCGCGGCCCGTACCGAGGGACTCGCCGCCGAGGTGGCGGCCCAGGCGCGTGAATGCGCCGAAAGCATGAGAACGAAAAAGAAAAACGTCGCGGCATGAATTCGGATGACGCGGTTAAGCCTCCCGTTGCATGATGCTATCCGTCCGCTGGGGCGGAGTGCGGGAAGCGTTTGCTTCCCCCCATACGGCCTCCGCTTTTGATCCGAGGGTTCGCGCTCGGCGCTCGGGTCCCGCGCGAGCGCGAACGTTAGCAAATTCGATAGTAGCCGTTGGAACTTCATGATACGGACCGCTCCAAATACCTGACAGCATCTGTCATATATTGGCGCTACGATGCCGCAAGACTTCACATTCGCAACAAGGGAGCCAGATGGGTACCACAGGCAACATAGCGACGACGGATTCGATTTCGTCATGTATCTCGTCGAGGACATGAAGCGGGCGCGGACGTTTTACGAAGAGCTCTTCGGATGAGCGCCGGGCGCGTTCAACTCGGAGTATTTCGTGAAGTACTCTCTTCCCGAAGGTGGTTGACTCTCTCGGAGTCGGGACGAAAATCCACTCGAGACCTCGCGCGTGATCCGGAAGTCTCACATCGCACAATCTCGGGACGTCGAGGCGCTGGCTGCATGATTCAAATAAGTGCATCGCGCAGGTAGCCGGTGGCCATCATGGCTGTTTCGTGGCCCCGAAACCGAAAGTATCGGAGTCTTGCGTATGCTCGACCTGAAGACGCATACCGCGGATGAAACGGAGCGAAGCAATCTGCCCGCCCGCGCGGCATTGATGACGCCGACTAGGACACTAACCTATCGGGATCGCCATCAAGCAGAACGCCGTAGTACATCGGTCCTCGTTAGCTTCCCGAAATAGAAGACGCGTCCTAAACGAAATGAGAGCTCGAAGGCTAAACATGATCGAGCCTGCGAAGCAGAAGGCCGAGACCGCGGCGGTGCAGATTGCGAGCGACCAAAGCATCGACTTAAGAGACAAACAAAAAGCGCCCGAGTTCTGAGCTTGTTCACCTACGTGAATAGTCAGCCTTGAATATATAGGTGCCGGCAATAGGCTTGCAATCTCTGATCTCCGGTGCGTATGTGCCTGCCGCGGCGGCCAAGATCGTGGCACGAATAATATCTTGTGCGCCGAGGCCTCCGCGCAATGTATCGGCGAACAACCGCACGCTGTGTATTTCGCCGGTATTGCTAAGCGATAATTTGATGAGCACGGACCCCGTCGTTGAGGCTGAAAGCGCGAGCGGCGGATAATTAGGCTGTATCACACGAACAGGCTGCGCGGGCGCGTCGGCACGGGAACACACTTTGCTTCGTGATGGCGATGGAGAAGGCGTCGAGAGCGTGAGGAGATCGGCGAAGGGCAGCATGGCGGAGCGGCGCTGCGGGGGCGCCAGTCGATCGCCGGCCGATAACGATGCCACTGCCGTTTCGACGACTTTTGAAAAGTCATTGAACCGTTGAGAGTCCGCGACTTCTCCAAGCTTCCACTCGTTTGCGATCAAGTACAGAGTCCGGGATGCGCCGTATATTCCGTCGAGGTTCGGGCACAGCGTCGCTACAGCGGTTTCCGCTTCGCGCTGAGCGGGTGACGAAGCGGCATCGACCGCCGAATCGAAGACGCGTTTCTGGTCGCGTCGCGGAACCGTCGCAAGCGCTTCGACAAAGTGCAGGATCGCCGGAGATTGGAGATCGTACGCAAACGTTGCTTGGAGGTCGTTCGGCAGATCAGGAACCGCGGATGCGCAAGGATCGATCGACGGACTCGAAGGGCCGGGTACAGAAGCTGCAACGCTCCACGGGCTGCTTGCGAACAACAGAGTAGCGAAGAATGCTAGGCGGCGACGAATCACGCAGCATGCTTCAACCGTTCGTGATGCTTTCCTATCGTGTCGCTTTGCGTCGCGGTGAGATGACCCCATTGGGAGCTGGACACCCAATAGCGAAGAGATTCGCAGGGAGGGTGACCGATGCCAAGTCCCAAGCCGCAGCCGGCGGACGAACCGAAGATCGAACGATGGAC
>JAABUO010004783.1_pt1 | contig 15930 bp, 26 predicted proteins | sample 5559291 | NCBI WGS metagenome assembly JAABUO01 (sample SAMN10711878, study PRJNA513372) | rock metagenome | isolation source: Antarctica rocks | place: Antarctica: Victoria Land, Finger Mt sud
AGGGGGGTACCCAAACTTGACCTGGGCACTGTCACTGCTCTGAGGGGTCATGCTGGCAAGGACCCATGTCTGCTGGCTGGTCAGTGCAGCAGCCGTGCAGCATATGGGATTCAGTCTAGCTCTGCCAGGCCCCAGACAAGCCCCGTGAGGACTCAATCAGGCCTCGTGGGGGCTGCTACAAGCCCTATGGCAAGTGGATCAAGCCCCATGGCAAATGCTTGCACCCCTGCTCATTCCAGGTTTGAAGGCGGGGCAGCCCCTGCGCCAGCGTACACTGCAAGGCCAGCCACATCTGGAGCATCATATGAGAGCTGCTATGGTCAGGGGGGCTTCCAGCCCATGTCAGCCAGAGCAGTTCACAGGCCCTGCACCACTGGGCATTATCATGCTTCTGGTGCCAACACCTGGCGGGGGGCTTATGGGTATCCTCTTGCCCTGGGTACTAGCAGGTAATCACATTTGGATCAGGATCTGCTCCAGCAAGTTCAGCCTGATAAGCTGTGCGACACATGACAAGGCCTTCATTTGTGTGCATTAGTGCTAGACCAACCTTGTGCTGAGGTTAAGGATGTATTTGTTGTAAGAGACCTTATGATTGCAACTGTCATGTATATATTGTGGAATTTGCATGCTTGCGTAAGGCAGCTGATTCTGCTTTCGCCGTGCTTGCTTGAGATCATCATCGACATTGAAATCATGCTGTGCTGCAGGAATCGTGGCAACGAATGCTATGGAGGTGTTCGTAATTCATCAAATGGCCTGCCACCCTATGGACTTCAGACGACATACTGCCGGGGCTGGTAGTCCAGGGGCTGCCATCAAGGCATACTGTACATATCTGTTCTGACCTTCTTGCTCTTTCACAGCAAAGCGTTTCATCTGCTGTGAACATGTACAAAGTAAACAATTTGACTCATGAACTCTTCCCTGTTAATGTTCAAGCATTGTTTGCTCATTGGTGTGATGTCAGCTAGCTTGATCACGAGAGCATAGTAAAGTTTAGAACTATCAAGCGGCTGAGCTGCAGCAGAAAGCTTGCACATACATGAAAGGAATTGGTGCTAAGCGCACATCAATGCTTTAGCATAAGTTTTAAAGCTCAGTAAAATGGCAGCTGTCTGTAACAGGTACATATTTGCTTCAAGCTTTGGGCTGCTTGCTCTTGTTACTCTCAAACCAGTCCTCAGCTGGCAGCTTGCATTCAACAGCATCACAGACATGCAGTGTGTCATTTGCTGCTCCTGCACACCAATCTTCATCAGATTAGCTGACCAGCAACTCAATACTTATAAGGCTCAACCATTCATGGTTTATGCACCACGTGGTCAATCATATGTATGCCCACAATGCTCAAAACAAAACAAGAGCTGCCTTGCACCCCTGCTACACCTCTCACAGCCACCAAACTGACCAAAAGAAGCTGGGGCTGGGAAGGTGCATGTCTGCAAGGTTGCACCAGCCTGTGCGCATCAAAGCATGCTTGCCCTGTACTAGACAGCACTGGCCTACCTGTAACTAAAGCAACTGCTCCACTGCCTCTGCTTGACGTCGTCTCACCAGCAGGCAGAGCCTGACGCTGCTTGGCCTGCCTGCCTTTCTGAGCAACTGCTTGTGGGGTGGGTGCTTCCAGCATGAGCAAGCCACCCTGCAGCTGACTCCTGTCACCCCATTTCAAGAGCTTCTTCTGTTCCTGGCCTGTCTGATTCCAACGGAATGCTGCCGCATCCAGCGCCTGGCGCCGTGCATCGTTGACATAACCGGGAAAGAACTTCATTCCTGCAGCGTGAGGCATTACACTTTGGACACCCATGTGCTGGGCATTGTTGGTGACAGAAGCGCGTGACGCTTGAAACAACTCTCCTGCTGTGGGGCCTGTCTCAAGGCAGCCAACATGGAAGGCCTGACAGTGATCATGGTGAATGCATTTGTGGCTTGCATGCAGCTTGTACAACAGCTGTCAGGTTGCAAGCTCTGGCAACTGCACATGCACATGTGCTGTGATGCAAAGAAGCAGTCATGAATCTACATGCCGCAACAAGACAGGCATGCACGCTGTGATAAGGAGATCCTTTGAACTTGCTGCAGCCAGGAAACAGGTGGATGCCTTGCAGCAAGCACAAGAGGCAGAGGTGCTGCAACAAACAGGGACAGGTGGTGAGTGAGGTGAACACAGCACCTGCCACATTCTCCAGCATCTCCAAAGGCACTGAGAAGGCTGTGAGAGGCATGTCAGGTTGGATCTGGTCGTTGGGCATGACAAAGGCCCCAACTGACACCTTCGGGGCTCCAAAGGGCAGCCTGGATTGAGATTCAGCCAGCACTACCTTGTAGAAGTGGGTGGGTACTGCCACCAAACAGGGAGGCTTGCCTGCACTCAGTCACATTGTGACACCAAAACATTGGGCTTTCCGCTGATGCTTCATGAACTCTCCAACAAGCAGACTGCATCAGCAAGCACAAGCTGACTGGATCAGCAGTGACGTGCAGCATGGAACACATCAGAGGAGAGAGAATGCTGATTGGCAGGCATGCATGCCAGCGTAAAGCCTAGCAGACCAGACAGGAAGCATAGTGCTTAGAAGCAATGACAGTTTCTATGGTGCTGCCGCTCAATAAAGAAATCACCACACACACCACTCGCGTGGAGTTGTGAGCTGCAGACATGTATGTGACTATGAGACAAACCTATCATAGGATGGTGCATGACATAGCCCTGGGGCGTCCTCTGGGGCACGTACAAGGGCCCAGTCACAATGTACACATCATCACTGCTCCAGGCAAGTGTCTTCACAAAACGCTCAAACCTTGCCCAGTAGTCTCTGTGCTGCAAGGCAGAAGTGCAATGCACAAGTTGGCATGCTGTCAGTGCGCGCAACACAGCAGTAACTCTGACTGCTGCTGTCATGTATGCAGCATTACTGACACGTAGAAGCATATACGCTTGATGACTAGTCTGCATGAAGAGGCTTCAGCTTGTATCAGGACACAGTGCATCACAGCCGCCAAAGAAGTTGTCTCCTCCTCTTTCATGGCCACAGTTCTTTGCAGCAGCAACAGTACAGAAAGCTCAGATCAACGGAGGGCGGCAGACAAGCAGCAGAAGCAGCTCACCTGTTGAAACCCTTTCCAACCTGGGGTGAGATGTTACTCATGCTGAAGGTCTCGGACAAGCCCACCTGGTTGCCTTTATGGTTGGCTGCAGGTGCCTGTCAATGCATTACTGGCATCAAACTGCGTTTGCACATGCTGCAGTACATGTTGTAGCACCTGGCACACTGGACAGCCCTCACAGCATTGGAATGGCAGATCTTCTGACAGTCCGTTCAGTGATCCTTCACATTGGTGCTTAGGTAAAAGCTGTGTTGCAGTGCTCGTCTCAGTCAAGACAGGCTAATATGATGTATGAGCAGCAACAGAGAGTGAACGTTGATTTGTGGACTGAGATAAACTCGCCAGTTGAGTGCATACACGCTGGTCTGAGCACAGTTTAAAGACTTGCAGGCTTACCAGATGGCCTCGATCATAGCCAGAATTTCTGTAGTCGTCTAGCCTGCTGCGAAAGCGCGGCTCAAGCCCAGCATCCTCAAAGAATCGCACATCAGCTCTGCCAGAGAAAACATGCTGTCAGCAGATTAGCGGACAGCATCGCAAGCTTCATAGCTTGTGACAGACAAGACCGCGTCACCTGCTACCCTTGCCAGAGGAGGACTCTTTAGTGATGTGCTCCAGCACCCATTTTGCATTTCTCTTGGCACTGTCAAATGACAGTACAAAGTTTTGATGGAAACGTAGATTGTCCGTGCTAGGTAGGCCTGCAGAAGTGCAAGCACCTGAGAACTTTGCTGTGGGTGACAGAATAGGCATAGCAGCATCAGGTGACACCATGTTGTGACCTGGCGCAATACCTTACCATATTTCAGGCAGTGGTGCTCAATCACAGCAGATTCGGGTGTTGAAGCACTATCTGCAGTACAGCGCGCCAGTCTTCTGTCAACAGAGCACAGGGCCAATGGGAAACCTGTTGCGCAGCTATTGAATAAGTTGGCTACCTATGACTATATTGCGCTTGACATACCAGTAGCTGGCTGCACCACCCAGCCCAAGTCCAAGGACGCCACTACCTATTAGCCTGTATTGAGATAGTGGGTAAGCCTCCAGCTGATGCTGAAGTATAGCATGTGATCAGTCCTATAAGGCTTGCTGGTCAGACTTGCCTCAGCCAGTCTCGGCCCATGCTGTTATCAGCTGTCAAGCCTCATGACAATGACGCCCGTCACGCGAGTGGCTTGCTTGGTATGATGTTGATGGCGTTGCATTGCATTGCAATTGTACACATGTGTGGGGCTCTGCACTCAAGCTTTCGAGTCCAGTCAACGTATTTCGTTGCTTTATGATCATCAGCAGGCCCGCTGACACCCCGTATCACCGTGATGCAAGGTTCTGTTGGTGATTTGTTGCGGTCTGCTTGCATCGACGGAGCGAAGTATCGCCAAACAGACAATGTTGGGAAGGTGCTAGCGCATATCAGCTTGCTTCCATACTTGGGTTTGTTTTATCAGACTGCCGTGGTGTACAGTCGCAGGTAAGTGCTGAAACATGCACAGCTGTCTCTGCTTTTCAACAGTTTAGAACAGGAGCTGGCGCCGTGCAGAGAGATCTCAGAGGGACTTTTCTTGCTAGGATCTTTGGTCAACATAGGTGAGCAACTCTAGAAAAGCTCTACAATGACCAGCACTTGAATCAGCTACTGCAATTGAGTGATCTTGCCAGACGTCTCTGCAGCTTGTGGGCGCTTTTTGAAAAAGGCAATACACCAAGTGCGACCTGTGGGCACATGTGAGGCACTGGGCATATGTGACAGGCCTGGCATGCCATCGTCCCATTGTCAAGTCATGTTCTTTCTGTTGGGCCTGGAGCTCCTGCAAGTCTGCCGCAAAAGCTACAAGTTCCGCCAGGACAGTTGGCAATGCCTTGGTCAACTCAGCACAACATTTGTGTACTCAATTGCTTCCCTTCTGGTGGCGTACTCAAGAGTCTATTTGGGTTACCATGACTTGCCACAAGTGCTAGCAGGAGCTGCAGCTGGACTGTTTATGTCTGCTGTCTGCTTTGGATTGACAAGCCTCATTGCAGGGTACTTTCCAACTTGGCAGCAGCTGCGATTGGGGAAACTGTTTAGGGTCAAAGACACTTGGCATATCAATGATGTGTTGCTGTTTGAGTACAACAACACTGTTAACAGCGGATCAAAAAAATCACTGTAAAGCCCCTAGCTCATCATGATTGAAACGCTTTCCAGCTCATGATGAGCTAGGTGCGTGCAGGACTAGTCTTGTCTCTCCAGAGCAGCCTGTCTTGTGTGTCCCTATAAGGCCTACTAATACGACATGTAAAGCAGATGTGAAGCAACATGCTTCATGCATGTAACTATATGCTGTGCGCCGTGAGCTGCATTGCTGTATCAACTTTCTTGATGTGTCCTACTGGCATACAGCAGTAAAACTCTCTCAGAAGCTGCTGCAAAAGGCCTCAGACAGTAACTTTGCAGCAGGAGCAGCTCATGGGCTGGGCTGACTCAGCAGGACCAGGCAAACGCTTTTGGTAAGAACTGTCTTCACATCTTTGCAGTGCGCCTGAATTTTGGTGCAAACTTGGCCAGACTGATCAAACATGTTCAGAATCGCGCTTCAGAGTTTATTTTAAACATGTTCAGAATGGAAAGCTCTGCTGCTTTTGCCCTGTATAATACGTAAAGGAGCTGAGGGCGGGTCTGCATTCGCCCTGTAGATCTTCGAAACCTCGCCATGTATATGGCGACGATGCCAACATCTGTGCTCCGCGTCAAACGGAGCGGACAGTCACTTGGCAAACGTGTTTCCTTTCATTCAAAGCGAGAAGCTATGTAATTTTGACATTTAACGGCTGGTTATACGCTTACTCCACAGCGATCAGATCAAGTCAGAGAGAGAACTTAGCCACAGATTGCGCGACTGCGTCCTCCATCCCCTCGGAAACTGTTTGTCGCAGCATTCAGCCGCATATGTAGTTTTTGGACCTGAGGCGACCCGCCTGAGGACTCTTTTGCTTTGACGAATGTTTAAGGTTGGGTCAGGCACTCCTGGACTGGTTTGTTGTTCCCACCAACACCCCAGGCACGCACCTCGGCAAACAGCCAGAAGCCGCTGCTGTGATGACATTGATCGACAGCTACGCCAGCCCGAGGACACCCGTTCTGTTCCTGCTTGGTGCAATGCCTTTATTGCCGTGGGGTCAGCTTTGGCTGTGACGTTATCTCCTGCTAATGCAAGCGAAGACCTTACCATAACTTTTCGAGCATCGCGAGATCCTCAAATACGACTAGTTCAGAAATCGCTTGTAGAAGCTTGGGGTAAGAAGTTCAGTGTTCAGGGCTACGTTTGAGCCCTGACGCATTGAGTGTCTAGCTTTTTGAGTATATGTTGTGCTGCAGCTCAGGTTATGTCGAAACCCAATTCATGGAGCCAGATTTTGATCATCAGAAATGGAGCAATAAGTTGCAGGTGGTATTGCTCCCAATGGTTCCCGTGTTGTCCTGCCAAACTGCAGGGGTATACTTAAACCTTCAATCTTCAGGACTTGAACTGTTTCCTTGTCTGGCAGGAGTCCATCAACGAAACCTATAAGACAAGCTCAGCAGATGATGCATACAAAGTGACAGACCGCATGCTGGCAACGCTTGGTGGGGCTCTCAGAGTCTGGCCTTGCATGTGCAAAGCATGCCGACTCATCTGCCCCCTTTTGCATGCATTTTTGTGGCAAAATCTTGTGCCAGAGCTGTATGTCGAAGCGTTGAAGGCTCAGCAGCATGTTGTATGCCAAATGTGTAATACTGCTGCATCATCTGGTATGCCAGCTGTCCCTAGACAGTATGCAGCTTGTGGACTGGTTGATTGCCCAGACTATGCCGCCCAATGCCAGTGCTCATGGCTTATCAGGAGACCCATTCACCAGGCTCTTGCGGCCAGGTCGACAAGCAGCAGCCTTTCAAGATACCACAGAGGGTCAGATCAAGGCCATTGGGCTTCAATTGGCATCAACGCCTGAGGACAGGCTTCAAGTGGGGCTTGTGCTGAATGACAGCCCTGCACAGTCAGCAGGGGTGCAACCTGGGGATGAAATTCTGGAAATCAATGGGCTCAATGTTCAAAGCAAAAGCAAGGAGTAGGGTTCAGCTTCAGCCTGCTGTCAATGACAAGCTGATTGTTACCACCAATTTGCTTTCGTAACAGCACTCGTTGTTGATTGCTTTAAGGACTCAGTGCCCAGCAATGCTCTGTGACATTGGACATCCAGGTTGTTTCTCCTACCAGCACATTTGATGCAAGATTGCATTCACCTGCAGTACTGCTTTGCAGGGATTGGGCTGAAGAGCTGAAACAGGAGGCTGACTTGAAGCTGGCAAGGCAGTCTGACAGACAAGCATCTGGACTGCCAGGCTCACCACAGCCTGAGAATTACAGTGTGCACCTGGTGCCAGGTCCAATTGAGGTCCATCCTGTCCAGTACTCAGCTTTAAGGTAGCTGCAACTTGTTTAAGCATGGCGCAAGGATGACAATGTAGTAATGAAGCTCTCTGTTTGTACATGTGAGGCTGTTAAGTACAGCTATGAGTAAATCTATTGAAAGACAGACGTCACCCAAGGCAGCTTCAATCTGGCCACAAGATGCACTACAAAGCCGGAGAAAACAATGCTGTCTTCGCATGCACCTCACTGTGAACACTAATTCCTATGTGTCAACATCTCCTACTGTCACAACTCAAGCAACACAAGCTGTGCTTCTCAACGACTGCTCCAATTTGTGCAAGTGCTGTACGTCCTTGTCCCTCCTGACTTGCAACGTACGGCGTATGGCAGGTGCCAACATGTCATGTTGTCACAGCAGTCAACTGTGGGACGTTGTGTCACTGCCTGCAGGCAAAACGGCAAAGTCACAGGGTATGTCAGAATAGTGGTCTTCAGTCAGAACGCTGCAGCTGATGTCCAACATGCCGTACAGGAGCTTATGACACAGGTGATGTGCCTGCTGTAGCGCTGGGCACTTCTGATCAAATTTCCAGGTGCTGCGGTGCAATTTCTGCTGTGTAGCAATTCCTGCTGTATACCATTGACTTGCCACAGCTTGTTGCAAATGCACATAGCATGCTTGTCTGCTTTGCTTGCCACATCAAGTCATGTGGCCTATGCACATTGTCACTGCTGCATTCTAGTCATGCAAAATGATGCAAATTGATGCAACATAGGCATTGTGATGCCTTCAGATCACAGATCGAATGGCATTGAGACGAATTATCACACCTTCAAGACCTGCTGTAGTAGACATAATTACAATGCAAAGCATACAGTGTCTCCCTGGTCTGAACAAAGTTGTGACTGGGCTCTACCGCTTATAGAATGACGCAACTGCATTCATCCTGGATCTGCGAGACAACTCAGGTGGCATAGTGGGATCAGGCTACAACATCGCTCAGCTGCTGCTGAACGACGGTGATGGCTTCTGCATCGTTAGGTTTGGAACGGGCGAGGAGGAAGTTGTCAAAATGCAGGACACGACGCATCTGGTGTCACAGCCACTGGTGGGAGAATCTTGTCATTGTGCTCAGCGTGTCTGACTGCATGGTCAAATACAGCCACAGCAGCGCTGTTTTTGTTCACAATGCTGGAACAAGTTTGTGTGATGCTATGGAGGGCAAGAACTTTCCACACGCCGTCCTTGCACACATGCAAGTCTATCACACTGGCATGAATGGTACATAAGCAAACGCTTGCGCATTTGGTCGGAGAGCTTCTCACAGGAGCCTATGATGCTTGAATGGCATGACAAGTCCCTACAACACATGTCAGGGACGCCACAGTCTTGTTGGACAGCAGGCGTCAACATGCAGATGACAGTAGTGTGGTTACAATTTGCAGGTTGTTCTGGTGAATGGTGGCACAGCCAGCACCAGTGAACTCTTGGCAGGCGCCCTGCATGATGCAGCTGGGGTGCCTTTAGTAGGGGAGAAGACCTTTGGCAAAGGGGTCACCCAACGTGTTGTGCCTCTCAGTGATGGCTCTGTACTGTTGGTCTCAACAGCAAGCTACATGACACCCAACCACATGCCTGTCCACAAGGTCAGCCAGCACTGGGTCAGTCAGAAAGGATTCATAGTCAGTCATACTAGTCCTGCCCTCAAGATGCTGACAGGAGGAAGCTGTATTTTGAGTCAATGACGACTGAATTTGTTTCATATTATATGATAATACTGGCATGACTGGCGTGTAGCAATCACAATGTGGCTGTAAGCACTTTTGTAGAATGCATGTGCTTTTTGCTTGCATCTCTGTGCAGTATGGCAGGTCTGTCGGGTAATTTTGGGACTGCAAATGCAGGTGGGCTTGCAACCTGATCTGGCTTGCGTGCCAGAAGTAACACAGGCTGAATACTGGGTTGCTGGTAGTCGTGATTCTGAAGACTTGTCTCAGGACCCTTGTGTACAGATGGCGCAGGACAAGCTGAGCAGCATGCAGCCAAAGGGTGAAGGGCAATAGCCTGTGCTTCTGTGCTGACTTGTGGCACGACATTGCAAAGCTTCTGCAGGGCGAAGAGATACACAGTGCACATCTTATCATCTGTGCTTGGCTGTAAAGTCATATCATTGTTTCAAACCAAATTTGCTTAGTGCTAAAACAGGAGCTTGCTGCCCATCTGGCCTGCAGCACTCCATGCTGACACTGTAGTAATCAACCTGTGCGTGTGTGCGTGGCAGGATTTATAAACCCTGATAGGTTGTGAGTTCAAACTTGGCTTGGACAGTTGCCACTGCAACATGTTGACCGCACCTGTCGAAAGAGACGTTGTCGAAAGAGCATTGATGAGACTGCCTGTCTATCGGATGCTTTAGGCGGCTGAGTGCAGAAGAGCAACTTAGCAACTCATGGCTGCGTCGAACATATCGGATGCACTGTGCACGCAACTCGACCAAACCGAAAGCTTGCTCCGCCAAGTATATCACGGCTGTGCCGGACTTGATGGCCTGCGCCATCCCGAAACCAGCAAGCTGGTCAAGACATATTACGAGATCGAACGAAAACTGGTCAAAAGCTTTCCTGACCACCCGGGATCACTAGATCTTGTCAAGGTAACGTGCTGAAACCTGCTGGCAAGCACAATTTTGCAGCATCAACTGATGACATGACACACCTTTATAGGTAGACAGGCTCGGAGCTGATCAGCTGTGGAGGTACTCAAACGAAGTTCTCAAAGAGCTTGAGCCTGACTATGGCCTACTGAAGGTGCGCAGACTGCTGACTCTGCCTTGTAGAGCACTGGAATTTCATAGCCTCTCAGATGAGCTTTCCTGCAGGAGGTTGCTGCTGTGATGAGTAAGAACAGCGAGCTGCTCGCAAGCATAGCAGAGCATATGGCACCTTTCTCGCTTGACTACACTGCTGGAATCTTGAAACAATACATGCAGCTTTTCTGCATGACAACACGCTTGTTTCTGCTGCTCCGCTTCTACCCAAGCAAGCTTATCATTCAGCTGTATAGCCTTGTTCAAGGCCATACTAGTCTCCGAGATAAGGCTGACCGACGTCAGGAGGTTGCCGATAGAAAGGACATGGTGCAGCTGGCGTCTGCTTTTGACAAACCTGTCCCAAGACTTCAGGAGTACTTCAAATCTGTGACCCCACGCATCTCTCAGGTATGACTACGCAATATATAGCATCTCCCTGCTGTGGCGCAGCAAGTCTTGAGAGGCAGCATCAAACTTGCGCCTTGCAGACAACGGCATCACACACAGATTCTTGGAATGCAGGTCTTAGATCAGATTGTTGCTCCAGTGCTATTGGCCTTTGCAACTGCCAGAGACACACAGGAGTCTCAGATTCTCAATCCTCTCAGACTTCCTGAGATGGATGTACAAAATCAAGAGAGGCTGCCAGACTTGTCAGTCCCTGCAGCTCTGAGAGGTTTGCAGCTGCTGCCAAAGCTGCAAGACTGGGCAATCTTTGGAGTGCTCATCTGTCCAGGTACACCTTGAGTCGCTGATTGCGCCTCCGGATGCATGCTCTCCCGTTAAACTGACAATGGCAGCAGTTGCCTGGTCTATACAAAGGTGCACCATCACATCTGAACAAGGCTACTATACAGTGCAGGCGCAGTAGCCAACCCAAAGGTTGTTCAGATGACAAGAAAGCTGCTGGAAACCAATTTCCGGCTGCAGATATATCGGGAGTATGGGGATTGGGTGCATGCGCTGTATGATGCGCATGTGCAGCCTACTCTCGTCTCTCAGTACAAAAGTGTGAAAGGAAGCACAGGCTTCTCTCACAGGTACAGTCAACATTGTGTGATGTCAGCTTCAAATCCAAAGCTGAAAGCAGACCACCGGCAGCAGGGACCAGCATATGCATGAATCAACATGAGCTGCCTGTGCAGCAGCTTGTCATGCATGTTAGTCACAAGCACTTGCCAGGGAGTGACCTGACCCAGGTACAAGCAGAACACGTGTAGTACAGGCGTTCTGCCTTGCTTCTGTCCACAAGATCCTGACATTATGTGCATGAATGGCAGCTGCCATGAAAGGTCAAAGGGTCTTGCTATATTGGCAACAGAGTCTCACATACAATGTGCTGAAGGGTATAAAGAACCTTTCTGCCTGCATCAGGAAAGCGCTCAAGGGAGAGTCCAAGGATGTGATTGACAATGCATTCTCTGTGGCCCGAGCCACCTGCATGCAAGAGCACTGCGCCAGGCGCAACCTGGCTCAGCAGAGTCTTGAGCAGTTTCTGGTGCTGATGAAGGCTGACATCAATCAGCTGCCCTACAACTTGCAGAGCATCATGGCAGCCCTGACCTATGGCAAGTCTGAGGTGTTGTGGTACTTCAGAAATGTCAATGAGGTACGTCATCACTGGAAGCAACCGGGAAGCACGAAACACGATGAGTGCGACATGTGCTGATCCTACAGGGACGCACAATGTAACTCATCCTCGGGCTTTTCTTTAATCAATGCCACAATGTGTAGTCTTTCATCATGTGCTGATCAGCCTGATGTCATGCATGCTGTCAGCTCTGCTTATGCCTTGACTCAGCCCAACCCAAATACTCTCACCAGCTGCAGAGGGCACTAGAGCAGCGTTCTTGCAAGTTGTGGTAGAGCTGATCTCCATTTGATGCCTACAGGTGCTTCCAACTGGAGTGCTGCAGACGCTGCAGACACAGCCACTGAGGGAAAGCAGCACAGACCCCTCGGTCTCAGGCCTCATTGCAGCCATACATGCAATGCATGACCTGCTGCTTCAATACAGGCAAGTCAGCATTTCGACGGTTGTGCACTGTCAGCCATTTTTTGAATGCAGTTCTCCTGAGACAGCCTGTACAAGCTGCTTTCTACTGCATCTCCAAAAAGAGATTGATTCAGGTGCAGCAAATGCACTGCCCATATAGATACGCAGAGAATGATGCACGCATGTATGGCTGCAGGACAGCTGTACAGGCTTTCATCATTGACACCATCCACACCCTTGTGGAGGAGAAGATCAGCCCAGTGCTTGTGCGACTGGCCACCACTGGTCCACAGGTCTCCACCATACTCAGCTCCATTTGCTGTTGCCTATCTCAAGATGAGTCAACGGTTGGACGTGATTGTGGGAAAAAGTGTGCCTGATGCATCTGTGTTGACCTTGCACAGCAGTATGTGGAAGCCATGATTGTCTGCTGGATGACTTACCTCACAGTGAACAAGAAATGCAATCTTGTGCAGGGCAGCAACTGCCAGGCTGGCCCACCAGCTTCCTCTCTCTAGCAGGCTAGCAACAGCCTGTGACCTGTGCCAACCTGCCCCTTGATCAGTGTTTGAGCAAAGACATGTGGTCTTGCAGGCTCACAGCAGGCCAGTCGTGGCAGCAGTGCAAGACATGGCCAGCATCATTGAGCACTTTGAGGCATTGCAGCTGCCAAACAGGGAGCAGAATGACAGTGTGGCTGACCTGCGCTGGGCCAGAGCTCATTGGAACTCTCTGACTGGAAGCCTGTTCTCATCTGGGGCAGTTCTGACTGCTGCTGAGCTGGACACTGCATCAGGCAACTCAGGAGTGCTTCACTTCATGAACCAGTGTCTGGAGCTGTGTGAGTATGTGGACGGCTTCCACCACACAATCCAGAGGTAGCTACTGCTTGCTGAAAGCTCACAACTCGCCTTCTGCCTAAGATGGCTGCCTCAGCAAGTGTCATGCTTCCATTTGGCAGCTGGACTTGACTTTGCCACCTGGCCAGGCTACAGCAGGTTGATTTTGTACAAGTCCTGAGTGAGGTGCAGGCCATTGAGTGTTGTAAAGCATACACTGCCTCCTTGCAAGGCCAAAGTATCATGACTTTTGAGTCATGGCTGCATCTTGATCAGACCCTCTAATGCTGCTGTCGCACGAAGTCATCACAAAGTCAGTAAGTGGCACGTTGTGCCAAGATATGAGCTGGAGTACAAGCAACTTCCCCCCACCAGTCTCTTCTGTTCTTGTAGGACGGCTTCCCTATCAGAGCTGTACGACTTTCCTGAGAAGCTGGTGGCTTGCATGAGGTCCACTGTGCAAGGGCCTGCAGAGGGCGCGCTGTTCAGCTCAGCCTGGCTGTATGTGCTGTCATGCTTCCAGTACAGACAAGGGGACTCTGTGCGTGAGCAGCCTTCCAGCATGGCGGTGCGGCTTGGGGATGACTACATGAAGGGCATCGCTGACAAAGTGAAAACCCTGCTGCTGAGGATCTCAGAGGTAGTAGGAATTTCTGAGCCACAGCAAGGACGTGCTCCTGAATGTACTAGTAGGGCTAGGGGCGGGGATTCCCAGGGGATCCCTGAGCAGCCGCTGCTGTTATCGGGTAGACAGTGTCGACCACATGAGCCAACACAACTCGTGCATAGATCCACAGTGCATCATGCTCTGTATCAGCTAGACAACCAACAAAACCGAACACAACCTGTGTTTTGATAGGCCCACAGCAGGGGGCTGGCTGGCCCGCTGACAGTGTCAGCTAGCTATGCGCGCTCCCAGAATGCTGCCCCCACCATGCAGCCCGCCCCGCCCATGGCCAAGAGCAGCAAGGTTGCCACCTTCACCAGTGCCACCTTGAGCAAAGCTGCAACCCTCAAGAACAGGGTTTTGGCACCCACGGCAGCGGCGCCTGTGTATCAGCCTGGTCAAGAGAGCCTGCCTGCCAACAGAGGCAAGCTCTATCATATACTACCTCTGTCCAGGAATGACAAGCTTTGCAGGCCTCCACATGGAAGCTCACATGCCTCCACATGGGAGCTCACATGTCTCCACATGGAAGCTCATATGCCTCCACATGGGAGCTCACATGCCTCCACATGGGAGCTCACATGCACATGCCTCCACTTAGAAGCTCCCTTGCCCAAACTGGAATTGTGATGTCTATCACACTGTTGGCAAGAGCTGCTTTATCCACTCTCACATCATACTGCACACCAACACGCTTGCTCAATGTCTGCAAGTCAGCTGAAGTGTGTTGCCGGCGCCTGTCTACTTCTCCTGAAATGCTGCAAGGCACAGTGCAGCAGTGCAACCCTGCAGGTAGCCTTGCTCCCCTGGAGGACAGCCAGACTGCCCTCACCAATCTGGGCCAGTCACTGGCACAAGCCCCGGCCATCCAGCTGGCGCCCACCTACGTCATGGTGCCAGCAGAGTTCCTGCGCAGCGCTGTGCAAGACGCCTTCAAGTACCAAATCACCCAGCTGGCATTTGCAGACAAGGTCATCCACCATTGCATGCTGCTTTGTTGACTGTCCTGTTTTGCCATACGCTGCCTTGCCCTGTCTCGCCCCATGCTGCCTTGCGCTGTCTTGTCTTGTCTTGTCTTGTCTTGTCTTGTCTTGTCTTGTCTTGTCTTGTCTGAATAGCCTTTGCCATGCTCTTGCGCCTTCTCCTGGCTCTGGCTGTGTGCAATGTATGTCGCAGTTTGAAAATGGCCTGACCAGAGTCATGCTAATCTAGTTTTCTGGCACCCTGTGTCACATCACCTCAAGTGAGGCTGTTCGCCATGTAACAAGCGGAAGTGCTGTTTGGGATACCCGGCATGTATGCAGGAGATCCAAAGGCCGACAGTGCTGGCAAGTGAAGTCAAGCGCCTGATCAGCCTGGTACATTGCGTCGCCCCTCTTATGGGGCTGCATGCCTCGGTCCTGGTGCGAGAAGCCCTAGTCAGCTGCGCCTGCACAGCCCCAGGCAGTGACAGGGCCCAGGCCTTCCAGCAAGATGCCCTGGGGCCAAGCAGGCCGCAGAGTCAGCAGGGCAGCAGAGCAGACAAGCAGCAGGATATGAAGCAAGAGGGGCAGCACCAGGCAGCCCCTCCAGTGCCTGTTGTCTCCTCTATTGCTGAGTGGTATATGACCACTGTGGTCAGGGATCACAGAAACATCGGTGTCTCCATCTCTAAGGCCAGGTATGTGAAAAGGTGGCAACACCACCATGACCAAAGCAGTAGTGCAGTACTTGCATGCATTTGTCTCTGCTGTTTCTGGTGTATTGCATGCAATCAGAGAAGCTGGTCTTTGAGGTCCATGTCACAGCATGTACGCTGCACATGTACTGCTGCATGCTTGAGTGTCAGTCACACTAGCATGCACCGGTGGAATGTGCAGTGATTGCCTGATCGATCTGCAGGAGGTCTTTTGTGAGCCTTGAAAGGCCTCTGGACATTGCTCTATATGCCAGCTATGAAGAGCTCAGGGCTGTTTGTCAGACATGGGGGCTATTTGGCGTACAAGAGCTGGCACTGCGGTCAAGAAGTTTGCTCGCAGAAGCTTTCAGCATCTTGGACAGTATCATGCGTATGCATATGCCATTGCTGCAAAGGCTGAAAGCAGAGTACCTGGTATGTGCCGTGTTACACACC
>JAABUO010004786.1_pt1 | contig 15924 bp, 12 predicted proteins | sample 5559291 | NCBI WGS metagenome assembly JAABUO01 (sample SAMN10711878, study PRJNA513372) | rock metagenome | isolation source: Antarctica rocks | place: Antarctica: Victoria Land, Finger Mt sud
TTATTTATTCGAATCTAACAGTTTAAGATTATACGATTAAAACAGCTTTTATGTTAATTACTCGATTAAGTTAATATTAAATAATTTTCGAAAAAATATGAATGAATAAAATTAATTTAATTATAAATATACGAATCGACTTTCTTCGATTTTCAGATACTACTTTTAGTCAGAAATTAATTATTCTATCATTAAATACTAAATTAACTACGAAATTAAAAAGCTTAACTTTTACTCATATACTGAAAAGGTTTATTACTTTCGCTGCTTTTTAAATTAATTAGTTAAAAAAGAAGTTAGTTAATTTAATCGAACGATTAAAACCGCTTAAGGCGGCTTTAATTAACGTTAAAATTTCTAAATCGACGTTAAGTTTAACGAACTTTAAATTAATGAATCAGTTCATTAAATTTACCTCTGCATTAAAGTAAAGCACTTAAATTAATCTTGATTAATTTTCATTTCTTTAATCGATTAAGATTAAGAAAACTATTAACATTAAAATAATAAAAGCAGCGACATATAAAATGTTAGTTAAGCGATTAAATGTTAAAATCTTTACTGTTATTATCTTAAAAATTAATTAATTAATAATTATAATTAAGAATAAATCTGAAGAAATAAATTTACATGAGCTCTCTTATATTAAAGTTCTCGAGCAAGTTAAAATTAAGCTTCTCTTTAAATATTACAATTATTTAAACGTGTTTAATTAAACGATAATAAATTAACTATCGTCTCATTGTTTTTACGATTACAAAATTAAGTTAATTAATAAGAAAACGCTCTCTCGAAGCAGATTATATTAAATGTTTAATTATAAGCTTTAAAAGATAAAGAAATATTTAATCGAACATTTAAACAAAGAATTCATTTCATTAAGCTTCGTTTCTTACGCCTCGTTCATTCTGTTCGCTAAAAAGAAAGATGAAAGTTTACGTTTCTGTATAAATTATAAAAAGCTTAATGCTTTAATTAAACGAGATCGCTATTCTTTATTATTAATAAACGAGACTTTCGTTCGTATACAAGAAAGTAAGTATTTAACTCGATTAAACATTATCGCTGCGTTTAATAAACTTCGCATGCATTTAAATAGCGAGAATTTAATTATCTTTATTACTTTCTTTAACTTTTATAAATATTACGTAATGTCATTTAAATTAATTAACGAATTAATCTTTTATTAACATTATATGAACGACGTACTGTTCGAATATTTGTATCAGTTTTATTAAATTTATTTAAATGACATTATTATTTACAATAAAACTTTAAAGAAACATAAGCGACATGTACGATTAGTCTTAAATAAATTACGAGAAGCTAATTTATAAATAAACATTAATAAATGCGAGTTTCATGTTTAAGAGATTATCTTTTTAAAACTTTTAATGTTAATTAAGAAACTTAAGATGAATTCACGAAAAGTACAAGTAATCGTTAATTAATTTACACTTAATAATCTTACTCAGATACAGTTCTTTATTAATTTCTGCAATTTCTATTAACGCTTTATTAATAACTCTTCGAAGATTATTCATTTAATGATTCGGCTTACTTAAAAGAATATCATATTTAAATGAAATGAGGCTTACTAAACTACATTCGATTACATAAAGAAACGTATGACTAAAATCTTTATACTTCGTTACTTTAATTAAACTCGCGATTTTATTCTAAAAACTGACTCATTTAATTACGTTAACGATGAAGTTTTGTTTTAATATAATGACGAAGAAATATTATATTTAATTACTTTTTATAATAAGAACATGTCTTTTACTAAATGTAACTACGAGATATTAGAGGCGACACGACTGAGGGAATTTGTATGTTTCCGTTCGCTTCGTACATAAGCGGCAGATCGGCGGATATTTAGTTAAGTCAGCGACGAGTTCGAATCTCGACAGAGTAAGCGAAAAAGTCGAAACTCAACAACGTAATCCCTTAGTCAAACCTGAAAATACATAGTTTGGTCAAGAATTAGTTGATTAAAAAAACATACGATCTTTACAAAATTGATTTACAGGCAAATAAGCGTAATACATGTATTGCTTTAACTACAGTAAGACAAGATACGATGAGCGAGTATTAAGTTCTAACGTTACTCAAACATTGTACATAAAAATATTAGTTTACATAGTCGCCATAACCTTAGGTTGCATGCGCTAAATGAATTAATAAAAATATAATTAGCTAAACTACGACTGAGTCGTAATATCAGAACTATGCGTTACGAATTGCATAAATAGAGCTATTAAATTTAATTAACAATAGATTTTTAAACACATTTTCATTAAAATATTAAAATAATGAATCGAATCTGAAAATTAACTCAAAATGAGCTGAATGAAACGTTTAAGAAACGAATACGGTTAAACACTTAACGCAATTAGTCAGAATTTTACACTTTATTAAAGAATGAATAAAAAGTATAACTGAGCTACAAGAATTATTAGAAATGATTAAATCATGAAAAACGAATAAATTAGTTATTCAAATCGATTAAACTAAAGAATTAATCATTAAAAATCATTACAGAATTTTAAACGAAAGTTATAATTTTAAAAACAAAACAGTTAATTTAATATTCTACACGAATGATTTAAAAATAAATAATAATGCGACGACAGCTTTAATATTAATTATTTTAAAAACTCAGATAATTAATTAATTATAACTAGCTACTAACTCAGTCGTTATCGATTAGAAAAGTTAAATACTAAATCATAACTGAAATTTAAATTAAATTAACATAGTTAATGTCGAAATCTTTGCAATAGAAAAAGTTACAATTTAAATATTAAAACTAGTTTAAAGGTTTAATATTAAAAAAACGATAACAATCTTCGTTAACAGTATTTTAGCATTAAAAGCTATTTCGAAAACTAGAAGTCAGACTTTACACGTACACGAAAACATCAGTTATGTAAAGAAACTAAATTATTTAATTAAACTGCACTGAATTTCTAGTCATCAGGATATTAGCGATAATGACTTAGTTAATAATTTAGCTAAAAAGAAACACAATCTAGCCAAAATTCAAAACACGTTAACGTCGTATGCTTTTATTAAAAAGGAAATTAATAAAAGCATTATGAACAACTGAACTGAGATGTAACAAAGCTTTAAACATTAAGTAAGATAAACATTATACTTAATTTATTACAGCGTCAGATAGTAAATTAATAAAATATTTATTAAATAAAACAGATAAATTAACGCTATCGATTATCATTCAGTTAAAAATAAGCTACGAATACTTTTAATCATATTTAAAAAATATATCGAACGAATATACAGATAAATGCATAAACAGATGCAATGAGATTCAGACATTTAAGCACTTATTAATTAAGTGTATTCATTATTGAAAGAAAATTAAAGAAATGAAAAAACATTTATTAATAATTAATATTACGATGTTATTCAATACGAAAAAGGAATTAGATTTATTAATTAAATATCTTAAATCTATTAAGATTAAAACGAGAAAGTAAATATTAGAACTAACAGAGAAAGAAGTCGAGAATACGAAAGAATAAGAAGAAATTAAGCAAGAAAATGATTAAAAAGTAAAACTTTTAACATTTTAATACATTACAAAATAATTAAACATAAAGTTTATTATTATACCTAGTTTTAAACTATTACTACAATCTTTACAAGATTAATTTACAGATAAATAAACGCAATACATGTTTTTAACGAAAGAAAAAAGAGTAAGATTTTGTTCTAACAAGTTTTAAATCGTTTTCAGAAAATTATATTTATTATATAATTATCATAATCTTAAATTGCATGCACTTAATGAATAAATAAATAAAAATAACATATACGACATAAATAACATATGCGACATAAACGATTAAAGCTAACTTTCGTTCAGCGATATATGAACGAACGCAAATTTTATTAATAAAAGCGAGATTCAGTTCAGTAATATATAAACGAACGCAGATTTTATTAACAAAAGCGAAACTCAGCTCAGCGAGATTAACTTAAATTTAAATTTTATTTAACTTTAAGCGACGAATGTTACTTAAGCTAAAATTTAAAATTTAGTTCACTTTACAAACTGTTAATGTTAAGCTCGAATTCGAGTTTAATTTAAAATTCTTAAAGTTTTATCTTTTAATATTAATTTTATTAATTAAAGTATTATAACGAAAGATAAAGATTAAAAAATTAATAAATATAAAACTTTATCGTAATTAAAAATAATTATTAACGAGATATTTTAAATGATAATAATTATAATAATTATTCTTTTACACGTTATTTTAATGTATACGCTTTAACGTAATAATTATTAACTTAAAGATTATTTATTTAAATATTTTAACTTTAACGATTAATTTTTAATTATAATATTAAACGATGTCGTTTTTTTTAACTTTTTAATTCTTTACTCGCGAAGTTTCTTTTCATTCATTTAATAATATTCGTTATTAACGTGTATAAAATAATTCTTAATCTTTTTTAAAGTTATTATTCAGCTTATTTAAAAAACTCAGACAGTACGAAAACGTAAAATAAGCTTATTTTTTGATTAATCATTAATTATCTTTTATTATAACTTAAATACGAGAATAAACATTTAAATTTCGAGTAAAATTTAGCGAACGATAAGATGTTTTATATGAAAAGTTTATATTATTCTTAATACGTGTTTTTATAATTAATATTTTTGTAATTTTTTAATAATTTTAATAATTCTAATAATATCTCGTTAATAATAACGTACAAATTATTTAATTTAAAATTCTTTCGCGCATATGTATATTTAATTTTTAATATTTTTCGTGTTTTTTAAAGTCGTTAATATACACTTCGTATAATTTCTTTTTGTTCGTTTAAATTACGAATAATATAAATAATAAGCTTTAGTTTAATGTTAAAATTATATAAATTAAGTTAATGTAAATATAATAATTAAAAAATTAAAGTTAAAAAGAAAAGAATTAATCTTTAAGAAACTATTTACTTATATATATTCTTAGCTCGAGCGCTAAATTATAAATGATTAGCTTAATTACATGATTTAACGTAAATTTAACTTAAATTTAGCTTAAATTTAGCTCAGATTTAGCTTAAATCTAGCTTAAATTTAGTTTAAATTTAAACTCGAATCGTAACATTACTTAATTAATAACATTTATTAATTATAATATTTAATTATAACATTAAGTTTAAATCGTAACAAATACATATACTTTTTTTATTACAGTAAGAAAAGATATAATAAACAAGTATTAAATTTAAACGTTACTTAAATATTATATATAAAATATTAGCTTGTATAATCATTGTAATCTTAAATTGCATGCGCTTAATGAATTAAAAAAAAAGTGTTTACTTATTAAATCTTAAAAATTAATTTCATTACAATTATGCATAATTATTTTTCTGTATATATTATTATTATATACGTAATTTAGTTAAATATGTAGAAAGAAAGATTAAGTACACGCCTTTATTATTATAATTTAAGGTATATACTTTTAAATTAAATATAAACATGTAAAGATGTTATTACATCGAATCAGTCATTTTCAGTTATTTCCTTTGCATGCATAGCCTGCACATGATCGTAAGCCAAAACCTGATAGTCGCTCGTATTGTAGCAGATTGCAAAGTTGTCCACGGGGTTAGTGCCGCTGGGTAGATGCGTCGCAAATTGCCAGATCGAGTCCATGGTGATCCTTGTGTTCTGTACAATGGTGTCTTGCCACGGCTTGGTCAAAGCAATGTGTGTTGAAGCATCAGGGGAGCCGTATTCCTCGACCACGACGGGTTTGCCTAGTGATTCACCGATGGCGTCGTGTTGCTGAATCCATTCAGAGCCCCAGGTGTAGTTGTAACCCCAGCTGTTAGGGTAAAGATGCAGAGTTCCGTAGTCGAGGGTTTTAATAGCAAGGTTGGCCGCGAAGTCTACGCCTTCATAACCCGAATAAGCGTAGGAGCCATCACCTGAGGGAGGAGCAAGCCACCCTTCATCTCCCAGCGCGACCTATAGAAATTTCATAATGAGTATTCATATACGAAGACAAAATGCAAGGAGCCGTTGACAATGTTCATAAAGAATTCGCAAACGTATTCGTAAACTTGCCGAAAGACAACATCTTGAAGATCTCAACTATGTCTAAATCCTGAATGTTTGACTGAAAGAAAATGCTTACCAGGTGATCTGGATCCAAAGACTTGATGTATGCGCTAGTGTCAGAGGCCCAGTTGGTGATGACTGAAGTTTTGCACCCGCTGCAGCGAGGCTCATTGCAAAGTTCCCATGCGAATATGGCAGGACTGGACTTATAGCGATTCACAATGAATTCGATATAGGCTTTGTAGGCTGCCTGAGATTTTGAGTCTGTGTAGAAGGAGGTTGCCGAGCCACCGAAGGCGTTGGTGTAGGTGTTTATACCACCAAGGTCGTTCCAATTGTTGAGGAGCGGAAGAACAAATTTGATGTTGTGTTTTTCGGCTTGGGAGACGGCGTAGTCGAGGCGGGGTATGCCTAAGAGAGAGTCCATTGGGATAAGAAGAGATAAGGAGCCCGAGGAAATGGGAATTACCAGTTGCAGGGTCCATGTTGAAGTATTGGCCAGAGGAGTTTAGGGTTTGGTAATAGACGCCTTGCGCAGTTGAGGCGTCATTGGTACTTCCAAAGCCCCAAACACGGACTACGTCATACCCAGTCTACACCATGGTTAGCCGGTTACGCAGACTGAGATGTATCGGCCTGCGGTACCTGAGCCATCTCAGATATTGTAGCATCGACATCAGCATTGGAAGAGAGATGTCCGAGCCACCAAGCATTAGTTCCTACGAGTCTGTGAGCATACACAAGCATGAGGGTTACATGCTGCTGGAAGACTTCCGTACCAACGAGATAATGAGTTTTGCCATTGATATGAAACAAACGGCCATCGGTAGAAGGAACGTTGATGTTGCTTTTTTTTGAGGTGGAAGGTAGGGCTAAGCTTGAAGTACACAAAGTACTTAGAAGAGAAAGGCCAAAGGTGAGTTGGTTGATAGACTTCATAATGAACAATAGTAGAGAAACTAATAAAATACTTCTAGCACGACCAGAACGTTCAACGCTATTGAAAGCTGCGAAAGAAGAGCAAATATGGCTCTTATATACATAATCTTTGGCCGGGGCACTCAAGGGCCCGGCACGGCAAGGCAGGCGTCTCGTTGACACACTCAGGAGAGAATGGACGAGATTGTTGAATCGAAGGTATGCACCGGTCGATCAGCCGTAAGACAGGCTTGGCAGATATGGCTGAAATGTAGAGTACAGTCCTAGTATACTTCATAGAACATGACAATAAAGGAAAGAGCTTTAAGGATAGAAAACGATTGGAAGATCTAATAGTACATTAGATATTGATAGAATGTGTGCTGCAACAGTTTCATGCACAAACATCCAGCACGGAGGATGATGAGGAGCCGAATGTTCATCCCGCATTCGAGACCGGAGCATTCACTATCTACCTACTTAAGTTGGTGGGAGTCCGAAAAACCTCCGAAAAGCCTGGGGGTTCAGGTTCCCGTTTCGTCGATCCTTGTGATGGGAGTCCAAAAACCACAAGAGGAGGGCGGAGTGAGTGGCTCCGGTTGAGTTTTGGGAATGGTTACTCGGATTAACCCCTTACCGGAACAAACCCCTTACCGGAACACGCTAGTAAGCGCTAGTATTGAATTTTATCTAAGTTTACACAATTCATCTTCTTCATCATCTACAATGACGATAACGTCATGAGTTTATATAACATAGACAAGAGAATGAATCTAGCTGTTATTACTTATCATAATAACGACGAATTAAAGCTTTTCACTATAAGTGTTCCGCTGAGGGATTTGTGGTTAAATCGCCCTTCGAACGGATTCTTTAGTCCCGCGTCCGAAATAAGCGGGCGTCTACCACATGTAATTGCTTTCAACGTACTACCGGGTAAACCATACTCAGACAATCTGAACCCCTTTCAGCCACTTTGTTGCGATTCGAGTGACATGAGTCTGACATAGTACTAATAATAATGATCATGATTTTAATGATATTAATGAGGGGCTTGACAATCATCCCGCTGTGCCAGCTTATATTCTCATGCTCCACTTCAACAGGAACGTAATACGGAGTACATTGGCTACGGATGTGAACATATGTGTGTATTTATGTTAATGTACTGCCAACTCAAGTCAGTCTATGTTCTGCAGAATGTAGCTGTGAGAATTGAGAGACCATCATCCGTGTTTACTCTTGATTGAACTTGAAATTTATGGCTTGCTTGCAGTGTGCTACAAACGCATCACGTCGGCCCACTCGTACAGTAATCTAGCTAAAGACGTAGAATTTGCGCTGTCTCCAAGAAGGATGCGAACGCCTTTGTACTTGTAGACCCGGTTGGTATCCCATTGCCGCTGACATATGCATCATTCCCCACGCATTCAACCATTTTCGGTAAGTTATGATGGCGTCAAGGTCTGAGCTTGTCGTTCGGGAAGTGCCTAATTGCACTACAAATATGTGTCCACACGATGTCATGCAGGGATAGCTTCCTTGGACGGACTGGGAACCGCGTCCAAAGGAGCGGCGTGGAGCGCAGGCTTCGATTTCTTACCCATTGAGCCGTTCCTTCTCGTCTCCATAGCATCAACTACCCAGTTTGCAACCTCTATGTCAACGACTCCCTCGGTAGCAGAAGTTACATCCGCAACTTCATTGGCTTGGTCTTCATCAGCTTCGGTGATGGCCGGTGGTTTCAACAGCGGTGCTAGCCAGGCGTGGCGTAATAGCATTGCATATGTTGGGCGAAGCTTGGGGATCTTGTTCAAGCAGGCCCGCACAAAATCTCTGGCCGCGTACGAAAACCCCTCTACAGGGAGATCAGGCGGATCACCGTCGACAATAGCCTAAACTTGTTAAAGAAGAACCCGAAGACGGTTAGTCAAAAAGAAAACTTACACTCAGCTGGCTGAAGATATTGTTGTAAGTTTCAGGCGGATACGGGTACTGGCCCATGGCACACTCGATGACCGTCAATCCTAAACTCCAGATATCACTTTGTACGCTGTAGGTGCCCCCGCCAGGATTCGCGCCAGCTTGTGCGACTCCTCCGCTTGAGATTCGCTCTGGCGCCATGTAACTCTGGCAGCCAATATTCGTTTTCGCAATACTTGCGACAAGATTGCCACTGACACCAAAATCACATATCTTCACCTGACCTTTACGGTTAACGAGGATGTTGGTGGGCTTGACATCGCGGTGGATGATGTTGTGGTCGTCTTTCAATGCTTTTAGACCCATCACAGTCGATACTGTAATCTTGCGAAGGACACCTTCAGGAATACCATCCCCATACAATTTGTCAATAGAGCCACCGTCCATGTATTCCATACATATGTACACTGCTCCTTCTTGGAAGAAGGCCCCATAAAAGTCGATGATGAAGGGTGAAATACATCGGTGAAGGATGTCGAGTTCCATGATGATAGCTGCGAATTTGGCTTCGTCCAGTTCTAGTCGGATCTCTTTCATAGCCATCACGATGCCGGTCGTACTACCCGGTTGAGGAGCGGACGGAGTTGTACTGCTGTCAAGAGTGACCGTGTCTACGGGGTTTTCACTGAGTCTCGCCGATACTGCCATTGATGGTGGAGGCTTATTGCCGCTCAGACCAAGCCCAGGCCGCCGTATCTGCGGTCTACTGTGTCGAACTCTGTAGACCGTTCCGTAATTACCCTTCCCTAGCTCTTCAAGGTTGTCTACTTCGTCTAGGGATATACTGAAACTGGAGCCACTTGAGAAATCTATACCCTTCCCATGTATAGTAGCTTTCCCTTTGAATTTCAACGTTCCAGTCTTTGTATCGACGAACTCAGAGTATTTGGTGAATAGCGAGTCTTGGCCTCCACTAGCGGTTTGACCAATGGCACCTCCTTTACTCTCCCCATTTGCACCTTGAGATTCTCCAAGAGCGGCTCCTGAACCGCCTGGAGGAGGCAATGGAGATTGAGGGCCTGAGACATCTGATAATTTCATACCCCTGTTGAGACCTCGCTTCGCCGCTAGCGACATCTTGGGATTTGATTTAATACTGGGCACAACTGGTGCTGAAATATGACTTGGCGCATGCGGTCTTCCTCCTGGGGGAAGATGGAAGCCTCCCGCTCCGCCCACAAGTGGTCCTCCTGGGCTTATGACACCTGGCGCGGCTAAGCTGCCGCCCACAGCCCCGCTCGGAACAGGACCAGCTATAGAGGGAACATGACCAGTAGACGTGGAATGCATTGGAGGATTCGGAGGTATTCGAAGATTCTGCGGTGGGGGTCTCGATAAATGAAATGCCTTCATTTTAGCTTGCATGTCTTGAGGAAGGGAACCAGCCCTCGCGCTAGTTAAAGATGATGGTGGAGGCCCTGGTCTTCGAGCGGCATTGAGAGTTCCTAGAGGAGTAGAGGAAGCAGTCATAGCCGCTGAACGGGGGTCGGCGTTGGTGCGGAAGGAGGGAAGACGCGGCATTTGAGGATTAGGTAGTAGCTGGGCAAAGTCCTCGACGTTAGTACCTGATATGGTTGAGGAAGAGGAGGTGGAGTCTGCGGACGGGGCTTGCTCCGGTGGTAAAGGTTCGCTTGGTGGTGAGCTCATGATTGCGACGAAAGGGCAAGGAGTGAGGGTCGAAGTTGTGAGAGGCAAGATACAAAAAGAGATAAGAATGTCCGGATCTGCGGTAAGACTCAGAGCATTTCTAAACAGTGCTGAAATTTCTAAATTATGTCAAGCGTGGGGAAAACTCTGGCTGTCAAGTTATCAAGTTATCAGGATTGTCTAGGTTTAGGGTGGTCGAGAACTGAACTGTGGCTGATGTTTCAGCAAAAAAACATGGTAATACCTTACTTAGGGTCATAGGTAATCTTCACTACACCAGTACCTAGTAATCCTTTCATTACGTACCTTACACTCGGTAGATAGTTCGGCACTAATGCAAGCCTTTATGAAATTTTACCGTATATAATACGATAACCTTCAACCACTCATTAGACTCGATCCAAAGTAGTGACATACCTTAGGTATGCGAAGTATAAGTAGTCAGGGACGATTGTTTGAAATTCCAATCTTTACTAAAGCGAAACTTACATGTATTGAGACTGTATCGCATCTGACTACACTATATTGGTCTTAGCCGCGCGGCTCGGTGAAGTGTGGACATTACGAATTCTCATTTTAAAGTTATCGATCTTACTTTATTATTGTCAACTGATTCCCGTCACTCTTGTTCGTATCAGGGACCTATGAATTATTGCTCTCTATCCTACCAAGGTCCTTGGGGCTTGATCGATCATCGAAGTCAATTGCCCCGTCATTTACTGTGACATCCCCCGTACTCTTACTGAGGCAAACGACCCTCCAGCCCATGGGAGACCCTTAGCTCCGTGCCCGCGATCTGGATTAGCTCACTCTCATCACCGTCCAAGTTATTGCATCAGGCGGTTGCTATTCTGGGTGAACGGGAGGGTGGCTAGCATCTGGCTTGGGGCTCAGACAAATGAGAAAAGTATATATCGACATCAGATTTGCACCCGTAGGCGAAGCCCCAGCCTCCGGCCAAACCACACAACTCTAAAATACCACCTACCACCAACTCACGTCTCTTCCAAACGCTCGTCCTATCATGCCTCTCGCCAATCCCGCTGCCACGGGCTCCGTTTCACATCTCTCAAACCTGCTGACAACAATGGGAAAGGAAAAACTACCGCCACACTCTTCACATCCGGCATTCGGCCACCTTACATTGCTCGTCTTTGAGGCCGTTCTGGAGGTAGTATGTGTTAGCTTGCCAGGCTATATAGTGGCAAGGCAGGGCATGTTCAATGCAGAAATGCAAAAGTTTGCCGCCAATTTAAACGTTATGCTCTTTACCCCATGCCTAAGTACACCGTTTTCCTAGTTTATTTTACGTTGTTCAATGCTGACGTAAGTTCAGTCTTCACCAAACTGGCTTCTCAGCTGAAGGCTGATACGATCCGAGAGCTTGCATTGATTCCCATTATTTTCCTACTACAGACTTGTGTGGCCTACCTTTGTTCTATCGCTGTGTCAAAGCTTTTTCGGTTCCAGAAAAGACCTCGTAATTTTGTCATAGCTATGGGGGTAAGCTCATACCTTACGTTGTTTCGCTCTGAAACTGGTCAGGGCGGCTAAGGTTGCTCAGGTTTTCGGCAATTCTAATTCTCTACCGATTTCCCTGGTACTGTCTCTTTCACAGACTATTAAAGGGCTTCACTGGGAAAAAATTCCTAACGATAACGATGATGAAGTCGCCGCACGGGGTATCCTCTACCTCCTGATCTTTCAACAACTCGGCCAGCTACTCAGATGGAGCTGGGGATATAATGTATTATTAGCACCTCCCGAGCAATCTGAAGCAGAACGAAACAATGGACTTGAAAGAGGCCAAGGCCGCTATACTGATGAACCCGACGGCGAACATGGGCGTTACCTGGACGATGCTTCTCTTAATGATGAGGAAGACCCGCAGGATGTCAGCAACGGTTCGAGTGAGACCAACGTTGAGGACAGAACTGCCTTGAAGAAGAGTTTAGGTGGCTCTCAATCCGAGCAATTCTATGTATCTGGAGAGCACACACCTGTGATGCACCAACAGCATACTTCTTCCGTCTCCTCTAAAGCATCATCAAAAGCTGGGTTTACCAATCCTAGACCAGCCCCGGGACTCTTCCCCACGCCAGCCTACGGTAATATATTACCATCTGAACATGATCATCAAATATCAGCTTCATGCCGCGATGAGCACGTGCCCGACGGCCCATGGGGCGTATTAGTCCGGTGTAAGCTCTCCGTAAAGCGCCTAGTTCGTGTCGTGTTCCATTACATTTCAGGCTATTTGATCTCGGCGTTTGAAGCCTTACCAAGGCCCGTACGTAAAGGGCTATCAAGAAGCTACACCATCATTACAAAGTTACTTCTTGGCTTGTGGGGTTTCATGAACCCGCCTTTGTGGGCTATGTTAGCTGCTATCGTTGTCGCTTCGATACCCTCTCTTCAGAGCTTGTTCTTCAGTGAAGGTACATTTATAAAGAACTCAATCACCAGCGCAGTAAGCCAGAGCGCAGGCGTCGCTGTTCCGCTGATTCTCGTCGTGCTTGGGGCAAACTTGGCGAGAAATACTCTTCCCAAAGATCCCAACGGCCTGGAAGAAGATCGCAAAGAGGAAACAAGATTGCTGATTGCCGCGCTAGTGAGCAGGATGCTGCTCCCAACGCTCATCATGACTCCAATACTAGCCCTAACAGCGAAATACACACCAATCAGCATCCTTGAAGACCCGATCTTTGTTATCGTCTGCTTTTTGCTCACAGGGGCGCCAAGTGCACTGCAATTGGCTCAAATTTGCCAGATCAATAATGTGTATATGGGAACGATAACGAGGCTTTTGTTCCAGAGCTACGTGGTCTGGTTTGTTAACCCGTGTCATGGCAGAGTTCGTGCAATCGCTGACATCTTTAGGATTCTTCCCTCGACACTCGTTCTTGTTATGCTGGCTTTAGAAGTTGTTGAGTGGGCAGGGGCGTAACCAGCACCAGCACTACTCATGTGTGCTTGAAAAGGTTCCTCCCTAATCCTAGTTCTTATGGCAGATGTCCTCCTCTAATCATGGTCTGGTGTTGCATGGAAATCAGTAGGGTTGCTAAGCATGGCCAAAAGCACATGAGCGCAAAGGCTGTATTATTCAGGAGTAAATCTGGCACTTTTGGAAGAGCAATGGAGCTTAATTCTAGGGGCGAAGGGCCAATTACTAGAACTGGCCATCCATAGTACCGTAGAGAATGACATTCAAATATTGTTTTACAGACCCTCCACCATACTTTCATCCCAATATCGAAGCTCCCAGGCCTACTTCCATCAACCAAGAGAAGGACGTTCAAGCGACCTTACCAGCCAGTATCGACTCGTACTTCAAATATATTGAATCGGACCAACAAGCCAACGCATCCGCTCCGTCCACGATCCACAGTCCATCGCTACCCGCCTCCATACAGTCCTCACTCCTGAACGTTGGCATGCGCGTGCGAAAATCAGTATTCGAGGGATACAATATGAAACTCTCGTCCGGTTCCGCGGATTCCTACAACCAATCTAGCCCAAGAACTCAATCTCCACGCCATGGCTATAGCGGATTGGTACCCTACTGCGGAATCCTCGAGGTCGGCGCTCACGAAATACAACCTGTGCCCGATGAGGTAGATGTTCCCTCGTTACACTTCGATGACGAATGGATCTGCCCGTCCAGTCAAGAGTCGCATGTCACCGATGCAGTACCTTCGAATGTCTTCACCCCTTTATATGCCAACAACTAACGTCGTCGGTCAGAAGACCGAGAGGACGCAAGTGCCGATTTCTCATCACTATCTCCGCGCTCCGGATATCCAATTAGCCATACCAAGATGCCAAAACTGAATGCTCTGCGTGTGATTGCAAACCCGAAGACTCGGAGAATGATGCAAGATAAAACCCTCCATAGTCAGACGGAGGAAAACATCGCAATGACAAATGCCGGTGAATTTGAAGAAGCGGACTTTTTCCGGGCTGAGGAATGGGCGACTCCCGAGATGGAATTATGACCCGTCATGGACGTAAAGACTCTCGCTGATTGGACCACTGGTCTGATCTCCTCATTGCGGATGAGACGCCGAGGGCTGGAGGTGATCATCCCAGATGCATTGTGCGCTCTAATCTCAGAGCCGCTTTTAAATCACCCTTGGTTGAATTCTGCTACCGGATTGCGGCCCTCCAAGTGTATAGCATCCGACGAAGTCGGATTTGACCAACTCCATCCGGGTTTCACCTTCACGCTTCCAGTATATCCATGACCAGTATGCTTTCGATGAAAGTAATATAAGATAAATTTCAATAGGCCATGGAAGGAGCTCTTCTACTAAAGGGACAAGACTCGGATGGCTATTCTATTCCCAGCCACGAAGGGTTGAACCATGTATGGTCTGCGTCCATCGGAGGTTGCGTTTCGGTTGCTGTAGTTGGCGATTGCCGTCAACTAAATCCTCATTTACAATAGCCGTGAAGGCAGTCTTCCAAACGGAAAATGGAGTATGAGCCTGATGCTGGATGTAATCTAGGAAGGTGTGCAAAGGTGATACGGAAAGGGTTTTGTCTCGCCCCTCAAACCTTGCAGACGCCGTCAGGCGCTGCAACGGATGAGCGTGATGAAGTGCTGAGGGGAACGATGGTACTACGACGACTGTGCTGATGGTTCTATGAGAGTCCGAATATCTTTTCGTGGTTTTGCGGGAGGTATGGAGGTTGACGTTGTTGACTAACTTGAGAAGATGCGTGGATTTGTCATGGTGTATAATACAACTTTACCTGGCAGACGCTGCTTTGCACGCACTAAATACACGATTTTACCTCTGATCCCAATTCTCCCATCAAGTACTCCTTACGTCCACTCACCACCCCCCTCCTTCGCGTCACCCTTTCGTCCTTCAAACCTAGTAATATCTTCGACAGCGCTCCGTAAGTATCCTCCGTAGTTCGACAATAGCCAGTCTTACCGCCGGAGAACCGCAGCGTGTATCGAACTATAATTTGCATGTTCAAAGCCACCCACAATTCTCACAGCCATGCAACAGCCTCTAATTCAACATATCATCCAGCTTCTCCCCTAGCACCTCTTCAATCCTCGCCACCCATGTGTGAACCTCCGCTTCCACACTCTCATCATCGTCTTCCAAGCTTTCAGCAATGACCGGTAGCATTTCCGGCAACATGCCCAACCATTCTTCCCCGAGCTTGTCCGTTATGGCTCTCTCACACCTCACTGCAACTAGCCTTACAGCTGCGCTATCGTTGCGCATGTGGTTAAGTATTTTGGTGTT
>JAABUO010004789.1_pt1 | contig 15919 bp, 23 predicted proteins | sample 5559291 | NCBI WGS metagenome assembly JAABUO01 (sample SAMN10711878, study PRJNA513372) | rock metagenome | isolation source: Antarctica rocks | place: Antarctica: Victoria Land, Finger Mt sud
TTCGGGATTGTAATGTAGCTTCGTCGCTAACGTGTGTGTGTTCGCGGCAGATGTGCGTGGCTGTCGGGTAGTGTTCGTAATGGTGTGTTCGGTCAGTAAGTGATCGCTCACTGCCCGCTGTGACCCCTTGCAGCACGCTATCCCTATCAGGGATGCATTGCTGAAGTGGCGCAGGAGTGGCATATGCAAATGCTATGCAAGTTTGTAGAGCAAGGAGCGAGATCACACCGGTTTTGAGTCCAGCATGGCAGCCCCTACCTGTAAAAGCGGCGCCTAACTGGTTCTCTCTGTCCATTGTTGTCCCTCTGTTGCTTGTCTCTGTTCACACGTTAGTACGACCTTTCTAACACTACAGCCAAGAACTTGAAGCCTGAAATTACAGTAAATACAGTGTCAGCCTGTTTCAGACACATACATGAACATAATGTTTGCCAACTTGTGGCAGACTGCTGCCCTTTCAGTGGAGGGTGCCTTGAATTTGAACAGAAACATGCAGCGCTCCATCTACTTAGGAGCAGAGGAGAGAACATTTTGTCTATCGGGTATATTGCATACACACCTTCATTCTGTCAGCACTGTTATCAAACAACTGCATTGTCAAATGAACTCTGAAGTGCAGCGCCAGTGTCAAAAAAGTGACTGTGGTTATTCTTGGCTGATGGTGAGCTGATTTTTACGAGTGATGCATGCAGGCGGTGTTCAACATGTGAGAAGGATATGATGGGGGTTTGGGCCACAGATTCTCAAGGTAGTGTTGTTGGGACAAAATACTATACAAGAAAATTGCAGCATGTCTTGTCGTACATGCAGCAATCCTTGTTGGATGGTCACGTGTCATCCAGGTAAAAACGTACGCTCTTAGCCTCAGAAGGGAAGAAAGGTTCATACATCCAGTTGGCTATCCCCTTCATTACTGCTGTCCCGCAAGAACTGCTCCATGAGTCCCTTGTCAAACCCCGGTGACTCCCAACCAGCCTCAGGCACTTGCAAGTATCCTTCTGTGACCCAGCCCTTTATTTCTGCATTCTCAATGGCAAGTTGTGCATGAAGAGCACAGAGACGTCGTGCTGGGCGTGCCAGCGCCGGAAAGCGCATGAAGGTGTTGCTGATCTCACACCACCTACGACCTTTCCCCTGACTCCCATCAATGTATTGTTGTGTACCTTGCAAAAATTCCGGGTTCAAAACTTGAATCTGCATTAGCAAGTCAGGTTTACCAATGCTTTAGTCACAAAATAATACAAGAGACGCAAGGTACCTCACCTTGTAATGATCTGGACCTTCAGGAATGATTGTCCAATCCCATTTGTCAAATGTATTTTCAAGCTGTTTGCGCATGATAATGATGTTGCTAGAGTCAAACATTGTTTTGTTCATTGCCTTCTGCAGCATCAGAGGAAACGTTGCAATGTATTGCACCATCCTTGGCTTGCTCACTTGATTGCCTGTTTCATGAAACAATGAGCATGAACGTACATACTAACATCAACTTGCCTTCACTTACCAGCAACCCTGCACCCCATTCTTGCCGATATATGTGGCCAGCTTTCAAGTCCTCCTTTACACATATGTCACCTGTAATCATGCATGTGAGATGGCTGCTTTGGCTGGATCCAACACCATAGTAATAGTCAATGGCTGTCTCGTGATACTTGAGTTTGCGCTTGGTGCTGACTGATGAAGATGTGGGTCTGAGTTGGGATTTCAGTATGATCCTCATCATCTTCCGCTGTTGAGCTCCTTCTTCTCGCTGTTGCGCTCCTTCTTCTCGCTGGTATGCTGCCAAGGTGCGAACTTCGCTGCGCAAGTCATCTACTTGGGCTGCAACATGCACACCATGGGGGCCGCCCAACTCATGTCTGTTGGAACAGTCATGGGGACTGATTATATGCCTAAAATGGATGCCATGCTGTTTCATCATCACAAGTTCCACACTACATGGTCATGCTGAAACAAGCCTTTTGCCAAAAGACTTACTTTGCAGAAATATAGGGAGGACTTGGGACATGGATGCGTACCTGAAGAGGCCATTGATGGCAAAATTGCATTGAGGACAGGGTTCAGTAACCAGCCGCCGAGCATTGCTGGGATCCCATACGTAGCGCCTTGAATCAACAACCAAGGACAAGATTAGAGATTCTAGGTGGGTGTGCACCAAATTTGAACAACAAATGGAGTGTCACTTGATAGTGCTATCAAGCTGAGCATCCTCTGAAGTTGACAGGCCTAAACTTGGGCCTAAACTTATGTTTTGACAGCGCAATCAGCAAGATTCTGCTTCACAATGAGGGGCCACAGTGTGGGAAGTGAGTCCCTTCCAGATGTGCACTAACACTTCTATGTGAGTTCTGACGTGGTAAACAGTGCTGACCTCCTGGTCGGACAACCATGAGCTTGTTCTTCTCTTCACGCAATACGACCCTTTCCCTATCCAGCTGCACCAGCCGGTCACGCAGGAATTTTAACTTGTCCCCATCTCCAGCCTCCTCTGCTGCTGCAAGTGAAGTCTCCATCTCCGAGACCTTTTCAAGGACAGCTTCGATCTGCTGCTGCACCTCTTGCAGATGATCACGCCTTGCCATCCTGCAGCAGGACATTCGTCATATTCCACATATAGGGACAAGACTGAGGCAACGCCAAGCTGACAACAGCAGCGAGTTCACCGTAGCAGGCCTGAAGCTGCAATACACAGTCAGGATTTGTGGCAGGATCGCAGGCTGCGGCACCTAGCAGCCGAAGTCAATGTGATCCTGGAATACCCTTGTCAGAACGGAAAGTGTCTGGACCTGACACTGGAAGGGAGCGTGGCCCGGCTCCAAGTGTTCTGCCTCCGCTAAAACGTTCAGACGCTGCCCCGCTTGCTCCAGTACGAGCCTACTTTTTTTCACAGTGAGATGCTGAGGTGTACCACACGAAAGGCCACGACGAGAACAAGTCCGCTTGTGGTTCGCTGAGGCTCGAGCCTATGGTGACTGTCTTTCTTCGCCCCGCTTACTAGGGGCAACTGGAGGGCATATGCTGGTCAATTTGGTCAAAACCCTGAGCCCTCATGTCGCCAGAACACTAAATTCACATCGAGGCATGTCTAACCAGCCAGCTAGACTGGTCACATGTGCCAGGGTGTACCACGACCCCTTAGACCCAACCATGGTTTTGTCTGCCCTATCGTCCGCATACTGCCCAACATGTTCCGCCCGCTTGACACAACATTCAATTTTCTGTCTACATGTCACAACTAAGACAAGAGCATAAGGATCAGGCGGCCCTTCATGTCAATAATGAGTCTATGTAGCGGATCCGTAGGATCTGCCATCACAACAAACAACGAGGCAGAGTAACAACAAGCTCTGCCTAGCAACTGTAAAAGAGAACACCTCAAGGCATGCACATTTGTCAAGACAGGAACAAACCCCAATACCCCAAGACAAGAACAAACCCCAATAGTAAACGCACAATATGAAGTGTTCCCAAGCCGCACAGGACGTGATACTTGCAAGTAGCAAATTGCGCAGTGCAGTTTGATGCAAAGTCTGTGCAGAAGCCTGGCATGCATTGGAGTACAGGGAGTGTATGCTGATCAGCTTCATGAAGTGCCTTATGATGACATAGCATGCAGTGCATATGCAGAGCATATGAGGCGGCATGCATCGCGATGTGCATGCGCAGTTTTCTTGATATATCGGATCTCAGATACACGTTCCCGACTGCAAGGCTTGCAAATGTCCAGTCCATTTGGATTTTTAGTGAGACACATGTCATGGCAAGCTTTGCTTTTGCAAGTCTGGACAAATCCGTCTTGTCCATATAATGAAGTATGTGCCTAGGACTCAAAACCATTGTGACAACCTGTACACATGTGTTCACGGTGAAGACTCGCTTGTTTATCATTACCGAGACGGCCATAAGGGCCGCTTTAATAAGCAAGATCCAAGATGCAGCAGGCAAACAAACCTGTATATGTGGTTCATAGCAGTCATGTGCATTCATCGAATGTTGTTTAAAAGACATTTGCAACCAGACCCTGGACTTGTCAGTGTCATGCACAGCTCTAAGATGTACAGAAAGAGGGCAGGCTGTTGATCAAATAATGATTCCAGTCGTCCAATGTGTTTTTTGTTTAACGAGCATGATACATCTGGTTGATCCACAGCAAGCTTGCCCTTTGTGTATAACAGCAAGTTGTGCATGAGAAACTGCACTCTTCTCAATTGGGGCAGCTGGGTCATGCATGCACAAAAGCGTGTCAGCTGTCCATGACCCAGACAAAATACACCTGACCTGAATCTGAACTCTTCAGCCTCAATAATCAGGTCTAAGACCTGCAAGACTTGCAAGGCATGCAACCCCCAATCCAAATCTAAAGTCATGACTGACTCTTTAGGGGCACGAATTTGCAAGGTCCTAAGCTGACTAAGCTGTCAAGCAGTTGCTGATGACAATGCCGTCATCACCATCATGATCATATTCCAAGGACAGCTGTTGAAGATTGACAACGTTGCAAACCCAATCCATTGGGCTTTGACAGGCATCCTCAACCACCATGAACAGGCTTGTCAACTGACTAACAAGCATCTTTATGCAGAAGATTTTCATCTATATGATTTCATCAAAGCGCATGGTGCTTCATGCCCTAGGTCGACTGCACGACCGTAGCACCTGCTTGGTCCTTTGTGACCTGCAGGACACATTGACCCACAGCTAGGCATGATGCTTGAAACAGCTGTGCATTCCCACATGTACAGCATACTGCTTTATGTCTTAATATGCCACTGCACCTCCTTGTTTGGTTGCTACAAACTTATGGTCGGCACTGATTCAGAATTGGGATGATACTGCAGTCCCAATAGGCACCAAACTGATATTGCTGTTGATGATTGCTGCCTGGATCTCACCTAGTTTCTGTAGTACACACTCAGCAGCATGTAGCACATGGTACAAACATGCATGGCATAGTACTCAGTGCATGATGCTGAAAATAGGGACGAGAAAATGGATTACTAATGCGTGAACAGATAAGCCAAATGGGCGGGTTTATGGACATGTTACTGAATATAGGGGCTGCCAATGAGGAACACCTGTATGATAGAGCTGCAAATCTGCTGAAAAGCTAGATTGTGAGTCACACACAACACTTGACATCCCTCGTCTTGAGCCAAGATCTCCTGCAATTAACACCCAGCATTGTCTGTTGTTCTCATTGCAGATGCATCATGGGGTGTCCTTTCTAACGTGCATGCTGACAGCAACCTCGGCTGAAGTTGTTAAATTCAGAGTAAGCTGAATTCACAGCAGGTCGTCAGCTGTATGTTGTCCAAAATTCAACATCATTAAGCAGACAAGTGGCAAAAAGCTGTTCCTGATCCGTAGTCATTCAGTCAGAAACATCATTCTGCACCTTGATCAGTGTGGCCACCAAAGTTTGGTTGTTCTCGTCAAGGGCAGTACACCCAAACGTAGCTGTTGGTGCTGCATACACTGTATACCATAGCATGTCATGAGGCTAATGTGTGACATCAAACAAGCATGATTAGCATCAGGGTTGCTAATCAAATGTGAATCACACAAACAGTCATGTTTGGAAGGGCACAGGGACTTGCCTCATCCATCAGGAACAGAGAGCTCTTGGCACCTGTTGTTGCTGCCTGCAGACCATCAGCAAGCCTCACTTAGCTAGCCTGTGTATCTTTGAGCATGCCTTGTAGCATTCGACATCACTAGCCAGGGGAAGAATGCGTGCAAGTGAGTGCATAGGTATTTTGAATTACATTAGTACATCAACAACAGACATAGCCATTGATAGCTTGTGCACTACTGCCGCACTTTGCCTAGGCCAATGTATCTTGTTTACAAGGCTGAATTCTGCTTGACAGATGAAACACAACCTGCATGCAGTTGTACACAGCAGATTCTGAAGGTTGTATGAGACTTACTGCAAGTATGAGTGCCAGGGAGACCAGGGTACGCTCACCCCCTGACAGCAGGCCCAGATCAGATTGCCAGTCCTGGTTGTCAGAGCTGGAGAATCTGAACATGAACTGCAGTCCTTCATGCACTTCTTTTGCCACCCTTGCAACCCTTACTAAGTTACCTCCTGATTAAAAAACAGACAGGCTACCAGGTATGGACACATTCTTGTTGGCAGTCACCAATCTCACTATTATGCAAAAAAAGGTCCTGGTCAGGTGGGCATCTCATGGGTGCAGGACATGCCTACAGCTTTGGGTAAGCCATCTCGAGTGCAGCTTTTGACCTGAGTCTATTGTTATGAGGACAGACCATTGCTGCATAGTCAAAACGGGGGCCATTGCCTAAAGATGGATAACATATGGCTTGTCTGCTTCCCACACACGGTCAACACAAGAAAAAGTTCACAACAATAAAATCAGCGTTGTTTGGGTTGAGAGCAAGTTCACTGCGCAAAGTGAGCCTGCTAGTGTTTGTGTATTGGGCAGAAGAGCTGACACAAAAACAAAACGAGCTGACAAAAAAAGAAGGGCCTGCTAGTGTTTGTGTATTGGGCAGACGAGCTGACACCAAAAACAAAACGAGCTGACCCAAAAAAAGGGAACACAGCAGAAAAAACAAAAGGGCTTAAATTAGCAATGAATTCTCTTGACAAGTGGATGCTGTTTTTCCAACTTGAAAACATTGCTTACTAATGGAGGCCCTTTTGTAAGCATTACTCAAACCCTTACCCTACATGTTTGCTTTGTAATTATGACAAAACACAGAGAAAACCCTATGGTCAGTAGTCAGTCACGCAAATATATATATTTGCATGCATGCAACATAGAGTCCAGGAAATGTATGTATGTCTCCTGGTCCCATTACCAAAACAAGCTGATGCAGTCACACGTGTTATAGCCATAAATCCCAGACACAAATGGTGCTCAGGCATGCAAAAGGACATGTGCATGCTACCCCAGAGGTAATAAATCAAAACATGCAAACAAAGAACAATATGAATCCCTCCCTGGGACCATAATAAGCAGTGCGTAGCCTCATCTCCCTGGGAGGAGTGAATATATGTATAAGTATCAAATGAGTATTATAGCAACTGTCCCAGGGAGTTGAATGCAAACATGCACGCAAGCATATGAGATAACATGCTTACGGATGCAACATGAATCACATCATGAGAAAGCATGGCATAAGCGGCAAGCTGTTCAAGCAGAACTTTGCAAATGTAAGCAGTAAGCAAGCATGTATGCAAGCATTGTAGTAAAGCAAGAATGCATCTGCAGCACCCTCAGTATCAGTACAACACCACACCAACAACAACCTAAACCCTGCTGTTGACACTAACACTAATTTGCAAGTGCAGATCTAGAGGGCGCAAGCCAAAAAGCTCTGGGTGGTGTAAGCAACAACGTCTAATGTCCTGAAGCATGCGAGAGATGTCATAGCCCTTAGCGGCCAGATCGAGCACAACATCAGCCATACTATGCACAAAACTGTCCAGGCTCAGAAGAGCCCTGCGAAAAGAATGGAAACGGCCAACAACAATGTTATACTTCACATCTTCAGAAATGTCTGAAGACGTGTGGGGATATCTGACAATAGCATGACCTGACATGGGGGGTACGAAACGTTTGTCAAAATGGACAGTAGCAAGACGATTGATGCCATGAGGATCAGGACAAACAGTCACATCCAAGTAGTGTATAGAAAGGCCAGAACCAGCTGACTTGATAGTGAGGTGGGGGGGGGTAAATTCCCCGTATAGGGGTGGCCAAAAAGGTCTGATCAGTATACAGTCGGTCAAAATATGGGTTGTTGATACTGGAAATATCATCAAGGTATCTTGATGTCAACAAAAAAGCCCGCTGTATCAACAACGCCAGCAGTATCAGCTCTGGAGGATGATTAGGGGACTTGTAAATGGCAGAAAGCTGCTCGACAAAAGCCAACTCATAAGAGCACAAATACAAGTTAACAATACCACCCGAACAACTAGAACCCATGGGCGCGCCTATTGCCTGACGTCTAAACTGGCCGCCAAAAATGATGAACAGGTTATCCAAAAGAAAAGTAACCCAAATCTCTATCATGTGCATATCAAAAATGACAAAATCACCGCCGTCACCGGTGCCTGTCCTAGCATGATAGTCAACAGGTACCTCATGTGCCTTTAACCACTGAGCATGTTTGGTTTCTCTGACCTTAACAGCAACATGACCAAGGCGCGCATGCTCAGGTAAATGAAAAACGCGACCAATCAAATCCAGTACTCTGGTTAGCATGTCATGCAAGGGGATGTTAGTGTAAAGACGTTCACAGTCCTTGGCCAACAATCTAGGGGGGTCTACAGATTGTGAAGCGTTCAGAGAGTTCCACACACGGACAAGCGGAACAAAATCAGAAATATCAGTGATCACCCAACTCCTTGCAGTCCATTTCTCAGAAATAGACATGGACTGTAAGGCATTTTGTGTAATCCTTGTGGGCAGGCTTATGGTTACGGAGCTCTGTACCGGTAGTCGCATACGGTCACTGGTCAACGATGTTCAGCCATTAAGTCACCGAGAACGCGTCCTTGACAGCGCTGGACTGTTCAATATTAGGTAAAACTGCTGCAAGTATGCTGACGATTCCCGTTTCCCTGAGCAGTGTCGTCCATCAGCTGGGACGGCCCATGCAAACAAGCAGGTAACTTGTAAGGCGTTACCAAGCTGCATCATATCGGCAATATTGCCGTGTGAGAGCATCATTCACTTGTGCTTTGTTTTGTACAGATCGGTATGCGTCGCTTCCAGAGGCGTCAGGGGTCATAGACTAAGCGTTCGATCTGCAGCTGCCGTTGATCAGGTGAGCAAACCTAGCTTTCTCTTTGACAGTGGACTGTGCCCACGCACGATGCTGATTGGCTTCTCAACAAACCCAAAATCATGCAATGCCGAACAGATCTTGCAAGCAATGGAAGCAAAGTTGTCACGCATGCATGCAGAAAACAAGCGACACCAAATTTGCTGACTACAAGCCACATGTAGCATTCTTCTTCCCAGGGCAAGGGGCGCAAACTGTTGGCATGGCTAAGGTGAACTCTGGATTGCTTTTTGCCACGGTGCTTTCATGCATACGAGTGAAAAGCGAGCTTGCTTAGTAATCAGAGTTATTTGGGTACTCAGACTCAGGTCTAGCTTGCAGTCTCACATGGGCTGGCTCTGCAGGATGTGGTCAACGAGGTGTCAGCAGCAAAAGAGCTGTTTCAGCAAGCTTCAGACATATTGTCATACGATCTGCTTAAGGTTTGCACAGAAGGTGAGTGAGCTGGGTCTCATGGACTATGCCCTGGCAAGCGCTCACACATGTGCACAGCAGAGACACTCTTACTTTCCTGGAGGTGCACCAAATGCAGCAAATACTATATAGAATTCTGCACAGTGGGAAAGGTTGCATGCAGTATGCAGGTCCCAAAGACAAACTGGATTCCACAGCAGTTAGCCAGCCTGCAATCTATGTGGCAAGCCTTGCAGCTTTGGAAAAGCTGAAACAAACTGAGGGACAGGTACATACATCTCACATCAGCGTGTTTCAAACTCGACCATGGGCGTCGCTGCACTGATACAACACTGCATCAGAAATCATGGTTTTACAAACGCATTGCTGCAATTGTGGCATACTCATCCGACCAGGGGTTTGCAGGAAGCTTTGGACGCTGCAGATGTAGCAGGTGGTCTCAGCCTGGGAGAGTACACTGCCCTCACCTTTGCTGGCGCTATGAGGTATTGCTCATGCACCCGCCTTCTAGTACTGACTCTTCTTGCACGACAGCAAAGCCTACACAGCATCCACTCACATGCTTCCACTCACGCTGTCGTTGGGCATGTATATATGCACAAGCAACCTCATTGCGTGAACAACAGTCATCAGACATCTTCTCTTTTCACAGCATGGACTCTGCCCACAGCACCCATGAAATGATGCATGTTTTTGTGTGTGCATAATGCATGTGACATCACTGCTTACCCCTATTTACAAGCCTTCTGGTGCTATGCCCTGTTGCACGTACCTGACTCATGGCCAGACTTGCTTCAGCTTTGTGTGCTTGTCAGCTTTGAGGATGGCCTACAGCTGGTGAAGCTTCGAGGGGAGAGCATGCAAGCAGCTGCAGATACCAAACCCTCTGCTATGGTTTCAGTCATTGGCCTCAGCAGCGAAAAGGTTTGTACATCTGACTCTACCATGACTCAGAAGTGGCTGTGGAGATGTACACAGCTGTGCAGAGCTGTACAAAGTCCACTACGCAGCATTATCACACGAGGACCAGAAGCACGATATTGGTTTGCCATGTTGAGGAGATGACTTAGCGCATCATCATTGTGGGATGCAGCGTATGATTACCAGTAGGTCCTTGTCGCAATGCACAGGTGTCGGAGCTATGTGATGCTGCCAACGAGAAAGTCGGCTATGACAGTGTGCGCATTGCCAATTTCCTATGCAATGGAAACTATGCGGTGTCTGGTGGTGACGATGGCTGTCAGGCAGTACAGGATCTAGCCAAAAGCAAGGGTGCCAGAATGACGGTGAAGCTGGCTGTGGCAGGAGCTTTCCACACCTCTTACATGCAGCCAGCGCAGGAGGAGCTACAGTAAGCCTCACCTTTCGTACCCTTCCTGCTCGAGCTGATGTCATAGTTGATGCTCTTCATCACATTCTTTGCTGCTCAGATACTGGCAAAAAGTGGTGTTTATGACCTTGATAGCAGCCACCATGCAGGATGTCATTGTAGCCGATTGTTGAATCAGATGCGCAAGGCCAACTGTCACAGTACTGTTCCACCCACTTTTCATTGTGACAGTTTGTTTGGCAACTGCTGTCGAGGTCATAAGAAGCTGTGACTGTAGCTGGATGCCTTATTGAGCCTGGATATTTCACAGTGCCATGACCATAAAACTGCCCCAAAGGCCACACTGCTGCAAGCATGCAGCAAACTTATCTCAGGACTGTAGGACATGTGGTACAAGCTGCTTCTGCTAAGTACTAAAGCTATTGCCTGCAGTTCCAATCTCAAGCTGTGACATCAGCGTAGAGCCCATAAAGATTGCATTCAACACCACTCACACCGATTGTCAGGCGTCTAGAACTTGAATTGCATCGTCATGATCGTGATTTAAACTATGTGCAAACCATGTTGTGTTGAGCATTTGCAGGGCAGCCCTGGCCAAGACAAATATCCGAGAGCCGCGCATTCCTGTCATCTCCAACGTAGATGCTCAGCCGCACTCTGACCCTGACACCATCAAAGACATCCTGGCACGCCAGGTACGCAGTCCTGTCAGCCTGTCAGGTCACATACATGTATACCATCCTGCTGTGTTGTTCAAAGCTCTCCTTTCTGTCAGGTTGGCATTGCTTGCAGCACTGAACAGTTTCACTCACAGTAATGCACACATCTGATTACATTTTTAGGCTTGCTGCGCAATAGCAAACGCATCCTGCTGTAGATGATGACATTTGCATAAGCTGGGTGTGCTCAGGCTGTGACTGACATGGCATGTACCTGCAGCTTACATCGCCCGTGCAATGGGAGAAGAGCATGAACACACTGCTGACTAAAGGCCTTGAGCGCAGCTATGAGATTGGACCTAACAAGGTCATTGCTGGCATCTTCAAGCGCATCGACAAGAAGCACAGCATCACCAACATCACTGTGTAGTGTCCTGACAGAGTCAAGCAACAGCAGGCATAGACAAAGTGTAGACAGTGTGTGTCAGTATTGCATGTTGAGTGTCAGAGAGGGAGTTGTAGTGATTTGTTTGTGAGGGCTTCACAGCCATGCCATACTGACCTACGAAAGGCAACTGGTCTTGAGAGGAGTAATAGAGTTTCACAACACAGGCGCTAGTGAGCGCCATCATGTCAGCAAGATCGTATTGCATGGACCGGAGTGCATGCACACAGTCTGCTATCCGGCAAATCAAACCACACGGCTGAATGGATGAGCATGCATGAGGTGTGTGCTGCACGTCGCTGTCTCTCTGTTTTGCATCTACCATACAGTTTAATCACAGGCATGTTGACCCCCTATTGCACTGACATGACGGCTACCATGGGACACCTTAGACACTGTTTCCTTGATAGATTGGACCCAGATACATTTTCCCAAGGATACACTAACATGCAGAGCTTGGTAAAATGCCTGGATCATAGGGGTATTGCATTAGACACTGTTTTGTGTGAGACATCAAGCTGTTACAGATGTCAGCAGTCCTCAATGCGATTGAGAAGCCACTTGCACAGCACTCCCTCATTGTAAGCATATGCACAACAGACAATGCTGCATTCATCATAAAATAGGGTAGCAATGATGAACGTAATTAAAGCGTTGCAGCAACCCCGATGTCATCATGACATGCAGGGAAGACATGATGTGTCGCCTTCCTCACCGAGTTTACACCATGCTTATGTTGACTATCAGCAGCTTGAAACGCAGCCTGCCCAGCTAACAATCAACAGACGGACAACAAAACGGGACGTGTAAAAACTTCATAGTAGCCCTAGTCCAGCGAGTCTTGTTGCAAGCACATTGCACATTTAGTTGATGAGTCCCCCGCCAGTCACACCGACAATGGCACCCACCACGTAGCTGGAATCTGCCTCAGTTGCCAGGAAGACAGCCACTGGTCCATACTCTTTTGGCTGCCCAGGTCGCCCAATGGGTGTGTCCTGTCCAAATACTGCAACCTGCAAGGCAACACAGCATCTGTCTTGGAAACAGCGTTCTTGAAGGGAAGATTGAAAAAAAAGCTGCTTTTGGGGATGTGCTGACTCGCAGCATCAGGAAGTGCTGAAACGCTTGACAGCTGGCACTTGGTTCAGATCAGCACTGACCTTGGCAGTGGCACTAGCGCCCGCTGTGAAACCAGCGCTGCATGCCTTCACAGCAGTCATGCTAATGCTGATGCTGATGCAGTTCTGGACGACTCAGTCAGCTACACTCAAATATGGAAAGAGCGCATTTGAAGCACCTGTTGTGGGGGGTAGCTCTGCTGAATGAGGGGGGTCCACACGGGTCCTGGAGCTATGGCATTCACCCGGATGCCTCTGGTGATGAGGTGGGGCCCCAAGCCCTTAGTGAAGGTGGTCATTGCTCCCTGCAAGTTCAAACAAGATGCATATAGGCCAAGACTGATCACCAACCATGCTGCTGTCAGGAAACACCATCTAGCATCGTATGCATGCGTCAAAGGCTACAAACTGATGGCTAGCTCACCAGCCAAGGGTGGGCATGCAGACTGAGCCTAGCAGCATATGATACTATAGCATAAACACAAAGAGTGCAAGTATGACTGATGCTGTTGCCTGCTTGGCTGACTGGGACTATTCTCCCAGCATATGAAAGAAAAGGCATGCAGCAGCATCACGAAGGGCAAAGGCAGGTTGAAGTGTAAAAGCACGTGTGCTAAGGTAAAGGCGTGCTGTCTCAATGCAAGCATTGTGACCCACGATGAAGCTGCACAGCAGCTATGTGAGTGCAGCACACCAGAAGCAGGCTGGAGAGCAGGAATGCCAGGCCAAGGGTGTGCTACCTTAGTGCAAGCATAGTCCAGCACGCCAAAGGAAGGCTGGTAGCCTTGAATCGAGGCTATGTTGATGATGGCACCCCCTTTGGGGATGTGGGGCACAGCAGCCTGAGCAACAGTGAAGTAGGCCAGGATGTTGCTGTGGAAGGTGAACTCTAGCCTCTCCCGGGTGATGTCCTCAAACTTCTCCACGTCTTTGCCTTGAAAGCTGGCATTGTTGACCAGCACATCAATGTGACCAAACTTGTCAACAGTGTCCTTGACAATCTTCCTGCATTAGGGCACAGTGATAAGTGAAGATTAGTTCCTGTACACATGTAAGCACATGCTGCCAGAGAAGGACTTCAAGAGCATAGCTTCCTAGGCTTTTGCCAGCATATTGCAACAAACTTTCACCAGAGCACATTGCCTTGTGTTGGCTCAACATGCACTTACTGCCTCCACAGAGAAGCTCAAGTTTGGTAGGTTTGACAAACAGACAGCCAAAATCAAGGCTAAGTGTATGTGTCACTGTGAAAGCAGTCCTCCTCCTGCAGTGAGTAGGTGGGGAGAGAGATTGAAGAGGTGGGGAAGGAGAGAGGGGCCGGGTGGGGACCTTCCATTGTCCTTTATACAAATCAGAAAAAGGCAAGCACCATTTTAGTGCATCGCCAAAGCGCCTGGGCAAGCTTACTTGCAGTGTTCTTCACTTCTGAGATCGCCTGGAAGCAGGATACATTGCTGACCAGACTCAATGACGACTTTCTTGATCTCTTCTGCGTCCTGGTGCTCATCCAGGTATGAGATGGCTATGTCTGCGCCTTCACGTGCCAAATGCAGCACAATGGCTCGCCCAATACCTGAGTCTCCTCCTGTCACTAAGGCTACCTGCAGCAATGCACCACAGTTCATGGAGTGGCTATGCTCTTTGCTTGAGCTGCCGACAGTCACGTCCTTTGTTAAAACACAGCCAGTCTGTGCAGCAGCGGTCACACATGTGGTATAGAGGTTGGTACGATCATGTATTGGCTGATGGGTATGACTAAAAAGGAAGGTTGCGTTGTTACCAGTTTATGCAGACAGAAGGTCACGCGTTGTGCTTTAACACAATCTTTGAACAATGTTGGTTGTGCTTGGGGTTTACCTTGTTCTTCAGCTTGCCTGTACCCTTGTACGTGTCATACCCATAGTCTGGCTTGGGGTCCATGCGTTGTTCCTGAAATGGTCAAGTTATTGCAGTCAAAGCTGTTGCTGCATAGCTTAGAGGTGCAAAGCCTGCATATGCTCGTGTGAATCTCAGTGCGAACCTACCGTGCCAATAAACTCTTGGGATTGCTTGGGGAACTCCGGTTTTTTGTCATCACCCACAACCTTTCCCGACATAGTAAGAGTCTGTCCGTGAGCGGCCTGCAAATGCCCACAATATTTCTTCATATGTGTTTACGGCTACACATTTGACGTTGCTGATAGTGCTAGTATGCAAGCGTGTAATCAAAAACTGCAGACTGGTTTGTCATGCCACTGCATGCACGCCTGATCGGTCGAGACTTGCGGGACTGACCTGGCAGGAGGCAAGCTATGTAGATCGGCACGTGAGATGGACGCAACAATGTCTTTCGAATAACTTGCACTTCGTATCAGAGCTCCCTGTGCCGCCTGAGAGCGTTGCATGCATAGGTGCATGCATGGCAAGTTGATGTATGCTTGTTGACCAGATTTTGGTGACTAATTTTACTGCAAATGTTATACAAGCTAGAGCACCGCAAACTGACGAAACTGGTAGCAGTATACCCAGGTCATGTTCAAACGCATCATCCAGCAATCTGACGCACAGGACTGGGGTGCTCACATAAAGTTAGCTTTTGCTGTGTGTCACGTTGCAATGTGACACACGACGCAATCGGCATAGCATGTAACAGTCGAACTAGCCAGTGCCACAGGCTGCATGTGGAGACCTTTCGCTTGAGCAGTCAAATGATAACAGCATCAATTACCTTGCTGCTGAAAGCCTGCTTACTAGCGGTGGTTGCTACTAGCGGAGAATGCTGCAGGCAGATGGTGTGCCTCTGGTGTCCCAGACCAAAGTGAGTGCTGCATAGTATTGTTCAGTACAAAGGTGTGCAGATTTGATGGAAGACACATCACTGATATCTGTTGGACCATCACAATGCTGGATTTGTACATTCTATCAGTGCTCAATCTAAAGTCAAGGCGTCGTACACTTGTTTCACTGCTTCAGCATGTGTAAAGCAGATGGCATGCTGTCATGCTTGCAGTACAGTTGGCTCATGGATGTCTCGCTGGAACAGTGGGTCATTGTGTGCATGTCCCAAGTTCACGAGCAGCTGCGCCAGCCACCTGCGCCAACACAATCAACAGTCTTCAATGCTGCCGCTGTAGCAAAGCAATTTGAA